>ERZ1047472.2521-NODE-2521-length-12820-cov-6.981355_pt1 | contig 12820 bp, 11 predicted proteins | sample MGYA00383095_ERZ1047472 | MGnify/ENA primary metagenome ERZ1047472 (study PRJEB29581, sample SAMEA5548365) | metagenome | biome: marine; feature: coastal; material: water | depth 1 m | study: Short-term variability in the microbial, nano- and picoplankton...
AATGAATAATCATCTTTTACATCCTTTGAAAATTCAGTTTCTGATACAAGTTTCCATATATTAGTGTCTATTTCAGGAAAGTACACATCACCTTCTATTTTAGCATTAACTTCTGAGACATAGAGGCGATCGCAGTACTTCATCTGAGAAGCATATAATTTTGCACCTCCTATTAGCATAACTTCATCTACATTCATTTGTCCAGCCAGTTCATAGCCTCTAGCTATCATCTCGTCTGCGCTGTTAAAAATTTCAGCTCCTTCAGCTAAATAATTTTTATTATTGGTTAAAACTAAATTAGGTCGGCCAGGCAATGGAAAGGGTAAACTTTCCCAGGTAACTCTACCCATCAGAACTGGCTTGCCCAATGTGGTGGATTTAAAAAATTTCAAATCTGAAGAAAGCCGCCAGGGAAGGTTTCCATTAAGGCCAATAACTCCATTCAAAGATTTAGCTACAATTAATGATAATTTAGGATTCGACAACATAAAAACTAGTTACACTTACAATTCATTCACGTATACATAAACTATGAAAACTACTGAAATAAATAAACCAAAGCTTAGCCTTTACCATGTAAAGTACACTTTAATCTACATAATATTGATACCACTGATAAATTGGAGTTTCACATGGGCACCAATGGTTCAGTTGCCTTGGGTGCCAGACTGGGCTTTCAACCCAATCACAATTGTGACTGGGCTAGTATTAGTGGCAAGAGATTTTTCTCAGCGTGAAATAGGGCATGAAGTTTTAATAGCAATGGGCCTTGCATTATTTCTGACATTTGTAACCAGCGGCGGAGCGCTAGCAGTTGCCAGCGGTGTAGCATTCTTAATATCAGAGCTCATTGATTATGCATTATTCACATTGACAAGCTACAAACTCTCGACACGAGTATTACTTTCTTCGTCTCTGGCTGCCCCTGTTGATACAGTGGCTTTTCTTTATGGCGCTAGCTTTATAAGAGACGCACAACTGACTATTCCAAATATTAGTATGTCGATTGCTGGAAAGATGTTTGGTGCAATAATTATTTGGGCGCTTATTAAAAATCGGCTTGAAAAAAATAAAGCTTAATTAAACTGCAACTTTACCGGGTATGTGTGGATGATATGAATAATTATCTATGTGGATATCATTATAACTAAAATCATGAATACTTTTAATATCCTTATTTAATGACAAAGTTGGCAATGGCTTTACCTCACGCTGTATCTGCTTCTTCACTTGATCAAAATGATTTAAATAAATATGAGCATCACCAAGAGTATGAACGAAATCTCCAACATCTAGATTACATATCTGTGCCATCATATGAGTAAGTAATGCGTAACTTGCTATATTAAAAGGAACACCCAGAAATATATCAGCACTTCTTTGATAAAGTTGGCAACTAAGCTTTCCATTTGAAACATGAAATTGAAACAAACAATGGCAAGGAGGCAAAGCCATTTTATCGACTTCACTGGGGTTCCAAGCAGTAACTATATGTCTCCTGGAGTAAGGATTGTCATTGATTGCCCTGATAACTTTATCAATTTGATCAACAACCAATCCATCTGGGCCCTCCCATCGACGCCATTGTTTACCATATACTGGCCCTAGGTTTCCCTCTTCATCCTCCCATTCATCCCAGATACGAACACCGTGTTCTTTCAAATATTTAATATTTGTATCGCCTGTTAGAAACCAAATTAATTCATGAATAATCGACTTTTTGTGAAGCCTTTTGGTTGTCACCATAGGAAACCCATCGGAAAGATTGAATCTCATCTGATAACCAAAAACTCCTCGAGTTCCTGTTCCAGTGCGGTCCATTCTATCAACACCATTGTCAATTACATGGTTCAGTAATTCTATATATTGCTTCATAGTGGTATTAAATCTCAAAGATTGATTCTCTGCAATGGTTCTAATTTAACTATCCACAATTTCCTTCGAATTGGATATAATGGATAAAGCAAAGCTCACAACTGAACTCTCTAAAGTCAAATAAAATCAATTACTGCTGATATTGCATCTACTGCGCACGCACCCAGATCTGCGCTTCTGTCACCATTCCACCCTGTGTTAATATCAGGAAAATTAGCATTGTCTTTAAACGGCATCTCCAGCGTCACAGAAAGGCAGTTGTATTTATGCGCAGTGTAATTAGTACACATACCCAAATTTGCGTTGCTTGGCTGATCTTTTGGGTAGCCGTACTCAGTTTGAAAATCTGGTGAAGCAGTTTTATAAGACAATAAAAAAGCTTCCAAATCTTTAGCTTGTTTATCGGTATAACCGGGAATACCTTCAGCGCCTGCTATAAAGTTATAAGGCAAGCTTTCGTCACCATGAACATCCATACATAAAGAGGGTTTGTTATTATCCATGGCTTTTATAGTCCAATAAACTTCAGGAGAGAATTCTAATGAAGCTTTATTCCATTCACGGTTTAGATTGGCACCACAAAAGTTGGTTCTAAGATTCCCAATAAAGCTTCCATCTGGACACATATTTGGCACTATGAAAAATGACGCTTTCTGAAGTAACTCTATCGAGACAGAGTCATTATAATCCAATAATCGGGTAATAAAACCTTCCATCCACCACTCTGCCATTGTTTCACCTGGATGCTGCCTAGCTATTAGCCAAATATTTTTTTTTCCGTTGCCAACTGACAAACAATCCATTGGACGCCCTTGAGCTGTTTCTCCTAGGGAACTCAGCTTAACACCATTATGAGTTACAGCCTCCGTTACAACATCATGGTGTCTATCAAGTGTATAGGGTTCAAAATAAGAGAAATAAACACAATTTGATGATGGTGTATGTTCAATTATTAACTCACCATCACAATAACTTGTTTCTTCAACACGGGTCCAAACTTTACGATTAATACTAACACATGCATTGTAATTCAACCAGCCATCAGGAAAGGCAGCTTTGCTTGCATTAGCTAACACTATTTTTAACGATAGGCCTTTTGCACCAGTTACTCTGAAATGAAACCATTGAAAATAATCCGAATTGTTATCGGGGCGAATTTCCAGTCGAATATTTGAGTGGTCTTCAAGACTTTGCACCTTGATATTACCGCCATCAAAAGTAGAACTAATCTGTATTTTTGTCATTTGGCATCCAGTTTTTTCCTGCAAAAGATTCAAAGGTTATCTGATTTGATATTCATGTGTTTCTTTAAAATCTTCTGGGGCTTTGGCTGCAGCTGTTATTGCTTCACGTACTTCAACTGCATACAGGCCTTTCCAAAAGACTCTCATATTATCAATTACCTGCATTCCATCACAAGCTTTCATATACCAATCATTAAACGGGTTATTCATTCGAGATCTCCAGAAAAAAGATTCTGTATCAACGCATATCTCCTCCCAAATATCTCTTGCAATTCCTTCTCCTCGAGCAGCATTTGTCACCCAAAATTTAGAAAGGTATGGATAACCAGAAAGAACTGTAAAAATAGCACCCCCCCTATAATCATCCTCTAAATAAGCTTTAAGTATCTTTTTATCAAAAAAATCAGGATTAATTTGTTTATTGAAAGCCTCTTCAATTGAAACTTTCAATTTCGACTTATTCAAGGAGGCCAAATTAGAGGTTTTTTTTATTTTTATACCTCGTCTGATCATAGTTCCTGAGCCCTTTGTAGTGAACAATTCAGCCAGAAGGTTAAGTGGGGAGGCTATGATGTATACTGCTTCATTTAATTTATCTCCTGCTAAGTACTTAACCAAATCGATAAATTGTCTTTGCCCTGAGGAAATTTCACTCGAGTCAATCTTCTTATCTAAGCTGTCAACATTTACAAAAGATAATCTTTTACCTCCTATCGATAGACCACCGGATGGTTGCAAAAAAATTACTTTATTAGGCCCTAATTCTGTTACGAGTCTTTTTAGATTCATTTTACCTTGCGGATCAGTCATTTCGAGTATTGTGATTTTGCCTCTTCGCGCTTTTTGACGAACCTCAGGCAATAATTGATAGCTTGCTGTATTAAGTTTCGCGGTTCTAACTGAAGCATGCTCGAGATCATTAGCTAGTCGCTGTGATTGAAATTTTATAGATGTTCGGCTATCATCGAGGGCTCCAACAAGTAACACAGGGGATAATTTCAGATCAGATAATATCTTCAAGTTTGAAATAAAAGATTCTAATAGAGGATTTTTTAAGCATCTAGGATCAATCACAATAAGAGCAAATTTTTCAGCATCCTGAGCTGCAAATAGATCTGCATAAAATTTAGCTTCTTTAGTCGCTCCAATAGCGGACAAGCTATTAAGTACTGTACTTCTTATCATAAGACTTTTTGCAGACCCTTTCTGATAAATAATAATTTCTCATTTTGAGTACTCTCATCCTTATCAGTTAAGCAAGCTTTGTTTCACTAAATTTATTTAAATTTACAACTATTCCAGTTTACAATCGTTAACTTATAAGTGATTTGAAGCCAATCAATACAAGTATAGGTTATATTTTTTTATTGTTATAAACTTTAAACTCTATATACAGAGAGGGCTAATTTATTAGCTATGATGATAAACGCGCTTGTAATAAACGGACTGGACCCGGGGGCGGTACCCGGCGGCTCCACCAAAAATACATTATTAAATGTATTCTTTATGGGGCCGAAATAGGATCGACAGACGTCTAAAGAAGTATGCTTTCATCCGTATAGGTACCGTTAAATGCCTAAATTTAGTAATTGCAAATGATAATTACACTGAAGAGTTTGCCCTCGCTGCGTAAGCAGTGCGGAAAAATTCGCTTTAACTCCTAGCCGTTCAATCCGCTAGGCGGGCTTCGGGAGGTAGCTGGCAACAGAAACCTCTCAATATCACATAAAATTTACATTTATTAGGTGATTTCATAAAAAAGGTATATTGATTACTTCGATAAGTAATCTAGGATAATCCAATGACAGAAAATCTTATGAATTATGAAGCAATGACACAGACAGCACTTTTGACTGTAGTCAGGAATTCAATACGCCGAGTTATCAGAGAAGATGGTTTGCCCGGAAGTCATCATTTTTATATAACATTCGCAACTAATCATCCTGAAGCTGACGTTGATAAAGGTTTAGCGGACAAATACCCAGATGAAATAACCATAGTTCTAGAACATCAATATTGGGACCTACAGGACAACACAACAAACTTTGAAGTAACTCTTAAATTTGGGGGAATTCCAAAATACATAAAGGTTCCTTACAAAGCTATTACTCGATTTCATGATCCAAGCGTAGGGTTTACTATGCAATTTGAGCCTGATTTTGGAATAAACACAGAAGAATACCCTAAAGCTGAAGTTGCAATTCCGAAAGACGATCAATTGATTGAAAAAGAAACAGGCAATCAAGGCATGGATAAGGCTGAAAAAGTTGTCAGCCTTGATACTTTTCGCAAAAAATAACTTACTTATTTTCAAATTATTATAGAGTAATTAGATGACAAAAATTAGAGTAGAAACTGATAGCTTTGGTTCACTTGAAGTTCCTAATGATAAATATTACGGGGCGCAAACAGCACGAAGCCTTATAAATTTTCCAATTGGTGCCGAGAAAATGCCGCCTCCATTAATAAGAGCTTTAGGAATTATAAAACATTCAGCGGCTTTAACTAATAAAAAATTAGATAATTTAGAGCCCGATCTTGCTGACGTAATTTCGCTTGCCGCCATAGAGGTGGCCGATGGAAAATTTGATGACAACTTTCCATTATCTGTGTGGCAAACGGGTTCAGGGACTCAATCAAACATGAATGCAAATGAGGTTATTTCTAACAGGGGAATAGAAATATTAGGTGGCCAAATAGGAACTAAAACTCCTATCCATCCTAATGATCATGTTAACCGAAGCCAAAGCTCTAATGATACATTTCCTACTGCTATGCACATATCAGCAGCCGAGGAGATTAATAACACTTTATTACCCGCTTTAGAAAGCCTTTTGAAAGAATTAAAAAGAAAATCGAATAAATTTTCAAAGATTATTAAAATTGGAAGAACTCACACCCAAGATGCAACACCTATTACGCTTGGGCAGGAATTTTCTGGTTACGCTGCTCAGATAAACAATGGAATTAAACGAGTAAAAGTAGCACTTTCCGAACTCTACCCTTTAGCGCAAGGAGGCACAGCTGTGGGCACCGGTTTAAATGCCAAACCGAAATTCGCTGAGTATTTCGCCAAAGAAGTATCAAATTTTACTGATTTACCTTTTTACACAGCTGAAAACAAATTTGAGGCCCTCGCAGGGCATGACGCCTACGTTGCTGCACACGGAGCCATTAACACAGTCGCGGTTTCACTTTTTAAGATAGCAAATGATATAAGGTTTTTAGCATCAGGTCCTCGTTCCGGGTTAGGTGAAATATCATTGCCTGCTAATGAACCAGGCTCTTCCATAATGCCTGGGAAAGTAAATCCTACTCAATGCGAAGCATTAACTATGGTTTGCACTCAAGTTATGGGTAATAATACAACTATATCAATGTCTGGCTCTCAAGGGCACTTCGAGCTCAACGTTTATAAACCTATTATGGCTTACAATATGCTACAATCAATAAGATTAATGTCTGATAGCGTTATCTGCTTTACTGAAAAATGTGTTGCAGGGATAATAGCTAATGAAGATCGTATAAATGAACTTTTAAATCGATCCCTTATGCTAGTGACCGCATTAGCACCCAAAATAGGGTATGATAATGCAACAAAAGTAGCAAAAACAGCCCACAAAAATGGCACCACTCTAAAGGAAGAGGCTATTAGATTAGGTTTTATAGATGAAAAAGAGTTTGACAAAATAGTTCGACCTGAATTGATGATAAAACCACATTAATGTCCGTCAATTAAATCTAAAGGTAATGGAACCCTATGGAGAAAAGATCTCTATCAATACACGGACACCGAACTTCATTATCTTTAGAAACTGAATTTTGGGAAGTACTGGACTATGAAGTAGCTAAAAGTGGCAAGTCTTTTGCCGCTTTTGTAAGTGAACTTGATGATAAAAGAAGCTCATCAAAAATAAAACAAAATCTAGCATCTTATATTCGCGTATGGTCGTTAATATCCAAACATTAAAAACTTATTTACTAGTGTCTTAAATTTTAAAATTGCGCATAAGTAAACATATAATTGTCTGATCAACTTAATGTGGCATGGTGGGATTATTTAGATATGTTTGGTAACATGTAGAGACTGATTCTACCTTAAAAATTAATTATTCAGAAATAAGTTTTAAAAAGATGGAAAATACAAAAAACTTAGGCAGCATATCTGCGCAGGCATCAATGCATTTAAATGTAAAAACTAATGATTACCTTGATGACCTCAACCCAGAACAAAGAGAAGCTGTTTTACATACTGATGGTCCAGTATTAGTTTTGGCAGGTGCAGGAACGGGTAAAACCAGAGTGTTAACATCAAGAATTGCATACATCCTTCAGAACCGAATGGCATTTCCATCGCAAATTCTTTCTGTAACATTTACCAATAAAGCAGCTAAAGAAATGAAAAGCCGTGTTGGCGATTATATCGGCCATGGTATCGAAGGCTTGCCCTGGATGGGGACCTTTCATTCGATCGCTGCAAAAATCTTACGCATTAATGCAGAACTAGTGGGACTAAAACCTAATTTTACAATTCTTGACACCGATGATCAAATCCGTCTGTTAAAACAAATTATAAAAGCAGAAAATATAGATGATAAAAAATGGACACCCCGTTATATGGCAAGCCTTATAGATGGCTGGAAGAATAAAGGGTGGATGCCTGAAAAACTGACTTCTCAAAATAATTTCAAATTCGCCGAAGGAAAAGGAAAGAAAGTTTATGAAATTTATCAATCACGTTTAAAAATTTTAAATGCGTGCGATTTTGGTGATCTTCTTTTACTTAATCTTGAATTATTTAAAGAAAATCAAGACATTCTAAAAAAATATCATGAAAAGTTTAAATATATTTTGGTTGACGAATATCAGGACACGAATATCTGTCAATATCTCTGGCTGAGGCTGCTAGCGCAAGGGTCTCACAATATATGTGTAGTGGGCGATGACGATCAATCTATTTATGGATGGCGAGGAGCTGAAGTTGATAACATACTACGCTTTGAAAAAGAGTTTTCAGGAGCTAAAGTTATTAAACTCGAGCGTAACTATCGTTCAACTGAGCATATTTTAGGTGCAGCTTCTGGTTTAATATCAGCAAACAAAAGTCGTCTAGGCAAAACTCTTTGGACTGAAGATATGGGCGGTCACAAGGTTACGGTTACAGGGGTTTGGGATGCAGCCGCAGAGGCGCGCCTAATATCAAGTGTTATTGAAGACTGGAAAAGTAATGGACGAGGATATAATGAGGTGGCGATACTTGTAAGAGCATCAAGGCAAATGCGAAGCTTTGAGGAACGGTTTATTCAAATAGGAATGCCCTATCGCGTCATAGGCGGTCCAAGATTTTTTGAAAGACAGGAAATCCGAGATGCACACGCTTACATAAGAGTTTTAAGGTCAGAAACAGATGATTTAGCTTTTGAACGTATAGTAAATGTTCCCAAGCGCGGTATTGGAAGTACTACTATCCAAAAGTTACAAATAATAGCGAGAAAAATGAATGTGAGTCTTGAACAGGCAACACGTGAAGTAATCAAAACAGATGAAATTAGAGGTAAAGCACGAACTGCGTTACGAAGTTTTACTAAGGACCTTGATAGATGGCGAGGCAACTTAATCACTTCAAATCATACTGATGTAACAGAAATAGTATTAGATGAATCTGGGTACACACAAATGTGGCTGAATAATAAAGATGCAAAATCTTCAAGCAGGTTAGAAAACCTAAAAGAACTCATACAAGCAATGGGCGAGTTTGAATCGTTGGATTCATACCTTGAACATGTAAGCCTTGTATTAGATGTCGAAAAAAATGATCAAGAAGAAGAAGTATCAATAATGACATTACACTCCGCCAAAGGGCTTGAGTTTCCCTTAATTCTCCTTCCAGGCTGGGAAGAAGGCACTTTCCCCAGCCAAAGGTCTATGGATGAGGCAGGCAGTGAGGGTTTAGAAGAAGAACGCAGATTGGCTTACGTTGGAATCACAAGAGCCCGCGAACGTGCAAAAATATACTTTGCTGCCAATAGACAAATTTACGGATCATGGCAATCATCACTTCCTTCGAGGTTTATTGATGAGCTGCCACCAGAAAATGTATCCGCGGGATCAGAAACTGGTTACTACGATAACAACACTCTTAATGAAGCAAAAATAGAAATTACATCAGAATTTCCGGATTCTGCAAGTAGGCGATATAATTCACCTGGCTGGCAACGTTATAAAACTCATAAATCAAAATCTCTACACAGTAGACAAGTTGAAGGAAAATTTAGCAAAAAACTAGACGCACATGCGACACAGAAATTTAAAATTGGAGAACGTATTTTTCATCAAAAATTTGGTTATGGAAAGATACAAACCGTTGATGGAAACAAACTTAATGTTGATTTCGAGAAAGCGGGTCATAAAAAAGTACTCGATAGCTTTGTGGACCGTGTATAATGATTAATAAAGCTCCTTTTGCACTTTATGTACGAGCAATCAATCAAGTAGCTTTTAATGTATCTGATGCCTTAGGTTTTTCAGTAGAAATGTCAGCGCTTGCAGTCTCTTTATTTGAAGAGGGGCCTGATACTATGCAAGTCCAAGCATTGTATTCAACTCGAAAGCAAGCAGAGCAAGCTTTGTTATCATTATCACTGAGCAGTTCTATAGAAACCATGATAGAACAACTACCAGACATAGACTGGGTTGAAAAAAGTCAGAGGGGCCTACCGCCTGTAAAAGCAGGCAGATTCTGGATTTACGGCTCACATGACAAAGAACTTATACCAAAAAATACCAAATGGCCTGTAGAAATAAATGCAGGACTAGCTTTTGGAACAGGTCATCATGGCACAACAAAAGGGTGTTTAATAGAATTCGATAAGTTACTGGAGGAAGGTTTCTTTCCAAATAAAGTATTAGATTTAGGCTGTGGGGCTGGAACACTCGCAATTGCTGCAGCAAAAGCATTAAATCTTGACATCATAGCTACTGATATTGACTCCGATGCTGTAGAAGTAACTTTGTTTAATGCGCGTATTAACAATGTTCCTGAATTGATAAAGTGCTATAAATTGGATGGGGTAAAAAATTCAGTACTACAAAAGAACACTTTCGACCTAATCTTTGCAAATATACTTGCTGGTCCTTTAGTTAAATTATCTGAGGATATTGTAGATATCTTATGCCCTAATGGGAAAATCATCCTATCTGGTATCTTGGATAATCAGTCAGACCTTGTAACAAGAGCTTTTGTAAACTGTGGCCTAGAAATTGAAAAAAAGTCTTCAATTTCTGGATGGACGAGTATAACAGGTAGAAAAGTTAAATAGCGCGGTTAGCTCTTCTATCTCGACGAGCGTGTCGTCTGCCAATTAGATTTAATTTAGCTTTTTGATAGTCCGTACTTAAAAATATACTTTCGTTATTTTCGCACAAGATTTCAAAATTAATTAATTGTGCACCAGAAAAATCAGTAGTCATTTTTTTTCTCCAATAAATGAACTTCTCTTAAGTCTTCAAGATAGAGAATTACATCCGAAAGGGAACGTTCAAGAATGAAGACAAAGGTATGCATATTTGCATGGCTTAAAAATTTATATAATGGCAACAAAGTCTTGGGAAATAAGTTTACTATTATTTTAACCGCACCCTCTAATAATAAATTATTTTAATTGGTTTATTATATTTTTTATTTTGCTTTCTAATGATAAATTAGGATAATTGAATTTCTTTTAAATTAAAGATTGATTAGACACATGATACAGAACTTTGAAACACGTGGTGGTCCAGAATATGGTAGAAAAAATCTTCCAAAACTGAGGGACACCTTAAAAAAATTAAAATTGGACGGGTTTCTTGTACCACATGAAGATGAATATCAAAATGAGTACCTACCCGACTGCAATGAAAGATTAATGTGGGTAAGTGGTTTTACCGGCTCAGCTGGAGCTGCTATAATAATGCAGGATTCAGCAGCTATATTTGTTGATGGTAGGTACACGTTACAGGTAAAAAGTCAGGTAGATAACAAACTTTTTAACTATGAAAGTCTAGAAAATGGCGGGCTAACAAGCTGGTTAGAGGCCAACACAAAAGTTAAGCATACTATTGGGTATGACCCTAAATTACATACCCCAAACTCATTAGAAAAATTAAAAAAATACTCAAAAGCTAAGCTATTAGCAATTAAGAATAATCCATTAGATAACAGCTGGGCGAACAGACCTAACACTCCCTCCTCCAAAATAAAAATACACCCTGTCGAATTTTCTGGTGAACCTCATCATCACAAATGTACTAGAATAGCAAAATTAATAAGCAAAAAGAATGCTGACATAGCGTTAATAACTTCGCCCGCCTCAATTGCATGGTTACTCAATATAAGAGGAGCAGATGTGATGTGCACACCATTAATACTTTCAACTGCTACAATTGATAAACATGGTAAAGTCCAACTATTTGTTGATAATGATAAGCTCACTCATGAATTAAGGGACTATCTAGGAGAAAATGTTACAATTTTCGATGAATCTAGCATCGAAAAGAAGCTTAATCTTCTATGTGGGTACAAGGTGTTAGTTGACCCCTCTAATGCATCATCATGGTTCTTCGACACTCTTAAAGATAGCCAAGCGGTCATACTAAAAGCGCAAGATCCAATAGCCCTTCCTAGAGCATGTAAAAATGAAACGGAGATAAAAAGTACCATAAACGCTCATAAGCGAGATGCTGTACCCCTTATCAGGTTTCTTCATTGGTTGGATACAAAGGCACAAACAGGAAAAGAAACTGAAATAAGTGCTGCAAAACAACTTGAAGAATTCAGACTTGAAACAGGTTTACTTAAGGATTTAAGTTTTGAAAGTATATCAGGAGCAGGTTCTAACGGAGCAATAGTCCACTACAGAGTTAGCGAAGAAACATCTAAAACCTTATCTCAGGGATCACTTTATTTAATTGATAGCGGCGCACAATACGAAGATGGTACGACTGATGTTACAAGAACAGTTCCTATTGGAAAGCCATCCTCTGAAATGCGGTATAGGTTCACCCTTGTGCTTAAAGGTCATATAGCACTAGCTACAGCATATTTTCCAGAAGGAACGACTGGATCAAATTTGGATGCATTAGCTAGAATGCCATTATGGCAAAATGGTTTAGACTACGATCATGGAACTGGTCATGGGGTTGGGTTATATTTAGGGGTTCACGAAGGGCCGCAAAGAATTTCTAAGGCACCGAACAATGTAGCTCTGAAACCAGGAATGATCTTATCCAATGAGCCTGGTTATTATAAAAGCGGCGCCTATGGTATACGAATCGAAAACTTACAATATGTAACTAAGCCAGTTTCAAGCATTCACGGGGAAAGAAAAATGTTAAGCTTTGAAACGCTTACACTAGCTCCTATCCATAAAGGAATGATCGACACCACAATTCTTAATGAGCAAGAGAAAGATTACATCAATGAGTATCATAAAACTGTTTATGATAAAATTTCTCCAAGCCTCTCTGGAAAAACTCTATTATGGCTAGAAAAGGCTTGTAAAGAAATATAGTTTTAAGGTTGGTAATTTACTCTCAACTAATGCCTAAATTTTTAGCTGCATTGCCAACGAACTTCATTGTTTGCTGACCACCTGATGTATATTCTTCTTGATTAATACTATTACGGATTTTATCTAAATTAAGCATAACATTTTCAGCTGTTT
>ERZ1047472.2526-NODE-2526-length-12806-cov-5.504353_pt1 | contig 12806 bp, 15 predicted proteins | sample MGYA00383095_ERZ1047472 | MGnify/ENA primary metagenome ERZ1047472 (study PRJEB29581, sample SAMEA5548365) | metagenome | biome: marine; feature: coastal; material: water | depth 1 m | study: Short-term variability in the microbial, nano- and picoplankton...
AACTCTGGTCTGTCGATTTTAACCGCCCAGTGATATGCGTTTGAAGATGTAGTAATTCACCCGCTCTAAACGTATGTGGACCAGATGTTTTTATAGGATCTAAATAATCAGATAAAATCGCCACTAAATAATCTGTAACAAAGGCATGTTCTTTTAAGTTTTTAACATCCCATTCTACTGGCTCAGAAGATTGAAACGCTTGTGTCCCAGCAAGTGCCATGGTTGATAGCGATTTTCCTTCGAGTTTCAACAAACTTTCGGGAGAGGCTCCAAACCAAAACCCTGTTTGAGGGTGAAACCAACAATAGGTAAATGCCGTCGGATAACTTTGTGCTAGTTTTTTAAAAATTTCGATAGGGTTTGAAACTTCCATTGAAAATTTAAATTCTTTTGAAAGTACCACCTTTTCTAAATCCGATGATTTTATTTCTGCGATCGCTTTTGAAACTCGATTAAAATGATTTTCAGTCGACTCTACCTCATCAAAAAGATTAGTATTGTTTGAAACCTCAAAAACTGGAGGGGTTAATTCTAAGATTTTAGATCGTTCAAATGGTATATAATAACTGTCTTTTGTATGATCAAAAGGGGCAAATACAAATCCACTTTCAGAAAAATCATTTACAAGATGTGTTTCCAAATCACTTTGGATGTATGCTTTTATGGATTGTTGATCTGGTTTAGAAAAAAGAACAAACGGATGTTTTGATACTATGGCGGATTCAATGTGATCGAAAAAAACAGTCGAAATCATCTAGCTATTTTTTGGAAGTGAAACCGTTGTTAATTTACAAGAAGATATTAATTGTTGATCTCCATCTGTTACTTCAATATTAAAAACTTGCATGGTTCTTCCTCTATGAATAAAGGTGGCTTTTGCATACACAAACCCCTCTTTTACACTTTTAATATGTTTGGCAGAAATATCAATCCCTCTAACAAAAAAGTTGGTAGTATCTAAAAAAATATGAGCAGCAAAACTTCCAACCGTTTCGGCCAGTGCTGCGGTTGCACCGCCATGTAAAACGCCGTCTGGTTGATACACTCGTTTTGTTACAGGCATTTTAGCAATTACAAAATCCTCCCCTGCATCCACAAATTCAATTTGTAAAGTTTCCATTAATGTATCTTTACAAGCTGCGTTTGCAGCTTTCATAATTTGATCTTTAGTTGGACTCATTGATTCCTTTTATTTGATGGTAAAGTTACAAAAAGCAACGATGAAGTCAATGTCTTCATAATGTTAAAATAGTGCAAAAAAAAAGCGCAACCCGAAGGTTGCGCTTTTCCACAATTTAATATCTACTTGTAATACTTATGCGGTTTTCTTTACAGCTAAGCTATAAATTACTAAACCGAAACCGATTTTGTTGATTGCATCAGCAATATTGTATAAGACATCCATATCTAATCCAAGATTAGCAAATGAAGAATACCACTGTCCGTCAGCTGTCCCTACTAAGTATCCTAATGGATAAATGATCCATCCAACAAGTACAAACCAACAAAGAATTTTGTGGGCTGCTAAAACATCTCCACCAGCTTCTTTAGCTAATTTTGCTGCTCCACCTAACCATATTTCGTACACGATAGCAAAATAAGCTACTGCAGAGAAAAAGCCCCATAGAGCTGCGCTCCCTGTGTATACAGCTTCTCCTAAGTAACCTGTTACTAACATGATTACTGAAAGTACAATCATTTTAGTTAACAATGATTTTTTAGCACCTGCTACTTTTAGAATTAAATAAAATTCAACACACATTAATGGCACCGTAAGAATCCAATCTACATAACGGAAAAATGTTGGGGACTCCATGTTTGAAGCCCAATAATCTCTCATGTAGAAATAGTGTACAGCTGCAATAAATGTGATCAAACCAGAAACTAAAACGGAAGTTCTCCATTTTTTGTCAAATTGATTTAATGATAAAAAGAAAAAGGCAGAAGCTGCCATCATTGCCATACATCCTACAAAGAATGTAAATCCTACGTAATCGGTTGGATCCATTTTGGCTACCAAAGGTAAAAATAAGTTTGTCATTTTTTTTAAATTAAGTTAGTTTTTGTTTAAACAAATATATAAAAAATTAAACTAATTGTTGCGTAATTCGTAAATTTGTGGTCTCACATCATGTATTTAACACTATTTTATGAAGAATGTTTTCAATTTCTCAATCGTCTCTAGCTTCATTGGACTATGGATTACCACACATGTTCCAGAGAGTTTTGAACTTATTTTGGGATTTATTTTAATTTTTACTTTTGGAATGGTTCATGGATCGAATGATTTATTAATAGTTAAAAAACTTTTAATAAATACTAAACACTATTCAAAATTCACACTTCTGACAGCTTACTTGTTTGTGGTATCATTTGCTATTTTAATTTTTTATTGGGCACCAGCCTTAGCAATGATTCTGTTTATGTTATTTAGTGCTTACCATTTTGGAGAGCAACATTGGGAACATCGCTTTTCTAAATTAAACTCCTTTCGTAAATCAATATTCTATTTTTCATACGGAATGTTCATACTGTATTTGTTATTTGCATTTAACGACACAGGCGTGAAATCGATCGTATTTGAAATTACTAGTTACGAGATTACTCATTTACACAGTCAAATCGTTCTCATTGTTTTGGGGAGTATTATAGGACTTGTTTTGATAACAGAATTTCTAACTAAACGTATTGCTATGGAGGCGATCCTTAAAGAACTATTTACTCTAGTAGTATTGGCTATGATTTTTTCGTCCTCGTCTCTTATATGGGGCTTTGCTATTTACTTCATCCTTTGGCATAGTATTCCTTCATTGTTAGAACAAATTAAATTTATATATGGAGATGTCAAAACAGTATCAGCTAATAAATATTGCAAAGCAGCACTCCCCTATTGGATTATTTCATTGGTTGGCATGGTGATTTTATATGCGATTTTTAGTAGTGAAAAACAGTTCTATTCGCTCTTCTTTGCATTCATTGCAGCGGTCACATTTCCGCATGCGATTGTAATGGTGAAAATGTTTTCCAAAAAAAAAGCACAACCATAAATTGATTGTGCTTTTGAGTATTAAATAAAACTAAGGTTTATTTCACTTCTTCGAAATCAACATCTTCAACATTGTCTTCTTGAGATGCTTCTGCATCAGCAGCACCCTCTGGAGCAGCACCTTCAGCACCTTCTTGGGCTTTGTACATTTCCTCACTAGCAACTTTCCATGCTTCGTTGATTTTCTCTAAAGCAGGGTCAATAATCGCGATGTCTTTAGACTCATAGGCCGCTTTTAATTCTTCCAAAGCAGCTTCTATAGGTTGTTTTTTATCATCTGATAATTTATCCCCAAATTCTTTTAACTGGTTCTCGGTTTGAAAAATCATTCCATCTGCAGCATTTAATTTATCTGCTGTTTCTTTGGCTTTCGCATCTGCATCGGCATTCTCTTCAGCATCTTGTTTCATTTTTTGGATCTCTTCTTCAGTTAATCCAGAAGATGCTTCAATACGAATGTCTTGTGTTTTGTTCGTTGCTTTATCCGTTGCAGAAACCTTGATGATTCCATTGGCATCAATATCAAACGTGACTTCAATTTGAGGTGTTCCACGTTGTGCTGGTGGAAGACCATCTAAATGGAAACGTCCAATTGTTTTATTATCCGCAGCCATGGCACGCTCGCCTTGAAGGACGTGAATTTCAACCGAAGGCTGATTATCAGCAGCTGTTGAAAATACTTGAGATTTTTTAGTTGGAATGGTCGTGTTAGACTCAATCAATTTGGTTAACACATTCCCCATTGTTTCGATTCCTAAAGATAATGGTGTGACATCTAATAATAAAACATCTTTCACATCTCCAGATAATACACCACCTTGAATTGCAGCACCTACGGCGACAACCTCATCAGGATTAACTCCTTTATTTGGTTTTTTTCCGAAGAATTTTTCAACAGCTTCTTGAACTGCAGGAATTCGAGTCGAACCTCCTACTAGGATAATTTCATCAATATCACTTGTTGACAAACCAGCTGCTTTTAAAGCTGTTTGACAAGGCTCTATGGTTCTTTTTACTAGATCGTCTATTAATTGCTCAAACTTTGCTTTTGAAAGTGAACGCACCAAGTGTTTTGGGCCACTCGCAGTTGCCGTTACATACGGTAAGTTAATTTCTGTTTGTGCAGAAGATGATAATTCGATTTTAGCTTTTTCAGCGGCTTCTTTCAAACGTTGAAGTGCCATAGGATCTTTGCGTAAGTCTAAATTTTCTTCGGCTTTGAATTCTTCTGCTAACCAGTTGATGATTTTTTCATCAACATCATCACCACCTAAGTGAGTGTCTCCATCAGTAGCAAGCACTTCAAAAACGCCATCTCCTAATTCTAATACAGAAACATCATGTGTTCCTCCACCAAAATCAAAAACAACGATTGTTTGATCTTTTCCTTTTTTGTCCATTCCGTATGCCAATGCAGCCGCTGTCGGCTCGTTGATAATACGTCGTACTTTTAAACCTGCAATTTCACCCGCTTCTTTCGTCGCTTGACGTTGTGCATCATTAAAATATGCAGGAACTGTAATCACAGCTTCAGTTACTTCTTGATCTAAAAACTCTTCAGCTGTTTTTTTCATTTTTTGAAGTACCATCGCCGATAATTCTTGTGGCGTATACAAACGACCATCAATATCGACACGAGGTGTGTCATTGTCTCCTTTAACCACTTTGTAAGGGACACGACCAACTTCTTGATTCGATTCTGAGAATTTATTTCCCATAAAACGCTTAATCGAATAAACGGTTTTTGTTGGATTAGTGACCGCTTGACGTTTGGCAGGATCTCCTACTTTGATTTCACCGCCTTCAACGAAAGCGATAACAGACGGCGTAGTACGTCGTCCTTCTGCATTAGTAATTACGACTGGCTCATTACCTTCCATTACTGAAACACAAGAGTTCGTAGTTCCTAAATCGATTCCAATTATTTTACTCATAATATAGTTGTTGTTAAAATTGAATTTTTTATTTACAACTCAACATAGTCAATCATTATGCCAATACAACTCGACTGACACGATGGCAGATTTAGGGAAATTAAAATTTATTTAAAAAAATGAAACTTTGGTACGTACTTTGTAAATAACTCATAAGTTAACTAGTTTTGCAGCATTCATAATTAGAAACTAAATTCAAAAAAAAAAAACTTCATATGGATGTACCGTGTGATCGATAAAAACCAATAAACACAACCCTATGAAACGTATATTAACTTTCATGACCCTATTTGCTTTATTATTAACGACCTGTGAAGGAGCTCCTGGACCTCCGGGTTTGGATGGTCAAAATGGTAGCATAATTGCTTCTAGTGCATTTGAAATTCAAGTTGATTTTAATGCTAATAACCAATATCAAATTGTAGAGCCTTATGGTTTTGAAGTTCTTGATTATGATGTGACCTTAGTTTACATACTATGGGAAACTAATGATGGACAAGACGTTTGGAGGCTACTCCCACAAAGCACCACTTTTGTTGGTGGGGCTACGCTAACTTATAATTATGACTTCACGCAAACAGATGTGAAAATATTTTTAGGAGGCACAGCAAATTTTAGCAATTTGGATGCTGTTTGGACGCAAGATGCTGTTTTCAGAATAGTGGTTATTCCAGCTGACAATGTTAGTAGTGTAGACACCTCTAACCTCAACACGATTATGGCATTAGGAAATATTGAGACTTTTGAAGTAAGATAAAACATCGCTAGTAAATATATAATGCTCGAAAATTAAATTTTTCGAGCATTTTTTTGTTGTTTTTATTTTTCTAACTTCTTAATATCCTAAATATCTATTTTGAGATTGTTATTTACGTTCCTAAGCTCAAAGTCTTAGTTCTCACATAAAAAGCCAAAATCATATACTAATTTAGTACTTTTACACCCTATCATAAATTATACGATCATGTCAGCATCAAAAAAAGAATACAAAAGAGTGACGGTTAAATCGCTCATTGAAATGAAATCATTAGGGGAAAAAATCTCCATGTTGACGGCTTACGACTATACGATGGCTAAAATCGTAGATGGCGCAGGCATTGACGTCATATTAGTAGGCGATTCTGCTAGTAACGTGATGGCGGGTCATGAAACGACGCTTCCTATCACACTGGATCAAATGATTTACCATGCATCCTCTGTAGTGCGCGCTATCGACCGGGCTCTTGTGGTGGTTGATTTACCTTTTGGAACCTATCAAAGCGACCCAAAAGAAGCCCTTCGCTCTGCAATTCGCATCATGAAAGAAAGTGGTGGACACGCTGTTAAACTCGAAGGTGGGAAAGAAATTAAAGATTCAATTAAAAAAATATTAAATGCAGGAATTCCTGTCATGGGGCATTTAGGACTCACACCGCAATCAATCTATAAATTTGGAACTTATACGGTCAGAGCAAAAGAAGAAGAGGAAGCCATACAACTAATTGAAGATGCCAAACTCTTGGAACGTTTGGGATGTTTCGCTTTAGTTCTTGAAAAGATTCCTGCGTCATTGGCACAGCAAGTTGCTGAAAGTATTAGCATACCAGTGATTGGCATTGGTGCTGGCGGCGGCGTCGACGGACAAGTCCTTGTGTTACACGATATGTTAGGTATGACACAAGAATTTCATCCCAGATTTTTACGTCGCTATATGAGTTTACACGAAGAAATGACAACAGCGATCAATCAATATATTGATGATGTAAAATCTTCTGATTTTCCAAGTGAAAACGAACAGTATTAAAGTGATGGGTAAGATTGTTTCAACTACTGACAACCTTCAAGTCCTCCATGAAGACAATCATTTAATCATTATTAATAAACGCTCTGGTGACCTTGTTCAAGGGGATAAAACGGGTGACACCCCTCTTAGTGATATTGTAAAGGGGTATATTAAAAAAAAGTATGACAAACCTGGTGCGGTGTATCTCGGAGTCACGCATCGATTGGATCGCCCCACAACTGGGATTGTCATATTCGCAAAAACCTCTAAAGCGCTCACCAGAATGAATGCGTTGTTTTTAAATAAAAAAATAGCCAAAACCTATTGGGCGATGGTTAAAAATAAGCCTTCAAAATCAAAAGACACGCTTATTAATTGGCTTAAAAAAAATCCAAAAAATAATAAGTCAACCGCCTACCATAAAGAAGTGGATCAAAGTAAAAAAGCGATTTTACATTATGAATTAATTCATAGCTTGGATCGTTACCACCTTCTAGAAGTAAATCTTGAAACTGGACGGCATCATCAAATTAGATGTCAGCTATCCACTGTAGGAAGTCCTATAAAAGGGGATTTAAAGTATGGATTTGATCGAAGCAATCCAGATGGCAGCATCCACCTTCATGCTCGAAATATTTCATTTACACACCCTGTAAATGACCAGATAATAACAATTTCTGCACCCCCTCCAAACGAGGTGCTATGGAACGAATGTATCAGAAAAATTAACCGATAATTATGGAAGCAAAATTAATCATAAAAAACCAACGACAGTATTTTCAAACGCGTGCAACTCGCAATATAAAAATGCTTAAAGGTCGATTAATTAAACTTCGTGTCGAAATTCTCAAAAGAGAAGACGCTATTTACGAAGCCCTTTATAAAGATTTTAAAAAGTCCAAATTTGAAACTTATTTTAGCGAAATTGGTATTGTTATTTCAGAAATTGACGCTACACTAAAACACATAAACACGTGGTCTAAAGCTAAAAAAGTAAGGGCTTCAGGGCTCAACTTCCCATCAAGGGATTATATTTATAGTGAACCTTATGGTTGTGTCTTAGTTATTGCCCCATGGAACTACCCCTTTCAGCTTGCTATTGCCCCTGTAATTTCGGCCATTGCCGCAGGAAATACGGTGGTCTTAAAACCGAGTGAACACACGAGGCATACCTCACAATTATTAGACGACATCCTCAGAGCTGTTTTTCCAACAGAGCATCTCACAGTCATCCAGGGAGGTGTCCAAGAAACAACCCTACTCTTAAAAGAGCGTTGGGATTATATCTTTTTCACTGGCAGTGTAGCTGTTGGGAAAATTGTTGCCAAAGCAGCAGCGCCTTTCTTAACGCCACTGACCCTAGAACTAGGAGGAAAAAACCCCTGTATCATTGATGAAACAATGTCTACGCAATTAATTGCAAAACGATTGGTATGGGGTAAATTTGTGAATGCAGGACAAACTTGTATCGCTCCTGATTACTTATTGGTTCATACATCCATAAAAGCACAATTAATTTCTGACTTAAAACTGGAGATCATCAAAGCGTATGGCGAAAATCCACAAGAATCTGACGATTACCCTCGCATTGTTAATTCTAAAAACTTAGCAAGACTCACCAATATGTTGCAAGACTCCGAAGTGGTGTTTGGTGGCGTATCTGATACAGACGATTGCTACTTAGCGCCGACACTTATTGACGAACCAGCATTGGATTCAGAAGTTATGAAGGATGAAATTTTTGGACCCATCTTACCGATTTTGTCATATGAAACTGAAAAAGACATCCATTCCGTTTTGAGTCTCTATGACAAACCACTTGGGTTTTATGTATTTTCAAATAACACATCTTTTTACAAAAAAATGATTGAAACTTATAGTTTTGGAGGAGGCACAATTAACGATACAATGATTCATTTTGGAAACTCTAATTTACCTTTTGGCGGCGTTGGCGAAAGCGGTATTGGTGCCTATCATGGCCGCTTAGGTTTTGATACTTTTTCACATAAAAAAGGAATTGTAATTAAAGGAAATTGGCTTGATATCCCACTGCGTTACGCGCCCTATACCAACAAACTTAATGCGCTCAAAAAGTTGTTTAAATTCTTTGGATAAATCATCCAAACACCCTATTTAAGTCAATAGCTTTTATTTATAGTGATAATTCAATAATCTGTATATCAATATTTTATAAAGATCATTTAAACTAAAAATTTAAGTGTAGATTAAAACACTATCAAATTGAGTTAAGTGCGTAAATTGCGAAGCTAGCCAACCAGTGTCCGCCCTCATAACTATCCCCTACTACGCTCGGTAACGAATACTTAATATGGGTATTTGCGATTACTTTTAAGTGTTGAAATTTAGTGCTGTTTTCCGCAATAGTATTCAGACTCCAAGCGCGCGAAAAATTAACCCCATCAAGATGTACTAACTTGCCATCATTTCGGTCTGAAACAATACCTGGTTCTATAGAAAAACTTGGATCTTTTAGTTGTGGTAAAAACCCATCAATCCAGTTTTCAAATTCCTTAGACGTAAGAATCCGTTTCATTAATGCAGCTTCTTCTAAACATGGGGACAAAAAATCATAACCACCAGGCTCCCAAACAATCGGACACGCCTGGTCGTTTAGATAAAAGTCTTTGGCACGCGTTTGAATCACTGTCTTTAATTCGGAAAGATTTACGGCAACAGCATAATCCCACGCAAAACTCAACCCAAAAGCAGTATTTGGGTGCTCTCCTACTCTAATTGGGTAATTTAGTTTGGGTAAAAATTCAATATACTTAAACACAATCAAGTCTGTTAATGGTTTTAAATTTAATTCGATTTTCCTTGCAACAGGATCTTCCCAAGAGTGAAGTTCTTCTGCTAACTTCAATAACCAAGCCCATCCATATGTACGCTCAAAAGAGGAATTATGTTGTCCTTCAAAATACGAGACTTCTTTTAATATATTTTCTTTAGATATACTCTGTAATAATTGAATTTTAATTGCTTCGTAGTTATCAATTTCAGGGAATTGCTTTAATAAGCTTACCAAACTCCAATGACCATGTACGGCAGAATGCCAATCAAAACAACCATAAAACGTAGGGTGTAATGTTTTAGGAGATAATAAATCGTCTTCGCTCCCTAAGGTTTGCCCTAACCTGTACGGATATTCGGTTTGCATACAATGTAATGGTAATTGCGCTAAGCGATTTGCTTCTACCATATTTAAAACAGGCGACTCTAAAGCCAATTCACTTGGTGGCAAGCTGGCTTTCGGATGATTGCATCCTAATATACAAGCTATCAACATTGGCATAAAACTTTTTTTTAGTATCATCAATTTATGTTTATTTTTTTTCATCAAATAAATCAGCCCAACCATCCATCACGGTCCAAACTTCGATACTGAATAGCTTCGCTAATATGAGAGCTTTCAATTGAAGAAACGCCTTCTAAATCGGCAATGGTTCTTGAAACTTTTAAAATACGATCATAGGCTCGCGCTGACAAACCGAGACGTTCCATAGCGGTTTTTAGTAACTGCATTGATGCCACATCTAACTTACAATAAGCACGTATTTGCTTCACATTCATTTGTGCGTTGTAATGCACAACCTCAGAATATTGAAAGCGCTGAGTTTGTAATTCACGGGCTTTAGTTACCCGTTTTCTAATATCTACAGAGGACTCCCCTTTGCGCTCGTCCGACAGTTTTTCAAATGGGACCGGCGTCACCTCTATATGGATATCAATACGATCCAATAAAGGTCCCGAAATTTTACCTAAATAACGTTGCATTTCCCCCGCAGATGACATCGTAGGTGCATTTGGGTCATTAAAATATCCACTAGGACTGGGGTTCATGCTTGCGACTAACATAAAGCTACTTGGGTAGGTCACTGTAAACTTTGCGCGGGAAATCGTGACTTCTCGATCTTCTAAGGGCTGACGCATGACTTCTAAAACTTCCCGTTTAAATTCTGGTAACTCGTCTAAAAACAAGACGCCATTATGAGATAGTGAAATTTCTCCGGGTTGCGGGTAACTTCCCCCGCCTACGAGGGCTACATTAGTTAGATAATATAATGTGTACAATTATTTTTAATTATTTTACAGGTTAAAACAATCAATTATGAAAAAAAAACTAAAAAAAAAAAACAATTTCCATTATATATTAATATGGAAGCATAAAAGGATGCTTTCCTTAATACCATAATTATATCTAAATGACAGAGAGAAAAGAATACGCAAACCAGATATTAAATATAGCAGACTGGAAGCATACTGTAACCATAAGACCACCACATAAAGTGAATGCGGTTAGTGGATATAATCTAGTCCAGAGACTAGCTAATAAAATTAAGTCAATAATATACTTTACAATAGAAAAAGACAGAGATACTAACCACAAGCATCTACACCTGTTACTAGACAAACAAACATCCATTGAAGAGGTTTATAAAAAACTAAGAATGAATAGGGACTGCATTACGTATTCAGAGCCTTTAAACTCCCCTAAAGATATGGCAGAGTATATGAATAAACACATAGATAACAATAATATTAATCTGCATCACGATTTGTGTTTGCCAAACTAAATAAATATGAAAAAAGAAAAATTCGAAAATGTATCAATCCAATTTACCAGAGAGGATAAAAACAAATTAATTAAAAAAGCGAAGGCTAACCGATTAAAATTATCGTCCTACTTAAGACACGAACTAACTAAAAATCTTTCAAATGAGTAGAAAACAATATTATACACAACTTAGCAACGATACACCTGAAATGATTGAGGTAAAACTTAAGCTAACCACAGATGAATTAATAACACTCAGAAAAGTAACCGACAGTAGAGCATCGGACACATTTAATCAAATTATAAGGAATTTAATAAACCAGAGAGCTGGTAAGTCAACAGTTAAAGTAATAAAAGGTTAAGGATTGCGCTTAAAGAAGTTATTCTTCCATAAGTAAAATGAAGTAAATAAAAACAACCCAAACCCTATTGCAGAAAATATTAAGTAATCATCCCAATAAGTAATATGGCCTCTTACATTAGTTCTGATATCAGTAAAATATAGAATAATACAAGTCAGTCCTGCAATAATAGATGCTACACTGATAAAAAAAGTAAAATATTTCATAAACCAAATATAATAAAAATGTCATTTAAAAAAAAAGTAATAACAATAAACAACGAAGGGTTAAAGCAAGCTGAAAAGGTCGCAGAGGCTAAAATCACTTTACTACAGTCGGCAATAGATGAAGCTAAAAAACACGTCACTATTGATGATTTAAAAGCGTTTAGCGAGGACTTTATATCTTATACCACTAACAAGATAATAGATAAAAATAAAAGCCTTAAAGAGCTGAATTTAACAAGCGATAAAGTGCTGAGTTTACTCGAGATTGACCTCAACAAATTATATAATATTCAAGTCGAGTTTGAAGAGAATAAAACACAATTATTATTTGATAAGGAAGGAAGCCCCTACACTAAAGTAGATAAAGAGCAATTCATTCAATATACTAAGAATGAAAAAGAAAACGAGCGTTTAAAAGCTATCCAGAACCTAATAGCATCTATTGAAGATTTACAACAATACTATCACGTCTATAAAGGCGATTTACAACGTGTAACGTCAAGCGCTTTTCGTTGGGATATGCGAACTAGTCAATGGAATGTAAATTATCAATATTTTAAATAGAAATGTTTCGAGCTGCGTTCATTACATGAACGCGCTCTTCAATAATAACGTAAAATAACGATGAAATTTGATAGTCATTCAGGTTCTAAAGGCGGCAAGATATCTAAAAGGGGTTCTGCACTTGGTGTGGAATTGCGTGGCAGCTTGTACGAATTAGTGGATAAGATAATTAATGAGTTAGACTATGAGAGCCTAAACGCATCACAGAAAATTAAACTTTTAGATGTAGCACTTAAATATTCGCTACCCCGTTTATCTATCGAAAAATCAATCGAACAAATCGACGAACCTCGCAAATTTGAAATAACGATAGTTGGTGATAACGGAGAAACTGAAACACACTCCACCCTTTTAGA
>ERZ1047472.2528-NODE-2528-length-12799-cov-5.412586_pt1 | contig 12799 bp, 9 predicted proteins | sample MGYA00383095_ERZ1047472 | MGnify/ENA primary metagenome ERZ1047472 (study PRJEB29581, sample SAMEA5548365) | metagenome | biome: marine; feature: coastal; material: water | depth 1 m | study: Short-term variability in the microbial, nano- and picoplankton...
TCCAACGCATCTTGCACTGCCACTTCTTCACTGGTACGTTCTCTATTGCAAAACACCCAAGACGCCTTGAGTTGTGTCGATATATCAAATATTATATCCTCTGTTATACCAGTACGCACTATCAAGTCACTGCCAAGATTTTCGATAGATTTACGCAAATCGGTTACACATTCTATTATAAACTGTATTCTTTTTGCTCCAGTCTTATCAAACCCAAAAGGAGTTTTGGGGCCAAATACTCGCTCGTCAAATACGAATACAGGAATAACTTCATCAGCCATTCTGAGAGCTTCAGAGAGTGCCTCATTGTCATGGACTCTTAGATCATTGCGGAACCAGACTATTGCTTTATTTATCATGGATTTGTAACATCATTCAATATTCAAACAAATATCATCATAATAGGTTGTAGATATGTGACTTCGACTAACTTTGTATTTACAAATATCACTTTATATTATGAAATTCACTATAACTACATTTATTGCCTTAATGCTATTGCTCACTAGCTGTAACAATTCACAAAAGGTGCAAAAAACTGAATTTGATATTCTATTTGCTGAAGTCATGAAAATCCATGATGACGTAATGCCTGAAACCAACAATCTCTACAAACTCAAAAAAAACGCTCAAGAAAACATAGCTGTTTTACCTGACACGAATTCAATGATTAAAGAATTAATGGATATCCAACTGTTTTCAGATAAAGCAGATGATGCAATGATGGATTGGATGGCAAATTTTAAAATTCCAGAAAGCGATCACAAATCTAAGATCACTTATCTGCAAAATGAAAAGATAGCTATTACAGATGTCAGAGGACTCATGCTCAGTACGATTTACAAAGGAAAATCATTGATTCGAAAATCAGATAAATACATAAAGAAAAATAAACTTCGAGATGAACGTAAAACCAATTTTGTTCCTGCTTTTTAGCATAATTGCATTACTGTCTTCATGCAAGCCAACTGTTCAACATCTTCCGTATCTGGGAAGCAACAAAATAGTTAATGGTGAAGAAGTAAGACATCAAATAAGGTCCTTCAACTATATAGATCAAGACAGTTTGGCATTCAATGCTGACGTTCTCAATGGTAACATATATTTAGCAGATTTTTTCTTTACTTCTTGCCCAAGTATCTGTCCTAGAGTAATGAGAAATATGCTACGTGTACAAAAAAAGTATAAAGACATATTGAACTTTAAGTTAGTCTCTTTTAGCTTAGACCCTAAAAGGGATACTCCTGCACGAATGAAAAAATATGCTGAAAATATTGGAGCTGATTTATCAATGTGGCATTTTGTCCATGGACCAAAAGACTCCATAATGGCTATAGCAAACGAAGACTACTACGTTCCAGCATTTGAAGACCCTGATGCTCCAGGAGGTTTTGATCATAGTGGTAAATTATTACTAATAGATGGTAATGGACACCTCAGAGGATTTGCTGAAGGGACGGAAGATGAAGACGTTACTGAGTTTTTTAATACTATCGATGCACTACTCGCAGAGAGTAAATGATAAGATTTATCAATATAACGATAGTTTTGGCTAGCATAAGCCTTCTTACTCAGTGTGACCATACTGAGTATCCATCTGGAAAAAGATACTACAATGCATATTGTGGAAACTGTCATATGGAAGATGGTAAAGGCTTAAGTAAACTAATTCCTTCACTAGAAAAATCTCAATATTTAATAAATCAACAAGATAAACTTCCATGCATAATAAGAAATGGAATCAAAAGCATGGTCGCAGACTCGAGCTCTGAAGTGCAATTATCTATGCCTGCTAATGTGAATTTGAGCGAAATAGAGATTTTAAATATTTGTAATTACATAAACAATTCTTGGAGTAATCAGCAAGCACAGATGAGCTTGCAGGAAATCAAAGTTAAATTGGGTTTTTGTGATTAAACTTCTTGTAATATCAGGAATCCTCATAATAGTTTGCGCTGGTCACAACTGATAGACAGTTAAATTACATTTCAAATTCGAACATCAATTAAAAATCAAATTTGACTCTTAGATTAATTCTTCTTGAACTCAAATAATTAGGAATGGCGAACTGCTGATTAGTAATCGTTTTGACCCATGTATTAGAGGCTTGATTTAGTACATCCATCAGATTAAAAACTTCTAAACTTAACCAAGCCTTCTCCGTAAATCTCATTGGGTGACGTGGTTTTTTATTCTTCCATGTACTATCCCAGAGCTGATACGCAAAACCAAGGTCTACCCTATGGTACGCTTTGAAACGATAAGTATTTCGATATACCTCATTATTATCTTTTAGCCCAAATGGCAAGCCAGTTCCAACAGAGAAATTTACGTGCATTTTGAAATTTTTATTAGAAGGCAAGTAATCTTGAAAGAACATACTCAAGTTCATCAAGCGATCAGTTGGTCTTGGCACTTTATCTGCTTCTTCTGACTCCATTGCTCCGATTTCCCTTCTAAGATGTTGAACATCATTGAGGCTTTCGCATACACTCAGTAGAGATAGATTCACCCAAGATTCTGCGCCAGGCACAAATTCTCCATTGATACGTATATCCAAACCCATTGCGGTTCCAGTTGCATCATTCTCACCACTATATCGGATTCTAACATTATCAACTTCGTATGATACAAGATTCTCCAATTTCTTAAAGTAAATTTCTGTAATCAATTTGAAAGGTTTCTTGCTGATCGTCTCCCAATAAAAATCATACGACAATCCACCTACTATATGGATAGACTTCTGAGATTTTAGATCAGTATTTACCGTACCATCCAATCTTCTCATCTCTCTATAAAACGGTGGCTGATAATACAAACCTCCACCTAATTTAAATGCTATTTCTCTCTTTCGTCCCAATGGCTTGAATAGTATTTCGGCCCTTGGACTTACCAAAAACTCTTTACTCAGTCCTCTATAGGATCCTCGTATACCTCCTGTTACGCGCAGCTCCATTGACTCCGGTTTAGTATAAGTGTAACTATCTTGAGCGTATACTTCGAGCTTGTTATTCTCTATTAAATTAGTTGACTTAAGTACACTATTGAGTATTAATTGATTGGGATCATACGGTAGCGAATAGCCTGCAGAATCTATACGTTCCCACTCGTTGAGCTCATCATCTATAGTTTCATTCTGATACTTCACTCCCCATTGTACAAAGTGATTATTATCATTATCATCATTTTGGAATTCTATTCCACTTTTGAGATGCACATTGCTAATCGTATTAAACAAGTAGTTACGAGCAAAATTGTGCTGTGTACCTACACCCAATACTGCCACTTCTTCTCCAACATTATCACTGCCAAAATCTGTATTAACTTGTGCTAATCTATAGAAGCCCAAAATGTCAAATTTCTCAATCTCATTACTGCTGTATCTCGAAGCGAGTAATTTCCAATAGATAGGATTTTTATCTTTTTCAGGAACATATGTAAGTGATAATCCACCCATTCCATTGACAAATTGATCTTGTTCTTGTCCCTCATAGACAGTTGTCAATCTCAATGCAAAATCAATAAGCCCTAAAGCCGTAGATCTAGATACTGGTCGAAAATCATACTGGCTATAATTATAGTTACCTATCAGTCCTATCTGAAGATCCTTGGTAATATCATATGTTACGTAGGCCTGTATATCTGTAAAATTGGGTGTATACTCCCCTTCTGTATCTAAGGTACCTAAGAGATACCTATTTGTCTTATATCTAGCACCTACTAAATATCGAAGTTTGTTAAACGCATTGGCTCCGATTCGTTTACTTCCCTCTAAGTGAGCAGAGCCACCTAAGAAACTGAGTCCAACGCTTGATTTAGTTTCTTCTGGTCGTTTATATCTGATATCAAGCACAGAAGACATCTTATCTCCATACTTTGCTTCAAATCCTCCCGAAGAGAAGCTCAAATCTCTGATCAAATCTATATTAGGAAAGGTCAATCCCTCTTGCTGCCCACTTCTGATGAGTTGAGGACGAAATATTTCAAAATCATTAACATACACAAGGTTCTCATCATAATTACCTCCACGTACATTGTATTGAGAACTTAACTCTCCACCTTGACCAGAGCTAGCTCCTAGTGCGATATGCGGCAATACACTTTCAAAATTTCCTGTAGTAGTAGGTAGCTGCTTGAGTTCAACTACTTCTTCACGAACCATTCCTACATCTTCTATTTTACTTTCAGTTATAACGATCTCTAAATTATTAGTCGTAGATACCATCTTAAAATTAATATTCCTCTTGACACCAGATGGCATAGGTTGGATCTTTAAAGTGGCATCTTGATACCCTACTCTTGATATACTGATAATTACCTCTTCTTCTGATGGCACTTCTATACGATATAGTCCTTTGAGATCAGACTCAGTTACATTACTATTACTGGTAAATATGGTAGCCAACTCTATAGATTCACGAGTATCATAGTCAGTCACAGTACCAAATATGGTAGCTTTCTGAGCAATGGAAACTGTAGATATCAGTAAAAAACTGAGACAGAGGTAAATTCTTGACATGCTGTGAAATTAGTAAAGTGATGTAAAAACATATTGTTAATTAATTTGCAAGTCATTGATATTATTTTCCTTCATCAATTTAAAGCGAAATATGAACTTCAAAAACTGCTTCGTAAAACAAACAATATATTTACAACTTATTCCAACACTAGCTTTTATATAACTTCAATACAAAAAACTATAACGCTAGTTTTTTACTAAAAATTATCAGACCCTATAGCTTTAAGACGCTTAACTGTCGCTATGGGGTCTTCCGACTTAAATACACTACTACCCGCAACAAGGACATTCGCACCAGCTTTCAAGATGACTTCAGCATTTTGTAATCCTACGCCACCATCTATTTCTATATCGACATTGAGATTGCGCTCATCGATCATAGTTCTTAGTTTCCGTATTTTATTGATTGTACGATAAATGAATTTCTGACCTCCAAATCCTGGATTAACAGACATCAAACAGACCATATTTATATCTTCAAGCACATCTTCTAATAACTCTACATTAGTATGAGGATTGAGTGCAACTCCAGCTTTAGCTCCAGTTGCTTTAATTTGCTGTAGGTTACGATGTAAGTGTGGACATGCTTCGTAATGTACGGTAATTATCTCAGCTCCTGCATCTCTAAATTGCTCTACATATCGTTCAGGCTCCATTATCATTAGATGAACGTCTAATGGCTTTTCGCATAATTCACCTATCCGTTTAGTGATAGCTTGGCCATAAGAAATATTAGGAACAAATATCCCATCCATAATATCTATGTGTAACCAATCAGATTCACTTTGATTAATCATTGAAATATCTCGTTCTAGATTACCAAAATCTGCAGCTAAAATTGAGGGTGCTATTTTATGTGTAGGCATTAGTTTATCATGTTATTTGTATACTCAACAAATGTAATAATATGTATCGGTATACCTACAAGTATATGAGCTAACTGTTAACCAAAAAGTCTAATTTTTAGATTCCACCACAAACCCATTTCAAATCCTTACTTTAGCCAGAATTATTGCTTGTGTGAAGGACTCTCATTAAGAATCATAAGCTTCATAAGAGTAATGAGTGTCTAAATTAAAGCATTGAGGTAGTTTTCAATCAAATAATAAAAACGAAATGGGCAAATTAGCACTGCATTGGCAGATAATTATAGGAATGGTTTTAGGTGGAATTTTTGGTTACATTATGACTCAAGTAGGTGGAGAGCAGTTCACTGCCGATTGGGTCAAACCTATAGGTAAGATATTTATCAATCTTCTCAAGCTAATAGCTATTCCACTGATTATTGCTTCACTGATCAAAGGAATATCAGACTTAAAGGATATTTCTAAATTCAAAACAATTGGATTGCGAACTATTCTACTTTATATCATGTCAACTGTAATTGCAATTACTATAGGTCTAATAGTAGTAAATACTATTAATCCAGGTAGTAGTATTTCTCCAGAGCTAATGGCAGAGATATCGGGTACTTATGAAGAAAAAGCGAGTGCAAAGATCAGCTCTGCTGGAGCGGCAGCTGACAGAGGGCCGTTACAATTTTTAGTAGATATGGTACCTGACAATTTCTTCAAAGCCGCTTCTAACAATGGAAGTATGTTACAAATAATTTTCTTCGTCATCTTTTTTGGTATTAGTCTATTACTCATCAAGCCAGAGGAATCTAAACCTGTCAAAGCATTCTTTGATGGACTCAATGAAGTAGTTCTAAAGATGGTAGATCTAATCATGTTGATAGCACCAATTGCCGTATTTGCATTGATTGCTTCTTTACTTACCGAGATATCAAACCCAGAAATATTTATTGCATTAGCCAAATATGCCATGACTGTTGTCCTTGGGCTAGCAATCATGGTAGTATTTTATCTCATCCTCATCAAGACGAAAATTGGATACAGTCCTGGATTCTTCCTAAAGAACTTTAGCCCTGCTCAATTACTCGCCTTCTCAACAAGTAGCAGTGCAGCTACCCTTCCTGTCACTATGGAACGAGTAGAAGAACATCTAGGTGTAGACCAAGAAGTAAGTAGTTTTGTATTACCCGTAGGTGCTACAGTCAATATGGATGGCACAAGTTTATATCAGGCAGTTGCAGCAGTTTTCATATGCCAAGTAACTGGTTTTGAATTGGGTCTTGGAGATCAATTGACTATCATACTCACAGCTACCCTAGCTTCTATAGGATCAGCTGCTGTACCAGGCGCAGGTATGATCATGTTGGTAATAGTTCTTGAAGCACTTGGTCTTCCGGCCGAATCACTCGCTATAGGAATAGCACTGATCTTCGCTGTAGATAGACCACTAGACATGTGTCGTACAGTGATTAATGTAACAGGAGATGCTACAGTAAGTATGCTAGTAGCCAAGTCTATAGACAAAATAAATAAACCAGAACCTAAGAACTGGGATGACAACTATGGTAAGTAGCTTATACAGTTTATTGTAAAATTGCATTAAATATGTCATTTAGACTTACATGGCAAAAACTGAAATTTGTTATAATTGTAATATAGATATAACTTAAAAAGATTATGAAAAAATACGGACTCCTTTTATTATTGCCATTACTCGCAATTAGCTACTACTTGCTCAACGAAAAACAGGATAAGACCATAGAGATACCCGCACCTACGGGAGGAACTATCGTAAAGATGGATATGGAAGAAGGTGATAATAAGACTAAGAGAGAAGCTTGGTTTGAACTGATGCATAAAACTGAAGAAGGTGTAGAATGGAAAATGGTAGAGCATGACAATATGATGTCATCCTATCAAGACAAACTAAGAAGAAAGCAAGATGTATCTACGAGAGGTGATATCGAACCTGTAGCCGATGGAATACTAGAAGGTGCATGGTCAGAAAGAGGTGCTTCTGAGGTAGCTGGCAACGTTCGCATAACAACTTATGATAGTACCACAGATATACTTTATGCTATATCAGATGGTGGTACTTTATGGCAAGGCGACTTGAGTGGCTTCTTTTGGGAAGTGCTCAATCAAGAAATACAGTTTTCTGCAGGCTTGCTAGAGGTAGCTCATCTTCAAGATGGAACATTCAGAATCATAGCAAGCATCAACAATAGACCATTCTACTCTGATGATATTGGAGTAACATGGAATCCAGCCTCCAATTGGAATACTCAAGGTGGTAGTAAATTGTTCGATTCGCATGTTATACAAAATGAAAATACAGGTATTAATGAAATATTCTTCCTCAGTAGAGAGACTTGGAATCAAGCCATCAGCGTGCAGAAATCTAATGTAGAAGATATGGACTTTAAACAAGAAAGATCCTTTACAACTTCTGATCACAGAAACCTATCAATGGCGAGAGTAGGAAATGGTAATGATGTATTTATACTTGAGCAACTTTCTGCCGGAACAAGTAAAATATTCCAATGGGACGCCGAAGCAGACAACTTTGTAAATATCAACAACAATACTCAGATAGGATCTGGAGAGATTGGTCGTATCAATTTAGATGTTGTGATTATAGAAGATACGCTTCGGATGTACTCATATAATGACGCACAAGAATTCTATAAATCGAGCGATCTTGGACAGACCTGGGAACTTCAATCTATTTTACCGATAGATCCATGGGAAGTAGGTGTCTATATAATACCATCAGATCCAAAAAACCTCATCTTAGGCGGAGTCAATGCTTACAGATCTAACAATGGAGGACAAAATTGGCAAATAGTCAATGAATGGTGGGAATACTATCAGAATACAACAACTAAACTGCATGCTGATATTATGTCATTTGAAGAATATACCGATAGTGCTGGAGAGCCCTTTTTGTTGATCAATAACCATGGAGGTATTAGTATGTCGCGTAACTACGGTAAGGAGAATGTCAATATTGGTCTATATGGGCTCAATACTGCCCAATACTATGATGTGAGAACATTGCCATCTAGTCCTGAATGGGTGTTTGCAGGTGCACAAGATCAAGGTTTCCAAAAAGGAATACTTCAAGACGATCAACAAGTCGGAGGATTTGAACAAATTATATCAGGTGACTATGGTCATATTGAATTTACAAACAATGGCACAAATCTATGGACCGTATATCCTGGAGGATCTGCTAGTTTCTATGATGAACCTAAAGTGCAAGGGCCAACAGCCGGTTGGACAATAGGGTCTAGTAACGAAACTGTATGGATACCACCAATGATGGCTGATCCAGACCCAACCTTAGATATAATGTATATCGCAGGCGGAAGTGCAGATGGAGGAAGTGGATCTTATATGATCAAGATGACCTTTGAATCGGACACAATCCGAGCTGAAAACATGCCATACAATTTTATTAGTGATGGGACTATATCTGCTATGATGACATCCCCTCTTAATGCAGACCTATGGTATGTAGCAACCACAACTGGCAAATTTTTCACTTCAACTGACAGAGGGCTAAGTTTTGAGAAAGGAAATATATTTGGTCCTGGATCACAATATCTATACGGATCTGGTATACTTCCATCAGCTGAAGACGAAAACGTAGTCTATTTCTGTGGAAGTGGATATAACGGCCCGGCAGCATACAAATCAGAAGACAAAGGAGCGACTTGGACAGAAATGGGTGAAGGATTACCGCCTACTCTTATGTTCAATATGGTCGCTAATGAAGACGAAACCCTATTATATGGTGCTACAGAAGCTGGACCATATGTATATATAGTAGCTGAAGAGCAATGGTTTGATTTATCAGGGGCAAGTACTCCTACTCAGAGATACTGGAGTGTAGAATACCTAGAGGACATCCATACTGCAAGATTTGGTACGTATGGTAGAGGAATTTGGGATTTTAAATTGGATGAGCAATTTGTAGATACTAAAGATATTACAGTAAACACTTCAGATCTTACGATATTCCCTAATCCCGCGAGTGATATAGTTACTCTAAAAATAGATGAGATAGCGAATGAATCATTTACCGCTAGGATAATTGATATCAATGGAAAAATTGTGTCTCAGAAAAAGATCGATATATCCTCTGACTCTGCAACATTAGATGTAAGTGATCTAAACACTGGAAACTATGTGATCCAATTGATCAATAGCAAAAAGCAATACGCTCAGAAAATTATTAAGATATAAAACGTCATATAATTGACTGAAATATTAGGCATCGGTTCGAGAGTAAAGCATCCAGCATATAGAGAGGGGGCCATTATTAAAGCTGATGTCGCGGCGTAGAAAGCTTGTTTCATGCAAAATGGTATCAAGCATGTATAAATTATAACCAATGGAAAATCATAGAACAGCTAGAAGCCACTGAGGAAATAATATTGGCGGGCGCTGAAGATGCTTTGGCCAAAATCATGAAACTCTGGTTGGGCAGCACTGAAACTGTAGACTTGGTAGACAAATAGGACCACGGTCTACTTATACTCAAGCCAGTTGATGATAGTCTTAAAAGTAAAGAGATGTCCATCGATGGTTTTTTCCATAAAATCGTGATAGTAAGAGATTGTCTCAAGATAATTGAGCAACGAATCAATTCATCTAAGATTACTGATGAAAAGAAAGTAAACCTCCAACAATATATCACAAGAATATATGGTAGCTTGATCTTGCTTAATGTATTGTTCAAATACAAGGATGATCATTTCAAAGGAAGTAGTAGCTAGCAAAGCATGTTAAAAGAGTCAATACTAACCAAGAAAAAAAATAAAGTAATTAGGTACTTGTTCTCCGATTGAACAAGTACCTTTTTATATTGCTTTATATTCGGTAAAGGGATATTAAACAATAATCCTTAAATAACATATAAATCAAATATATCATGCGAATACAGCACCTGTTAATACCACTAATACTTACTATATCCTTTTTTTCGTGCATTGAGACTAACCAAAGTTTTACCAAATTACCACCAGGGCTTTGGAGAGGTGTACTTAAGTTAGAAGCAGGCACTAATGTGGTAGCCGTAGAGGAGGAAATAGGAACAGCTGTACAAAACGAGAACGACTTACCATTCCAATTTAATGTAATATATGAAGATCCCACTACTTTTTATATCGAAATCATGAATGGAAAAGAGCGAATCGCTGTCAGCGATATCATATATGGATTGGATCGTAAGACCGCTAAGGATACTTTGATCATCAACTTTCCAGTCTTTGATACGTACATCAAAGCACTATACGAAGAAAGTATAATAGAGGGTGATTGGTTCGTAAATTATAAGCCCGGCTACAGTATACCTTTCAAGGCGTACCACGCTAGAGGTAATAGATTCAAAGATTTGCAAAAGGTACCTACTGCAGACCTAACAGGCAAATGGGAAACTACATTCGAACCAAACCAAGAGGATGAATATCCCGCTATTGGATTATTTGAGCAAGAAGGGAATAAGATCACTGGAACATTCGAAACTGAAACAGGAGATTATAGATACTTAGAAGGAACAGTGCAGGGAAATAAACTCTATATGTCAACTTTTGATGGAGCACATGCTTTCTTATTTACTGGTAAGATAATGGAAAATGGAAGCCTCGTAGGAGAGTTCCGATCTGGGAATCACTATAAATCTTCATGGATAGCTAAACGTAATGCAGACTTTGAATTGAAAGACCCATTTGAAATGACCTCTGATCTAACAGGCGAACCTATGAACTTCACTTTCCCTAGTACAGATGGTAGTATGGTAAGTCTCACTGATGATGCATTCAAGGGTAAAATAAAACTAGTAAAGATCATGGGTACTTGGTGTCCCAATTGTAAAGATGAGACTGAATTTTTATTAGATTATCTAAAGAATAATAGCCCGAAAGATATAGAAGTAATTGCCATTGGATTTGAAAGATATAAAGACGAAGCAAAAAGTATGGCTGCTCTAAAAAGATATAAAGACAAATGGGAAGTACCTTATCAAGTTTTACTTGGAGGAACATCTGCTAGTAAAAGTAAGGCAAGCGAAAAGATTCCTCAGCTTAGTGGCATACTCTCCTATCCTACTTTGATATTTGTAGATAAGAGCAATAAAATAAGAAAAATATATACTGGGTTTTCAGGACCAGCAACTGACCAATATCAAGATTTTTTAAATGATTTTGATAGAATCATTGAAGAATTGAGAAAAGAAAAAATATAAAATAAAGCAAAAAATGAAAGTACCATACTCTAAAATAGTATTGATTACTGGAGCAACCAGTGGTATAGGTAAAGCGACCTCTGCAAGATTTGCTGAGCAAGGCTACAACTTGATACTTACTGGACGTAGACTTTCTATCTTAGAAGAACTCAAAAATAAATACACGCGTAAGTTTAAGATCAAGGTGAAGATCTTAAGTTTTGATGTTAGAGATGCTGCAATGACCAAAAAAGTGATCAACTCATTGGATTCTAATTGGAGAAAAATAGATATCTTACTCAACAATGCAGGCCTTGCTAAAGGTTTCGATCCGATCCATAAAGGAAAACTAACGGATTGGGAAACCATGATAGATACTAATGTAAAAGGTCTACTATATATGACTCGCCTTATCTCTCCGGGTATGGTAAAACGTAGGTCTGGACACATCATAAATATTTGTAGTACAGCTGGACATGAAGTGTATCCTAATGGTAATGTCTATTGTGCTACCAAGTATGCCGTAGCTGCACTTACCAAAGGCATGAGATTAGACCTAACTCAGTATGGAATTAAAGTAAGTCAAATCTCTCCTGGTGCTGTAGAAGAAACAGAGTTTGCACTGAACAGATTTGATGGTGATGTTGAAAAAGCAAAAATCTATGAAGATTATAATCCGCTGACAAGTAGTGATGTAGCTCGCACAATATACTTCGTAGCCACTCAACCTAAACATGTCAATATTCAAGATGTACTAATGATGGGGTCACAGCAAGCGAGTAGCACGCAGATAGATCGAAGCGGAAGAAAATAGGATAATTATTTAAAAGGATTCCTAGCCTTCCACTCTTTTTTTGGAGTGAGAAAATCTAATAATTTGGGAGTATACCTATCTATTGCTTTACTCGACAGTTTGATGTACAAATTAAGATTTGTTTGAGTTGCCCCTACGGATGATTTAATCTCTAATGCAGTCCTTGACATATCTACATGAGAAACGCTTTGCTTAATACCTTCTTCTACGAGATCGTAAAGCATATTGAGATACAGCTGATGTGATCCATTATAATTATGATCATAACCGAGAAAGTGAGCATCTAAAGCATCTTGCGACAATATGGAAGTATAAAACCCAACCATTTTATCTTCGAGAAAGTATCCGGTCACACTTAACTTATCACCTAATTGATCTTTGAG
>ERZ1047472.2530-NODE-2530-length-12787-cov-6.126217_pt1 | contig 12787 bp, 10 predicted proteins | sample MGYA00383095_ERZ1047472 | MGnify/ENA primary metagenome ERZ1047472 (study PRJEB29581, sample SAMEA5548365) | metagenome | biome: marine; feature: coastal; material: water | depth 1 m | study: Short-term variability in the microbial, nano- and picoplankton...
AAATGAATATACACTTTATAGCCATAGGTGGAAGCGCCATGCACAATTTAGCAATTGCTCTAAAGCGGCAAGGAATGCATGTGACTGGTTCCGATGACGAAATCTTCGAGCCTTCTAAATCACGTTTAGCAAAAGACAATATCTTACCCGAATCCATTGGTTGGAATGCGAATAGTATTCATCCTGAATTGGATGCAGTAATCGTCGGCATGCATGCACGAGCCGATAATCCTGAATTGTTGAAGGCCAAAGAGTTGAATATTCCGACCTATTCATATCCAGAATATCTGTTCGAACAAAGCAAGAATAAAACACGAATCGTAATTGGTGGAAGTCATGGTAAAACGACGATTACCTCCATGATTTTACACGTTTTCAAAGAGTTGGGTCGAAATGTTGATTACATGGTTGGTGCGCAATTGGAAGGATACGATTGCATGGTGAAAATTACGCAGGAGGCCGACATTATGGTCTTGGAAGGTGACGAATATTTGAGTTCACCGATAGACCGACGTCCAAAATTTCATTTGTACAATCCGCATGTTGCTTTGATAAGTGGAATTGCTTGGGATCATATCAACGTCTTCCCAACATGGGAAAATTATGTTGAACAATTCCATATTTTTTGTCAGAAGATAGATCCGAAAGGTTCTTTGATTTATTCCGACAACGACCCAGAGGTGAAGAAATTAGGTGAAGAGTTTTCTACAAGAATCAACACCATTCCGTATTCTGTGCCTCAGTATGAGATGACAGAAATGGGCACAATTTTAGAATGGGATGGAGAAAAATATCCTCTTCAAATATTCGGTGCGCACAATTTGCAAAACATGGTTGGCGCGATGCGATTGGCAGAAAAAGTGGGTGTTTCGCCCAAGGATTTTTTCACTGCGGCTTGCACTTTTAAGGGTGCTGGAAAACGGTTGCAGAAAGTCACTGAGAAAGGAAATTTCATTTTGTACAAAGACTTTGCCCATTCGCCAAGTAAATTGAAAGCCACAATTTCGGCTGTTAAAGAACAATATTCGGATAGAAGAGTGTTGGCATTTATGGAATTACACACCTTTTCATCCTTGAATAAAGCGTTTTTACCACTGTACGAAAACACTATGAACAAGGCCGATTCAGCGATCGTTTATTATAGCGACCACGTGGTTGAGCACAAACAGTTACCTGCTTTGGCGAAAGAGGAAGTGGAGAAACATTTTGGCGGAGAAGTAATAGTGTTGAAGCAGACGGAAGCCATTTTATCCTATATTAAAGAGCAAGATTGGAACAATTCGGTGCTTTTGATGATGTCGAGTGGTAATTTTGATGGAATTAATTTTAAGGAGTTGGGGGAGGAGATTGTATTGACGGTTGACGGTTGTTTTTGAGTGTTAGCAACCATAAACTGTTCAAGTCAAAGGTTTTAAAAGTTGCGCATTGATTTTATAAATGATTCGCAAAAGGCCTAATCGCCATATTCTTCATCGTAGAAAGGTTCTAAATCTTGAAGATCAATCCACCCTGAAGTTGTTTTATTTCTTCGTTCATTATAATAGTCAATATATCCAAATCCACCTTTTGTTGTGACTACTGAACAAACATCACCGGCTATAAGATATTTTCTTCCACTAGCGGACTCTTTATTTGGTTTAGAGTGAAAATAGGCTTTGTTATTTATAACTACTGCGCTTGTATATCGCGGAAAATTCCGCTCTAATTTTGCAATTTGGACTAATTCTTCTCTTTTCAACTGATCCTCTGATGCCTTCCTTTCTGCTTCCAATTTTAATTTTTCCGACTCTAAGAGTAGCCTTTCTTGTTTTAGATTCAGTTTCTTCTGTATCTTTTGTTTTATCGCTTTTTGTTTTTTAAGTTCAGCTTCACTATTATCAGAGCAACTAAAAGTGAGTATTACTATAAATGGAAGTATATAGTATCTTTTCATATGATTTAATTTTAGTCTCATAAGTATAATTAATTTCCTCTAAAATTTTAAAAATATAAATTTTAATTTTATTTTTGGAAAATACAATCTAAACAGTAGTAAAACACCCACAAGACAAAATTAAAAAAATCAAAATTCCAAAACGAATGAAACCAAGTTGATGGCTTGATAGGTAAAGGAATAATTTTAAAAAAAGTCAGATCCTTCATGAAATATAAATGTTTACTGCCGTTATCGCTGCATCCGTCATTGATAAAAGTCAATCATAATCGAATAATTAAGTGAACTCAATTTTTGGTCAATCCGTATAAATGTGGTTCTGTCGCATTAATTATTTTTGGCCATTTTCCATCAAATTTCTTGATTGTATAAAAAGTTAACTCACATTATTTCCAAGGATTATGGTTTTTCGTGTTGCACAAATTAGTCTTAAAACAGTGATTTTTTTAATTAATGCGACAGAGCCTTATGAAAGCCATGAGAGCAGAAATGTCAGTGCATTTAAATCCGCTACTGCTCATATACTAACCGTCATGCACAATAAATCACGTCCGAAATAGTTAACTTAAGATTCAACTGAAAATATGTTAATAAAATGCAAATAAATTTGATAAATAGAATCGTAGTCTTCGCTTTGTTTATATGCTCTATCAGCGCATTGAATGCTCAAGTATGGAGCAAGTCATTCACTGCCGGTGGCTATGATTCAAATAATAAATTCTTAGGTGGCTCAGAGGTGTTACAATTAGTTGATCACAAAAACATGCTTTTTGCGTCGGTCGGATACTGGGAAGATGAGAATAACATTTGGTATGGTGGCTCTAACTCCAATATTGGTTGGGGACAAATAAATAGATTGGACAATCCTTCTTCTACTTGGCAAGGAGATTTATTTATGGGAGCAAGCCATCTACGCCCTGAAATTCTTAAGCAAATTATTTTTACAAAAGATCAATTTGGCAATCAATTAACATCTCCAGATACGGTTTTGATTGCTGCTGGCTACTCGCCTAATTATATAACGAGCATAGTTACTGTGACAAGTTTTGTAAGAAACGATTTGAATGGCACGTGGGGAGAAAGTGAAATAGTACAAGGAGGCTTCCCTGCAGGTGAGAACTATTCTATTAGAGATATTGAAATATATGTCGACCAGCAAACGGGATTAGAATATGTGTTTGCTACTGTCGGCACCCAAGGGATTTATAAGGGGAAATACAATCCTGCGAACCCAGGGAAAATCGATTGGATATCCACAGCAGAATTTGGCCCCCTAAGTATTAGACCTTTAGGTATTGAAGTAGCAAATGGGGCACTTCATTTTTCTTCTGGAAGCAAACTCTACAGACGTATTGATGGGGTTTCACCATCTTACGTAATTGACCATGATTTTAGTGACCTGGGTGCTACAATCAATTCTGCTGTAGGCGGCATTAGAGGTTTGACAACAATCGATAACCCTAGTGGGGTTGATGATGCCTTTCTATTGATGTGGTGTCCTAACGGCCAATCTCAAGGAACTATATATCGTCTCGAACCAGATGGTGCCGGAGGATTTAATCGTATTTATGAAACTAAGTTATCCTTGTTGATTGCGAGTTTTTTAGTTGGGTCAAATGCGAGTTATGTTCTTGGAGCATACAATGAGTTTTACGAATATATTGACCCTTCAAGCAATGACACTAATCATCTTGTAGGGTTTGAAGCGAATATATCGGGAGGTGGTCACCCAACATGGAACGGCTACTATAGCGGTGGATTATTTGCTAAGAGAGGTTCAAATGGGCAATACTCGATAGAAGAAATAAATGGAACTATAGGTGTAAATGATACGGCTTTAGTTGCTAACAGGTGCTATGTCGCTTCACCCTTTCCAGGAGAATCTGCGATTTATTTTGGTGGGTTCGACCCAAATAGCAATACATCTACAAATATGGCTTGGGTGTTTAAGAAAGAATATCAAGTGAATGATGTTGATGATATTGCTTTGAATAAAAACAATTTCTTTATTTATCCGAACCCTTCTAGGAATCAACTTTATATTGAAAGTGAAATTCTGGAAGACCATGAATTCATCATTATTAACCTTTTAGGAGAGCGAGTAGCATCGGGAAGGATCAATGGGAAAACTGAAACGGTTGATATTTCATCTTTATCGCCAAATGTTTATATTCTTAGAATTGCTAATGAAGCATTTAAATTTGTTAAGACAAACTAATATGCATAACAAAACCTAAAATGCATTGAAACGCAGTTTAGCTAAAACGTTTCTAGGCATTTCTTTTGCGCTGCTAGGGATGTTTTGTCATCTTCAAACAATTCATTCAGCGCAATGATGTTAATTGGTTTGCCTTTTTGCTGAAGAAATGTTTGAATAACGAGTAGTTCCATTGCGCTTAATTCATTGTTTATAAGTTGACAATCTTTTTGAAGCCTTACCAATTATCAGACAACGAATGAATATAATTATTCTGTTTCTGATTTAAAATATTTTCAATTTTTAGCTTTAAATTTGAAGCTTATATAATTTAGAGTTAATAGATAAATTAAAAAATGAATAAAATAGAGTATATAGAAAATGAGATTTCTGAATTGAGAAATGAATTGAAAAATCATAAACTTTATGAAAACTTACGTAACATTAATGATGTGAAAATTTTTATGGAAAATCACGTATTTGCAGTATGGGATTTTATGTCTCTTTTAAAAAATCTTCAAATAAACCTCACTAAAGTTCAAACACCTTGGACACCACCAAAAAACCCAAAACTATCAAGATTTATAAATGAAATTGTTCACGGAGAGGAAAGTGACATTAATGAATTGGGAGAACCAAAGAGTCATTTTGAGATGTATTTAGATGCAATGCTCCAAGTAAATGGGAATACGAATGAAATTAATGATTTTATTAAGCTTATTGAATTGGGAAATTCAGTTGACTATTGTTTTAGTCAAGTTAATGTCGATAACAGAGTAGCTGATTTTGTTAAATTCACATTTTCGATTATTGAAACAAATAAGCCACACCTCGTAGCTTCTGCATTTACGTTTGGGCGAGAAGACGTTATTCCAGATATGTTTATAGAAATTCTTAAAAATTCAGATTCTGAAAACAAATTATACAGCAAAATAAATTACTATCTCGAACGACATATTGAACTTGACGGAGATGAACACGGTCCTCTATCTCTTGAGATGATTTCTGAATTATGTCAAGATGACGAGCAAAAATGGAACGAAACATTAATTGTAGCCAAACAATCATTAAAAAAACGAATTGAGCTTTGGAATGCTATTACAGATTTAATTCAAAGTGAAAAGCCAGCATATTACAATGTTTATAAAAAATAGGCGAATTAGTTCTAAATCCAAGGCTTTTGTCTGGTATCATATTTTGTACTTAACTGAAAGGGTTGTGCCTTAAAAACGTCTACTTTTTATATACTAACCGTTATGTGCAAGTTTTAAAAACGACACGGTCTGCGAAAGCCAAAGGGCTGACAACCCAAAGTGACAAAATAAAAACAAAAAAATGGGTACTAAAAAACTAAGTTTTCTCGATAAAAATCTAACGCTTTGGATATTTGTAGCCATGGCAATAGGAGTGGGGCTGGGCTATTTTGTCCCTGGCGTTTCCGATGTTATCAATTCGTTCAATAGCGGAACCACCAACATTCCCATCGCCATTGGTCTCATTTTGATGATGTATCCGCCTTTAGCGAAGGTCAATTATGCTCTCTTGCCCAAAGTGTTCCGGAACACTAAAATTCTTTCTATTTCCTTGGTGCTCAATTGGATAATTGGTCCCATCTTGATGTTCGTTTTGGCCATCACCTTCTTGCGCGAATACCCAGAATACATGGTCGGCCTGATTCTCATCGGTTTGGCCCGTTGTATCGCCATGGTGTTGGTTTGGAACGATTTAGCCGAAGGAAGCAGCGAGTATGGCGCTGGATTGGTCGCCTTGAACAGTATTTTTCAAGTCTTCGCCTATAGTTTTTACGCTTGGCTTTTCATCACCGTGCTACCGCCATATTTTGGATTCGAAGGAGCCATTGTCGATATTTCCATAGCAACCATAGCGGAGAGTGTGGCCATTTATTTAGGACTTCCTTTCCTTATGGGGATTTTGAGTCGATTAATTTTGGTAAAACTCAAAGGCGAAGAGTGGTACATGCAGAAATTCATTCCAACTATTTCGCCTTTAACCTTGATCGCTCTTTTGTTCACCATCGTCGTGATGTTCTCACTAAAAGGTGAATTAATCGTTCAAATTCCATTAGACGTATTGATCATCGCCGTGCCTTTGCTCATCTATTTTGCCCTGATGTTCATCATCGGATTTTTCGTGACCAAAGAAACAGGAGCCGAGTACGACAAAACCGCTGCCGTAGCGTTCACTGCAGCGGGAAACAACTTCGAATTAGCGATTGCCGTTGCGATTGCTGTTTTCGGACTCAATTCAGGACAAGCTTTTGCTGGTGTTATTGGACCTTTGGTTGAAGTGCCTGCTTTGATATTGTTGGTGCGCGTTTCATTCTGGCTGAAGAAGAAATATTATTCATAACCGGATTAGAATTCCTGCAGAACTTATTAACCCATTAACTAAGAATTACTCATCTTAGTCTAATTACTATGGACAATTAAAAGATAAGCTTATGAAGACTTTGTAAATTCAATTTACCCTCTTTCTTACCCCTTTTTCAGGAGCTAGTAAAATAGAGCGCCAGAACTAAAAATTAAAAAAGAACTAAAAATTGCGCTTTAACTTTCTTCGCAAGCCTTTACTTTTGGGTTCTTTTTTGTCAAGAAAAAAGAAAATACAAATTTAATCTTGCTCAAATCTAAAATCCAAGCGCTCTAATCCTAAAGTCCTAAGTTCAAAAAAACAAACTAAAAAATCGCATCCAAATACCCCCTCAAATCCCCAACAAATATCTTATCAATCTCATCCTCCCCATCAATCTTCTCCACAACAACAATACTAGAAACCAAAACTATCCTCAACTCTTCCCCAAGCTCCCGAACTACAAACTGTTCCGCAGCCGTTTCTAGCGTTTCCGCATCCAAATGAGCCATATTCCGCGCCTCAATCACCAATTCCACACTTCCATCATCCTCCAAATAAACCAAACAACACCATGCACTCGCATCTATAAGCTGCTCCTCCATAAAATCATCATACACCGTAAACTGTCGATTCCAATCCTTCGCCGGCTTCCCCGCATAAAACAACCAATCCAAATGTTCCGGCGCCTGTTCCATAATCGCGCGACTCAGCGCATGCATCTCTGAATTCCCGTTGGGCGAAATCAGCAGAAACCAATTGTCCTCCTCATCCAATCCCAGATCCCACGAAAACACCCCGAGACACAAAATCTGATCGTTCAATTGCTCCACCACCTTCTCCCGCTGCCGACTATCCTCGTTCACAATACAAGATTGAATAACAGACACATTCTTCACGAACCATTGCCAGAAACCTATGATTTTATCTTCTTCCATTTACTTTGTTTTAGGGCGGTTGGCTGTTGGCGAAAAGCCAACCGCCAAAACAAAGTTAAAAGGAATTCCCCAAATCTTAAATCAAAAATCCCCACCAAAATCGTAACTTCGCACCATCAAAAAAAAACAATGCAAAAACCGTCACCCGAAGCCAAAGCGCTCTCTCTTTTCTTAATGGCTCATAAAAAGACCAAGCCGCTCTACAAAGAGAAAGCCAAACGAATCAACAAGCAATGGGATCTCTTGCAAGCCAATGAACTAGACCAAAAAGACTACGATAAAGAAGTGCAAAATATGTTGACCTCTTTCGGTGGGTATCCCGAAGTGCTCCAGAAAACCGTTCGTTTCTACATTCAAAAAGCTGGTGAGTGGACCTTAAAAGGCGATGACCAATATTGCGCCGATGCGCAGAAAGTTGCCGATAAAATCTTGAACAAAACCAAATAGAAATGATCCAACACCACTGCACCGAAGCCCTCGTTCACCTCTCCATCGATAAAAAAGATTTCGCCCACCGCATTCCCGTGCAAAAAATTGGAAAAGCCATACAGTGGAACATAGGACCAAAAGGTCCCGACGGCATCATAATCCGCAATGTGTCCCGATGGACGCTCCGCCTGTTCACCCAACAATTTACCGACGAAAGCTACCTCGACGAATTCAAAGCCATTGTACACGAATATGCTCCAAAAAACAACATCGATTGGAAAGCGACGACGCTGGCGGTGCAAATACAGAACGAATACACTTCCCGCATGGAGCAACAACTTTGGGCCGAGGAGAAAATGAGCGAGGGGGAGATTGTGTCGTTTTTGGAGGCGAAGTATGGGTTGGATTAGGGTAGCTTTTTGAAAACGAATTTGTTAGCAGAATAGGGTGAAGTTAGAGCTGGGATGGGTTGCTTTTTATTTTGGACCGAAGGACCCGCGAACTGAGGATCTGGAGATTCAGGGTTTATAACTTCATTTCGTAGAAATAATTAAATTACTTTAAATCCCTCAATCCTGAATGCCTCTCTAACTTAAAATAAAATATACGTAGAGCTAGTTTTAATATTTCAAATAGTTTATTTTTTGATTTGGATCAATTATTATGAAAAGGAATTATTTCTTAGGCTTATTGATGGTATTGTTTTTTGCTTCATCGCAATCTTTTGCGCAGCAATTACCCATGGATTTTTCAACTTCGACTTCAACGTTCACTGGATTTTCAGGATCTGGATTTTCTTTCAATGTTGACCCAGACAATACCTCAAATCATGTTGGACAGTTTTATAACGATGGATCATGGCCATGGCAAGGTTTTACGGTTAGTTTGCAAAGTTCAATAGATTTAGATTTTCAGAATACGATTTCTTTGAACTTCTATTCGTTTGATCCAAACGCGCATAATATTGTGATTAAGCTAGAGAACGGCGCAAATCCTGATGTTGAGGTAATTCAGAATATTTCAGGTTTGGCCGGTTGGACCAATAATGTAGTATTTGATTTTGCGAACGCGACCCATACATCAAATGGATCACCAGTGAGCGCAACCGGTGTATATGATAAATTGACCATTTTTATTGATGGTGGTTTTTCCACAGCGGGAACATATTTATTAGACGATATCGATGATGGTTCTACGATTGTGAATCCAAATGTATTGGATGTGGTTTATACGAACTTGGTTTGGGAAGATGATTTTGATTCACCAGGTGCGGTGAATTCGTTGAATTGGCATCATCAAACACAAGTGATTATTCCAGGTGTGGGTTGGGCAAATAGCGAAGAACAGCATTACACAGATCGCATAGATAATTCATTTGTAGATAATTCTGGCTTTCTGAATATTGTTGCGAAATACGAAATGTACAACGATCAAAATTTGATTAAAAATTATACTTCGGCGCGATTAAATTCCAAGTTTGCCTTCACCTACGGAAGAATAGATATTCGCGCAAAAATTCCAGTTGAACCAGGGACATGGCCGGCGATATGGACTTTAGGTAAAAACATCAATGAAAATGGTGGTTTTTGGGCCTCAACTTATGGTACAACAAGTTGGCCAAATTGCGGTGAGATTGACATGATGGAGCATGGGATTTTCCAAAATCAAAATATCAATTATATCGGTAGTGCATTGCACACGTCATGCTGTCATGCCGGAAACCCAAATCATGGTGGTGTTCTCACGACAGACTTAGCCAATGACTTTCATGTATACTCAATGAACTGGTCGGCCAACCAAATTACTTTCTTGATTGATGGAGTTGGATATTATACATACAATCCAACGGTTAAAAACTTAAGCACGTGGCCTTTCTTTGAAGATCAATTCATTTTGTTGAATGTGGCCATGGGTGGAATTGCTGGTGCAGTAGATCCCAATTTTACAGAGAGCGTAATGGTTGTAGATTATGTGAAAGTATACCAAGCGGATGGAGTAAGTCTAAATGAAATAACATATTTAAGCAACTCAGTGAAAATGTACCCGAATCCAGCAAACAATTTGATTTTCATTTCTTCGGACGTGGCGCCAAGTAAGTTATCGGTGTATAATGTGTTTGGGAAACTGATACTTGAACAAGAAAGTAACACGGAATGCATAGATGTGAGTAGTTTGAAATCTGGAGTTTATTTTGTTGACCTTTATTTTGGAGAAGAGAAGGCGGGGAAGAGAGTAGTTGTTAAGTAATTAATTCAAGTACTTCTTCAATATTTGATAAACTTCCTTTAATTCATTGAAATATCATTTTTGGGAATTAGGAGACTCAATTATAGCTACAAGGTATACATTATCAAATATTTACTTAACTAAAGGGCCATTTAACCTTTTTCTAACAGTCTCTCACGCGACAGGTTGTTCAGATGTTTTTTGTGATTCAATAGGTGTAAATAGCGCTCGTATTAGTATTGGGAAGCAAGCAGGGTTCTCGATTAATCTTACAGATATTTTGGGTGTGTCTAATATTGAAGTTGATTAGATGTTTAATGTATATCCCAATCCAACTGTTGGCTATGTTAACGCTGAGGTTGGAGCGTTGCCGAAAATCTCAGAACAACGACATTTGATTAAACTAATAAAATGAAAATGTAGTCTTAAAGATGGGGAATACTTCAGAAAGCAGCACCTGTTGCATAGATTAAATTTATGACCTGACTTTGTCTATCTCTCGTGAACATTATATAGATATACAACAGAATCGATTAACTCAGATATACAATCCTTTCGTACATAATTCCTAACTTAGTACAAACTTTAAATAATGAAGGAAATTATCTGCCCCAACTGCAAAAAAGCCTTCGTAGCCGACGAAGCAGGATTTGCCGACATCTTAAAGCAAGTGCGCGATCATCAATTTGAAGAGGAATTGCAGAATCGTTTGAATTTGGCGGAAAAAGAGAAGGTGAACGCCGTGCAGTTGGCAGAAGCGAAGTTGAAGAATGCTTTGCAGGGCGATTTAGCGTCCAAAGACAAGGAAATCAGTGAACTAAAGGCAGCAAACGAACGGATTTTGGTGGAGAAGTTGGCGAGCAAGGACAGAGAAATTGCGGAAATGAAATCCAAAATAGATTTGGCCGAAGTGCAGAAAAAACTAACGGTGACCGAGGCCGTGAAGAACATAGAAAAAGAGCGCGACGACCTGGCGAACAGTTTGCGCATGAAGGAAACGGAAAAAGCGCTCTTGGAAAAATCTTTGAACGAAAAATTTACGGCGGAACTCAAAACCAAGGACGACATCATTAAATTGAAAGAGGAAGAAATCGTGTTGCGTAAGGACATGAAACTCAAGCTTTCGACCAAGATGATAGGCGAAACTCTGGAACAACATTGCGAAGCGGAATTCAACAAGCTTCGGGCGACCGGGTTTCAGAACGCGTATTTTGAAAAAGACAACGATTCGAAATCGGGCAGCAAGGGCGATTTTATTTACCGCGAAAACGATCAAGCGGGCAACGAGATCATTTCCATCATGTTTGAAATGAAGAACGAGGGCGACGAAACGGCGACGAAAAAACGCAACGAAGATTTCTTCAAGGAATTGGACAAGGACAGAAACGAAAAGAAATGCGAATACGCGGTGCTGGTTTCGCTCATCGAGGCGGAGAGTGAGTTGTACAATTCGGGCATCGTGGATGTTTCGCACAAATTCGAGAAAATGTATGTGGTTCGTCCGCAGTTTTTCATCCCAATTATCACTTTGTTGCGCAACGCCGCCTTGAATTCCATGAAATACAAAGCCGAACTGAACCTAATGCGCAACCAAAATGTGGACATCACCAATTTCGAAGAAAAGATAGACGCGTTCAAAAAAGGGTTCGCTTACAATTACGATTTGGCGAGCCGCAAGTTCAAAACTGCCATCGAGGAAATTGACAAAACGATTCTACACCTCAACAAAACTAAAGATGCCTTGCTCTCTTCGGAAAACAATTTACGCCTAGCAAACGACAAAGCCGAAGATTTGACTATTAAGAAATTAACGCATGGTAACCCGACGATGAAGGAGAAGTTTGATAAAGGGGAGTGATGAGTTTATGAGTTTTTGAGTGTAGAGTGGGAAGTTTTTTAGTTGCGAGTTGCAAATTAGTATTTTTTTCAACTTAAAGCCAAAAGCCAAAAGCCAAAAGCCAAAAGCCAAAAGCCTCGGCCAAGAAAGAAAAGAATGAATAAATCAATCAACATAGTGTTAATAGCGACGCTTCTAGGGTGCAGTCCGAATCCAGCATCAAATGATCGTTCTCAAAAGGAAGAAGTGAATTCCAATTGGGATCAGGATGTAGAACAGTCGAATACCGAACAATCGAAGCCCGAAATTCAGCCAGAATTAAATAAAACAATAGTACTAGGCGATTTTGAAGGGAAGATAGCAAAGAATTTGGACGTGAAATTTCATTTGGAAAACAACAAAGGAAATGTTTCCGGGTTTTACTATTTCGTGAAGAATGGAGTGGACATTCAACTTGTCGGCACGGTGGTCGATCAGAAACTCGAATTGTATGAATTGACCTATACCAACGACACACTGGCGCGCATAGAAGCGACCATAACCGATTCGATGATTACTAGCAAATGGATAAATGCCAAAACGAAGGCGAAGCACAATTTACAACTGCGAAAAGCCAGGAAAGCGGTCTTGCCTTTACCAAACAACATCACAGGAACTTACAAAGAGGAAAATTGCAATCTCACGCTAATCATTTCGAAAGCAAAAGGCGACTATTTCTACAAATACATTTCCGACGAACGAACCTTGAAAGGGAAAGTCAGTTTTGTTAGAGGAGAGGATATCTATTTGACTTTGGCCAATTTCGAATACGCCGAAGATTACTTTGATCTCTCTTTACCCGAAGAAGACGAAAAGTC
>ERZ1047472.2539-NODE-2539-length-12769-cov-6.902076_pt1 | contig 12769 bp, 10 predicted proteins | sample MGYA00383095_ERZ1047472 | MGnify/ENA primary metagenome ERZ1047472 (study PRJEB29581, sample SAMEA5548365) | metagenome | biome: marine; feature: coastal; material: water | depth 1 m | study: Short-term variability in the microbial, nano- and picoplankton...
GTCTTCAACCAGCGGATAACACGGGCAGCCTGCCCTTGCATCTCTTGCCGCTCGTGCTCAAACACCAGGTCGTAGTCCTCTCTGCTGGCATGCTCCATGGCGGTAAAACTCACCTTAGCTGACATTTTTACCTCTCCTTATTCTGGCTTTTGGCTGGCCTGTAACTGGCGTAACTTATTGGCGACATTATCTAACTCAAAATAGGCGTCTTGCAAATGCCGCGCAGCCACAGGCTGAAATGACTCCCGTGCGTGCAATACCCGCTGGGCAGCCACTAGCAGCAGTTGCCCGCCCTCCAGTCTAAAGGTGGATCTGGCGGCTGATTCCCTGTGCATAATTCTGACACAGAGCTCCCTGTAGGCAGAATAAAACTGCTGTATACCGGGCTGCATTGGATTCATCATCTGCATAAGCTGATTGGAAAATCTCAGGCTGTGAATACTGCCATCAATATTACAGCGCACCATGGGCTCTTTAGCGTAGGTTTCGTTGTCCTGATCAAACTCCCTAAAGGGCACCGGAAATTCGCAGAGAATCTTAAAGTACTCCGGGTGATCCAGTCGCAGTTGCTCGAGAATAGCCCAGCCATCGACAATTATTGACTCTCCCCCGGGAGTTTCATTTTGCAGCATATGCAATGCCTGCACCGAGGGTGGGAAGCTGTAGCTGGCAAAATCATTGTGGGGCGGCAGGCCCAGGGAGGTATGGGCAATATTGTAGACATGACCTGTGACTGACACATTGTGGATACGATCAAACAACAGTTCGCGTATGGGCCCCAATACAGGGGACAGCAACTCCAGGCTATCAGACTGGGTGGGTGCCCCGGTCAATACAATGGCACCCCAGCGCATAAAGCTTGTCAGGCTGGCCACTGTGGTCTGGCTGTGGGTTAAAAACAGACTCCAGTCAAAGGTCTCTGGAGTAAAGTCATGGGGCCATGGCTGATGCAGTTTTGGTTCAGGAATCATCAGCTGATCTATGGTGCTGAGGGGAAACCGAGTCTGATGATTGTCGGGCCAGGTAATACTAAGCTGACTATTATCTAGGCCCACTTCTGTGGGCGCTAGATCTGCATCCACCGAACTGAGAATAAAACGCTTTTCCTGAGTCTCCACCACCCGACAATCGTCACAGGGGCAGTTATCGCGAAGCCATAGATTGGGTAGCTCGTACTCTCTGCCTGCAGGTCGGCGAATAATCACCGAATGCGCCGTTATATGAAAAGCTTCAGAGTTTAGTTCAGCCGCCATCAACAGGCCCTCTACAAAAGGGTTAAAGGTTAGTTTTGGACGAAAGTATCATAAAAATTTCGCCGCACAAATAACCCTATTAGCGGCTGGTATTTTTGTGTAAAAAAATGTCGTTTTTGGCTTAATTGTTGACTGGAATAAACCAGCTATTATCGGAAACTTGCAGCCGCCCCATCATCAGTTCCGTTACCACCAGATCAATGGTTTCTAAATCCCGCTGAGCCATATTGGCAAAATTATCCTCACCTAATTGCTGCTCAGTCTGATCGGGAAAGTTGCGTCTGGTGCGATGAATCCAATAGCTGGTAGACACCTGCTGCAATTCAAAGGCTTGCATAACGCCCTCAATACCCAGCATAAAACCCAGCAGCCCACCCCAGGTAGCGGTGGGATTATCAGAATCCCAACCCACCAGGCTGCCTATCTGTATGGTTCTAACTATATCGCCCTGACCATGAAACAGACTGACCAGACTGGCGGCAAAGTTAATCAGTGCATCGAAGGGCTCGACATAGCTATAGCCGTCGGCGCCCTGCAACTGATAGCGCTGGTAAACAGCATCTCTGGTCTGCTGCCAGCTGTCCGGATGACGCAGATATTGGTCCCAGACAAACTGGTAGATTTTGTACACTGAAGAGTCTTTTGGCAGTCGATTGCTGGCCTGCTGACCCAACCATTGAGTCTGCTGCTGAGGGCTCTTAGAGGAATCCACCACGGAGGCCAGGCTGTGCATAACCACATAGAACTGCGCTACCCAGTAGGCTTGATCATGGGCCGTGGTTCGAATCGGTAGCTCGGCAATTTGCATAGCAATATCGGGCCTGCCCGGCGCCAGCAGACCAAATATCTCAGTGGTTAGCTGGGCATCAATCATGGAGGATTTGGGGTTATTAATCGGCAGGCTGGTGTGGGGCGGCACCATGCCCTGCTCCATTAATTGTCTGGCTCGCTCGTTGGACACCCAGAGAAAGTTCTCTACCTGAGGCCTGGAGTCGGGAAATTTTTTAAACAATGGAGCATCGGTTTCCGAGTAGATATGCTTTAGCCAACCATCGCGAATTTGCTCGGCACTGAGCTTGCTGGTGCGGTGCTGATGATGAAGATAAGAATACATATATTCTATGTCGGTATCATCATCTGAACCCCAGGGCTGCCCCTCTGGCTCAAAGTAAAAATCGATGGAATTTGCATGGGGTACATATTCACCCCAGTAGGCTTTTTGATCTGGGCTTCCCCAGTCAGCATCTGTATAAAATGGCATAGTCTCTGCTGTGCCGATTTTATCCATCTCGGTAATCAGGCCAGTCCAGTTAGCAATATTCTGTCCCAGCCAAAAGCCCTGCAGACGCTGGCCGTAATCCGCCTTGGAAATTACCAGTGATTGCTGCTGACCGCTGTCACAGGAGGTGACAAAGATAAGTAAAAGGCTCAGCAGATATTTATTGTTTTTCATTATTCTGCTCTTATAAGTCAGTGTGATACCAAGGTTTTTGTTGTTGGTCATTGGCTGATCATGCTTGTGGTTAGTGGCTAATGCAATCAACATTATCTTGACCACTAATACTAACTGATACCTGCGTTGGCCTCATCTGGGGGTCTGATAACCCGGAGGCCCAGCCTGACAGCCCTGAGTCCTGAATCAGTTATCGCTAACCAGTTGGTCCAGCTTGGCGGCACAGATAAAGTCGTTGCTGGATAGCCCATCAATTTCATGGGTAGTAAATGTCACTGAGCAATAGCCCCAGCCAAAGGCAATATCTGGGTGATGACCCTGGCGATCCCCCAGCCAGGCAATAACATTGGCCATCTGCACTGCCCTGGCAAAACCTTTAAAGCTAAATTTCCGCGAGATTTCTTTATGGTCTGCCGATAGCTGCCAGTCTGTATGTAGCTCGGATAGCAGCTGCTGGGCCTCGGCGGCATCCAGGGCGGCCATGCCTCCCTGACAGGGTTCACAGGTCTGATTACTCAGGTCACATTGTTGATTACTCATAGTTTTTATCCCGTTAATTGGCAGTCGTAGGTGGGCTCAAATAGCCCCAGTGACTGCGCCTGTTTGATATCGGCCAGTAGGTTTCTATCAGCCGCTTTAAATAGATCATTGATATCTTCTATCACATAGTAAATAGGTTGATGAATATCGATACGGTATGGGGTGCGCAGAATATCTATCACATTGAACTCGCGGCGCTCTGGAGCCGAGCTCTGAACTGCATAGACCAGCTCGGTGGGCGATGAATTAAGACCTGAGCCCAGAGCCCTGTATTGCCCCAGCTCCCGACTGAGCCCAAACTCTATGGTGAACCAGTAGAGACGTATTAACCAGTTGTAATCCGCCGGTTGCACCTGCAGACCTAACTCGCCTATGGTCTGGGAAAAAAAGGCAAACCCCGGGTCAGTCAGCAGCGGTGTATGGCCAAAGATTTCATGAAAAATATCTGGCTCTTCAATATAGTCAAAATCAGCCCTGCTGCGGATAAATGAAGCTGCGGGAAAAGTCTTTTCCGAGAGCATCTTAAAAAAGCGACCAAACCCAATTAATGCGGGGACCGGCTCGACACGCCAACCTGTTAGGGGCATTAGTACCTGACTGATTTCATCGCACTGGGGTATACGATTATCTGGCAGAGACAGCATCTCCATCCCATTGAGGCAAGCCTGGGCTGCATATTTTTGAGTACTGGGCAGTTGCCGCTGATAGAGGTCGCGCCAGATATCCTGCTCCTCTTGGCTGTAATGAATAACTCCATTGCTATCTGGGGTCTTAGCTACATAATGGGTAGACTTGGCCATAGCATGCTCCTTAATCCATAGGGATAGTATTACTGAGCATAGGGGAAAATACTTTGCTATAAAGGGAAACTTTGTCTTATAACCGGTTATATTTACCAGTTAAAGCAACTACTAAGGAATTAACTACCTATGCCAATAATTGATAATTATGACCGCAGTATTCTGCGTGTGCTGCAAACTGATGGCAAAATTGGCAACCAGGAATTGGCCTCCAGGGTTAACCTCTCCAACTCGCCCTGCTGGCGGCGGGTGAAAAAACTGGAGGATACTGGGGTTATTAATGGCTATGCAGCCATGCTTGACCCCAAAGCTCTGGGACTTACCGCCATGGCCTATGTGCATATAGCCCTGCTTGATCACCGCCAGCAGACTATTGAAACTCTGGATAACTTTGTGGAGGCTCAGGAGCAGATTATTGAATGTTCGTCGATCACTGGCTCCAATGATTATCTACTTAAAATTGTCGAGAGAGATACTGAAAGCCTGGAGAAATTTATTATGCAGCAACTGCTGCGTTTGGGTATTGTGCGCTCTTCTACCACCAACCTGATACTGCGGCAGAAAAAATACACTACGGCCCTGCCGCTCTAATCTCTAGGCTCTCTAGGTTCTATAGTCTCTCCAGACTCGATAGCACACCTAGCTCTGATGCGGGGCAATTTGCTATACTTGCCCGGAGTTAAACCAGCGCCAAATTTACGATTTGGTTAGCCGAACACCAGGATATGCTATGCCCACTCAGTACGTTACCTGCGCGCTCTATAAGTTTGTTGCGCTGCCCAATTACGGCTCTATTCGCCACCCTCTGTTAAAAGTGATGACCGACAACCAGGTCTACGGCACATTGCTGCTGGCCGCCGAAGGCATTAATGGGACCATTTCTGGCACCAGAGAAAATATAGATTCGGTGCTTCACTGGATTGGACAACAGCCCGGCCTGGAAAATATAGATACCAAAGAATCCTTCGACGATGAAATTCCTTTTTACCGCACCAAGGTCAAATTAAAAAAAGAAATTGTCACCATGGGTGTGGAAGGCATAGACCCCAGGCAGGTGGTGGGCACCTATGTTAAGCCTGAGGACTGGAATGATCTGATATCTGACCCGGATGTACTGGTGGTGGATACCCGCAATGACTACGAGGTGCAAATTGGTACCTTTAAAAATGCCATAGACCCCAAGACCACTAGTTTTCGCGAATTTCCCGAATGGGCCAATAACAATATCGATCGCACCAGCAACAAAAAAATTGCCATGTTCTGCACCGGCGGTATTCGCTGTGAAAAGTCCACTGCCTATATGAAAGAGCAGGGTTTTGATCAGGTCTATCATCTTGAGGGCGGCATTCTTAAATATCTTGAACAGGTGCCTAAGGATCAGTCGCTGTGGCAGGGAGAATGCTTTGTTTTTGATAATCGTGTGGCTGTGGATCAGGATCTAAAGCGCGGCTCCTACGATCAGTGTCACGCCTGCCGCATGCCAATTACTGAGCAGGAAAAAAACCTGGACAGCTATCAGGAGGGACTCTCCTGTCATCATTGCTACGGGATCCTAAGCGAAGAGCAAAAACAGCGCTTTGCCCAGCGCCAAAAACAGGTGCAGCTGGCCAAGGCCCGCGGTGAGGAACATATAGGCAGTGCCGCCCAGCAGGATACAGAGCGCCGGCGAGCCGAAAAAAAAGCGCGCAGAAAAGACCAGCACAGAACCTAGATTGCAATGGATAGCAGAGCGCAGCCTATCAGTGCTGGGCCTCACAGAATTGCATAGCATGAGAGCAGATTAGAACTTACAATTCGATTTGCAAAAACTATAAAACTTAAAGGTGCTCGATGAGACATACACTTCACCAACAATGGCTGCGGCTGGGCACTTTTATTACTTTTTTAATGCTTACTGGATGTGGCAGTGGCGAATTAAGCCTTAACGAGCCACGCCCCATCAGTGAGTTTTTGTTTGCGGAGACGGCAGAACTGCGCGCCAAGCAACTCAGCAATATCAGCTATGATTTGCAATTTAATCTAGACAGTCAGTCTGAGTTTTTTTCTGGGATTACCGAAATAAGCTTTGATCTAGCAGCGGGCAATCAGAATGATCTCAGCATAGATTTCAGCCAGGGCGATGTTCAGTCCATCACCAAAGATGGCAAGCCCGTTGTCTTTACCTATGAGAAGTGGTTTATAACCATACCTGCCGCTGAGTTATCTGCTGGTGCCAATACTCTGGTGATCAACTACAGTCACCCCTATGCTACAGATGGCTCTGGGCTGCATAGATTTGTTGACCCGGAGAATGGCGAGATCTATCTATACACAGACTTCGAACCCTATGATGCCAATCGCCTTTTCCCTCACTTTGATCAGCCAGATCTAAAGGCGAGCTACAGCCTTGAGGTGAGTGCCCCACAAGACTGGCAAATTATCAGCGCCACTAGGGAGTCCAGCATTAAACAGGTGGAGGACAAAAACTATTGGACATTTCCTGTCTCAGCTGTGTTTTCGTCCTATATCTTTTCGCTGCATGCTGGCAACTATGCTGTCTGGGAAGACCAGTTCGAAGATATTCCCCTGCGCCTGTTTGCCCGCCAAAGTTTGGCTCAGTATGTTAAAACTGATGAATGGTTTACCCCTACCAAGCAGAGTTTTGCCTTCTTCAATGATTACTTTGATATTCGCTATCCCTTTGGTAAGTACGACCAGATAATTGTTCCTGACTTTAATGCCGGCGCCATGGAAAATGTTGCCGCCGTAACCTTTAATGAAGCCTATATCGCCAAAAGTGAGAAATCCACATTGGCAAAAATGCGCCTCGCCAATGTGATTGCCCATGAAATGGCCCATATGTGGTTTGGTGATCTGGTGACCATGCGCTGGTGGAACGGACTCTGGCTCAATGAGAGCTTTGCCACCTATATGGCTAATCTGGCACTTGCCAACGCCAGTGACTTTGAGCGAGTTTGGGAGGTGTTCTACTCTCGCACTAAACAATGGGCCTATCGTACAGATGACTCGGTAAACACCCATCCGATTGAATTGGCGGTGGCCTCGACCGGCGAGGCCATGACTAACTTCGATGGCATTACCTATGGCAAAGGAGCCTCGGTTTTAAAACAGTTGCCCTTCTATCTTGGCGAGGAAAATTTTCGTACTGGCGTCAGCAATTACCTGAAAAAATTCTCCTATAAAAACACTGATTTGGATGACTTTATGGGCGAGCTGGGCAAGGCGGCAGACAGAGATCTGTCCCAGTGGACTCAGGACTGGCTCTACAAGGCCGGGCTTAATAGCATCATAGTCGACTACCAATGTGCCGACAGTAAAATCAGCCAGCTGAGTATTGATCAAACAGCACCTGAGGGATTCCCTACCTTGCGGGAGCAGCGAGTGCAGATTGGTTTTTACCATATCTCTGGGGGCGGCCTATCCAGAACCAGCGCTGTGCCTGTAACCTACAGTGGCGCAACCACCGATGTACCAGAGGCGGTGGGCATGGATTGCCCTGATCTGCTGTATCCCAATGAGGAAGACTGGGGCTATGTGAAAGTAGATCTGGACAAAAAATCTCTGGCTGTTGCCAAGCAATATATCAATGCTGTAGATAGCAGCATGATGCGCCTGATGCTGTGGCAGAGTTTGATCGACAGTGTCAGCGATGCCAATCTAAGCGCCGAAACCTTTGTTGAATTTGCCATGGCCAATATCTCTGGCGAGACAGACTACAATGTGGCGCGCGCCATAGGCGGCGGGCTTGTCAAAGCATTGGACTACCTGTCGACGGCCACCCGCCTGCAGATCAAAGATTACAGCGTGACCTATGCCCAGGTCGAGAATCTGTACCTGGAACTGCTCAGCAGCGCCCAGGCTGGCTCAGATTTGCAGAAGTACTGGTACAGCCAGTACGTTGATTTGAGCAAAAACTCGATGCACCTAAATAATCTGCGCCAAATTCTGGCGAGCGAAAAGACTTTTAGCGGCCTGACCGTTGACCAGAACAAACGCTGGGAGATTGTGGCTGCATTGAATCGCTATCAGCACGGGGACTATCTGGCGCTGCTCGAGGCTGAGAAGCTGCGCGACAACTCAGATACCGGCGTTAAATACGCCATCTATTCTGAAGCGCTGCGCCCAGACCCTGAGATAAAGGCCAAATGGTTTGCCGTGGTAACAGACAATCCAGACAGATTAAAACTGTCGACCCTGCGCTATATTATGGCTGGCCTGTTTCCACCAGAGCAGCCTGAGCTTGAGCAGCCCTATAAAGCTAGGATACTGGCACAGATACCTGTGCTTAACCAAGGCAGTGATCTGGGCCTAACAAGATCCTTTACCAGTAGCCTGCTGCCAGCCCAGTGCACAGACCAGAGTGAAAAAGAACTGGCTGGCCTGATAGAGGAGTACCAAGCTATGAAACCTCAGATTCTTAAGGCGGTAAAAGCCAGACACCAAACTGTGCAGCGATGCATTAAGGCGCTGGCTCTATTGCAAGAGCCTCAGTCGCAGCTTCTACTGCGTTGATATGGCTAGTCATATTGGCGATTAAATCGGGGATTACCGCAGGGGGCAGGTTATGGCCCATGCCCTCAAAAAGCACATATTTAGAGCCTTTTATCAGCTCGGCTGTGTGCTTGCCATGGGCTGGTGGAATAAGCCCGTCGTCCACCCCGTGCAGCACCAGAGTGTCGGCTTGAATTGTCGCCACCTCTGCTGACCGATCCCCCACTTTAAACACCGCCATTAGATGCCGGGGCATGGAAGCCGGATAAAATCCCCGCGCACGAATACCTGCCTCGCGCTCCTCTTCCGCTTCTCCCTCGGCGAGATTTCTCAGCCGGGTCTCGGCCAAATTGGTGGGCGGCGGCAGATGACGAGCCCCGGTGGTCGACATAATTGAGATTAGGCTGCGGGTGCGCTGAGGATATTTTGCCGCCACTATCTGGGCAATCATGCCACCCATAGAGGTTCCAATAATATGCCCGTCCTGGTAACCCAGAGCATCCATCAACCCCACTGCATCTGCCGCCATATCATCCAGAGAGTAAGGGGCATTCACTGGCAGATTCAGCTGGCGTTTTAGTAACTGCAGCCAGAGGGTTGGCTGACCCCATTGATCAAAACGAGTGGAGGCTCCAGTATCGCGATTATCAAACATCAGAACTTGGTAACCGGCCTCAGCCAGCCCTCTGATCATATTGTCCCCCCAGGCCACATTGGAACCACCCAGCCCCATAATGACCACCACCTTGGGCCTGCCCTCGCCCTCCCCAACAGTGCGATAGGCAATTTCAATACCATTGACCTGGGCCATTTTTAGCGGGTGTGTGTCCAGATAGCTGCGGCTAAATTCTGCCTGGGCAACAGAGGTGAAAATTAACAGTAGGTATAGAATGATATGCTTCATGGCATAGCCTTTTTATATGCCGGGCCCGGGCCCAGTCTTTATTTACTCTGGTTGTACGGAAGAGATGTTGCCACTAGATTATTTATCTGATAGTTTTGGCATTATAGGTGCCATAATATAAGCTCCCAACAAGCCAACTTAGCCAACTAGAGTAATCGCCATGACAAACAGAGTAACTAAAACACTAAAATGGACAGTGCTATTCGTTGCACTGTTAGCCCTGTTCCTGCCATCCATTTTGCAAGGACTGGGACTTCACCCTGAGTACCATGGACCAACCTATCAGTTGCCCGGCAAACGTGCCCTGGTTATTACCACAAGTAATGCTGTATTGAGCTCTGCCGGTGAGACTGAGGGCAAGCCCACAGGTGTTATGGCGTCAGAAATGACCCATCCCTACTACGGCTTTACTGATGCGGGTATGCAGGTGGATATTGCCAGCATTAAGGGCGGGCAGATTCCTGTTGACCCCCAAACTCTGGGTCGGGTGATTAGGTCAGCAGAAGATGATCGCTATCTGGCAGATCCCATCATGCGGGCCAAGGTTAATAATTCCCTGTTAATTGATGACGTGGATTTTACCCAGTACGACGCTATTTTTCTGTCTGGTGGCTGGGGCGCGGCCTATGATTTGGGTTACTCAGAAGTGTTAGCAGAAAAAATATCCGCAGCCTACTATGCCGAGACCCCTATTATTGGCTCTGTGTGCCATGGGGCCCTGGGATTAATTAATGCTCTGGACAGGGATGGCAATAAGTTAATTGCTGGCCGGCGTATGACTGGAGTTACAGATAGACAGATCAAGCAGCTTGGAATTGAAATCACGCCTCAGCATCCAGAGACGGAGCTGCGCAAAGCCGGCGCTTTATTTGAAAGCCAGACCAAGCTGATTGATTTTTTTGCTACCCATGTGGTGGTAGATCATGAGCGACGCTTTGTCACTGGCCAGAACCAAAACTCCGGCCATGAGACAGCCCATCAGATGATGGCGATTATAGCGGCGCTAAACGAAGCGCCGCAGTAAATCCCCAGAGGCTTACTGCCCCTGATACCAAATGGGCGATGTCCAAGCCATCTCCCGAACAGTTTGCGGATAGGCGTCGTTGCTGCATACCTCTGGGCGGTCTGCTTCGGCGACTGCTGCGCAATCATAGGTGTGCCAGCGAGCTGTCTCTGGCTCTACGGCTCGCAGGTAATAGTAAGCCGACTGGGAGGGATCAAAGCTACTATCCGTGTACAGCTGACAGAGACTATCGGCACCGGCCTCCGCACTGGCCACAGGTATAACTTCTGAGTTCATATTGCCCTCGGCATCGATCCAGCCTTTAATCAGATGCAGCGCTTCAAGCTTTTGGCCATCTGGGTCTTTGGCCGCATAGGCCAGGAATGAAGGCTTGGCAGATTGATCGCTGGCGCTGAGGTCTGCGCCCATGGGCACACCATTAGCATAGGCCTGGGCAATCATATCATTGGCTTCGCAGAGCCCAGCATCCAGGCCCCAGCCAGCAAATAAGCGGGGGCGAATTCTCGGCCCCGAGGTGCCAAATACCTCTTTGCGCAACATGGCGTCGAAGATGGCGTCACGGGTATTTTCTTTGGCCCAGACTCCTGCCAAGCCACCGGGGTTGCCATCAATACCGCTGGTCAACAGACCGGGCTGCAATCGCTCCAATGCTGTTGATTCACCGGTGACTGCACCATCCCAGTTTGACTCCACCAGCCCGCCCGGGTTGGCAGAATGAGTGTCTGTGGCTGCTATAACCCCGAGCTTGACCGGATTGAGGCCGATCTGCTGCTCTTCTTTAAGGCCCACTAACAGACCAGAGCGCTGAAAATCTGTGGCATGCACGCAGCCGGCGCCGAGCATACCATTGCTGCCATTGACGCCCTCTTCACATTCAGCGGTGACTTCAGAGGCCTGCCCCACAACCAATCCCTCTGCTGACATATCTCTGGTGGCATAGGTTTTGTTCTCACCCATGCGACGCACAGCTTCAACATTACAAAGTTCATCTGGAGCCGCAAACACAGTGCTGAGACCGTTGATACATTCAGAATTACCTTTGTGCTGGAAGATTTCCATAATCGGCTCGCGCTTGAGTCGCGACTGGGCGTAGGCAACTTTAGCGGCATCTGTATCTTCGAGCTGCATATAGGGCGCCATGCGGCCATTGGCCAGGTTAGAGTTGTGGGGAATGGTCAGGTAGTCACAACCAGCTTCCGCATCACAGACTGCATCCAGCTCAGTCCACAGCTTGCTGTCGATTGGTGCATCTATATAGCTGACTGGTAAGGCTGGCACATTGTCATTTCTGAAGATGACATTGCGGTGATAATTACTGGTGCCAGGCGTGCCTGTGTATTCATAGGCAACAAAGCTGGTAAATTCGCAGGGCTCATTATTGGCATTGGAAGTAGCCTGAATAGTCTCCCAGGGAGACTGGGCAAAATCTCGACATAGTGAACCATCTGCACCACAGATTTCGGGAATGCGTGCCGGCGTTTCGGTGGTGATCACTGTACCCAGCATCATCATGCCCAAGCGTTGATCAGAGCGATAGCCCACACAGAACTCAGTATTGTAGACCGGTGAACCCTGGGTGCTGCACAGGGCTCGCTCGCCGAGAAATTCGCCATGATCTGTCACTGCCAAAAAGTCCAGGGGGCGGTCGATCTTGATCCGCCCTGTGGCCTCGCCCTCAGCATTGACCGGGAAAAACGGAATCTCGCCACCTCGGGCATAGTTGTGGGCATCCTCGGGCGTTGCACCGGTACTAATGGCTGCGGCATCAAAGGAATAGCTGGTGTGAACATGCAGGTCACCAAACAGCGCTGTGCCATTTTCATCGTACTGATCACAGCTTCCGGAAGAAACGACTGTATTCTCAGAGGCACTCTGAACAGCAATATTTGTCGGCGCCTCTGGGTCGCTGCAGGCGCTGATCAAAAGCGTAGCAGAAAGGGTTGCAACCAATGGTAGATGTAATGACTTGTACATATTCACTCCTATTATTATTGAGCCTTGGTCAGCCGAGCCCTGCCTCGATTGTAAAACCTTTTACTTATTGTGATCGAACAATTATTGACTAGAGAGTACTGTATTACTGAGTGCTGATTAACGGTTGCGCCCGAGGGCATCATGGCTGGTTACCCAGTCGCCGGCCAGCACCGCACTCATTAATGACACCTCTCCAGCTAACACAGTGGCGCCAATAATCTCCGCCAATTTATGCACCTTGCCCGGACCATCACAGCCAATCATCTTAAGGCATTCCTGCTGTGTCGCCAGGCCTGTGCCACCACCAAAAGTGGCGATAATTAGCGAAGG
>ERZ1047472.2541-NODE-2541-length-12761-cov-5.200456_pt1 | contig 12761 bp, 13 predicted proteins | sample MGYA00383095_ERZ1047472 | MGnify/ENA primary metagenome ERZ1047472 (study PRJEB29581, sample SAMEA5548365) | metagenome | biome: marine; feature: coastal; material: water | depth 1 m | study: Short-term variability in the microbial, nano- and picoplankton...
ACTGCATGAAAGCGTAACCGCGGTGTGAATAGCTTTTTTGCCGATCACATGCATCTCCAATTTGTAGGTAAAGTCTTTCGAGTTTATCAACTTTAAAAAAAAGGATCTAGTATGTGGAATGACGGAAAAAGGGACACTTACAGTGTAAACTAGTGGTTAAATTGTAAATGTATACGGAGGTCCCATGGGATGGACAGGTAAGTTGCTGCATATTCATATCGCCCCTGAGGCTAGTTATGAGATGGAAGAATTGTCGGAAGCTGAACTGGTGGCTGGCAAAGGTATCGTGGGTGATCGGTACTATTTCGGAAAGGGTACCTACTCCCCCAAACCAGATTGTAGGGAGGTGACCCTGATTGAGAGAGAAGCTCTTGACGCACTGGTTCGAGACGATCCGCCAATGCAGGATTCCTCAATTGTTATTGATCCATCCGAACATAGAAGAAACTTGACCGTCGAAGGGGTGCCTTTGAATCATTTGGTGGGGTTCCGTTTTCAGATCGGTGAGGTTATTTTGTCAGGTGGTCGATTGAATTTTCCATGCCGATACCTTGAAAATCTGTTAGATCGTCCCGTATTCATGCCACTTTATAACCGCTCTGGTCTTAATTGTTGGATCGAGAAAGGCGGAATTATCAGACCAGGGGATACGATTACTCCTTTGAATGAGTTGACCGACAAACCTCACCGATAAATAAGCAGTTTATGAGCGCACGGATTGTTATGAAACTTCTCGTTGAGAGGAGAGAGCAAATCGAGGATGACTGGATTCGCTTATCGTTTCGACATTCCGTTAGGCCGCACTTACCCGCTTGGACTCCAGGGGCGCATGTTGATCTGCGACTAGAAGACGGAATAATCAGACAATACTCATTGACCAGTGACCCTGATGACCTTTCGCTTTATTCAATAATTGTGAAGCGTGAAAAGAAAGGTCGAGGTGGCTCGAATTGGGTTCACGATAACTTGACCATCGGCCGAGAGGTGCGTATCACGAAACCTCGTAATCAATTTCAGATCAGTACAGAACGGAGCCTATTAATAGCGGGGGGTATCGGTGTCACTCCCTTGATGTCAATGGCACGTTCTTTATCGGAATCTAATCTTCTAGATGCCTTTCATTTTTGCACTAAAAAACCAGTTCCTACCGTTGAAAAAGACCTGAAGCGTTGGTGCGGTAGTGCACTGCACACCTACATCTCGAATGACCCGACTAGTGAGAAATTAAACTTGCCGGCCTTGATACGCTCCATTTCGCAAGATATGCACATCGTATGCTGTGGTCCTGATCGCTTGATGTCGCAAGTCAGAGATCTGACTGGTGGTTGGGATCCAAAAAAGTTGCATTTTGAGGTGTTTAATAACTCTGCGACGGAGGATCATGAAGCTCAACCTTTTGAGGTCACTGTCCTGAGTACAGGGGAAACTTTACTGGTACCTGCGGACAAGTCTATATTGGACGTATTGAATAAAGCCGGATACGTGGTTCCCTCGTCTTGTCGTCAGGGAATTTGCGGCACATGTGAATGTGAGTTTAGCTCGGGTGAGGTGATACACCTGGATTCATTATTACAACCCGCAGATCGTAAAGATCGATTGTTACCGTGCGTATCTAGGGCGAAAGGCTCTGTCACGATCGATGTCTGAGGTCCCTAACACAAGCTGAGTGAAGGGTTTTTTTTAGCTACTCAAACATGTCCTTTTCAGTTGCGATCAGGTGGTCAAGTATAGGTTGGAAATGTAACCAACCGATGTAATCGCTTCCGACATTTTCTCGGCTATAAACTGCTCGTTCGTGCGGGACTAACTTGACAGGTTTTCCGGTCGACATAGTCAGTAATTCTTGATGACAGCACCGCTCTAGCGCGCTGAACCAGAATGCGGCAGAGTCGATACTATGTTTGCTCATCGTTACCAGTCCGTGATTTTGGTGAATAACCGCCTTCACATCTTTAAATGAGTTAGCTATATTCATCCCAGCGTCCTCACTCACAGCAACAGCGCCAGACTCTTCCGTGATCACATTATGGTCTTCATAGAACGCGCATGCGTCCTGTGATATGGGATCGAGTTTTTTTCCCAATGAGGAAAATGCCGTACCGTAGAGCGTGTGAGCATGACACATGGCGACTATCTCAGGAAATTTCTCGTGAACCGCGGCATGCAAAACGAAACCTGCTCTGTTGACAGCGTGGTTGCCTTCAACAACGCTTCCGTCGTGATCCACTAAAATTAAGTTTGATGTTTTGACATGTTTAAAATGGACTGCCATTGGATTAGTCCAGTAAAGATTTTTGTGTTCAGGATCACGAACAGTTAGGTGTCCAGCAAACCCGTAATCAAATTTAAAATAAGAGAAAGCCCGGCATGCTATGACGAGTTTTCTCTTTAATTCATTACGCAAATCATTAACATTAGAAAAGTTTTTAGCCTCCGGAAAGGAAAGGCCCGATTGTTTGGGCTGATAGGCTGAATGCGTCAAGTCAAATTCGTTGTACATGCTGTGTGATCACCTTTGGTAAGCGCTTTTAACGCGTGTTTAAGGAATTCAGATACGGTTCTTTTATCGCTCATATCGTTAGAACGATAGTCTATAACCAATGTGTCTTCAATACATTGAGCATTTCATATTATTTATTATGATCCAAAATAAGTCGGCAACCGCTGTTTATGATAGTTCCGGGACCCGATACGGCCAGCTCATTCCGATACTGTTTAGAACTACCGAGGAGAATGACACCCTTGAAGTCAGATTGCTGGTGTGTTGGGTCGAGTGGCAATGGGTGGAGAGCGTTTTTACTTCGTTTCTAGCTAATCTCCCTTCGAATTCGATGCCGAAAGGACCTCCTAGGACACTCAGTTCTCAGTGAGTAGCTAAAAGAAATTTATACGCCTGACACAGTTAACGAGGAACCTTAAAACTGCCTTTGCGATTTATTTTAGGAAAAATAAAGTGGGGATGAAGCATTTTTTTTTAAATGCTTCTCCCCGGTAACTCAAAACTGGCTAGGGTTAGTCCTCTTCCATCTGAGCTTGAATGTAGTTCTGAATTCCCAAATCATTTATCAACGAAAGTTGAGTCTCGTAATCATCAATGGATGTTTCCGAGCATTTGAGCAATGACTCCAGCAAATCCCGGGTCACGAAGTCTTGCTCGACCTCTGCTTCATTTATTCCGGCGACTAAACTTGCTCTCTGAGATGTTATTTCAAATTGAAGGTCTGACTTGAGACACTCCTCAACGTTTTCGCCAATAGACAGTGCCCCCAAGCTTTGTAAATTGGGAAGCCCTTCTAGAAATAATATGCGTTCGATGAGTTTATCTGCCTCCTTCATTACTCTTATTGAATTCTTAAACTCTTTCTCGTTCAGTCTTTCCAGTCCCCAATTTTTGAACATCCGCGCATGAAGAAAATATTGATTGATCGCTGTAAGTTCGCTTTTCAGCACTTCGTTGAGATGCTTAACAATTTTATTTGAGCCCTTCACGCCGCACCTCCCTCTGTTCCGCTCATCTGACTTTGAATGTAGTTTTGAATTCCGATAAGTTGGATCAAGTTCAGTTGCTTCTCTAGGAAATAAGCGTGATCCATTTCTGTATCTTCGATTTGTTTCACAAGCATATCGCGAGTGACGAAATCGTGATTTTTCTCACACGTAACTACCGCAGCTTTTAAGTCGCCCACGACTTTATATTCAATCGCAAGATCATTCTTCAGCATTTCCTCGACGTTTGAGCCAGTCGTCATTTCATGTCGGGTAGCCAGATCCGGCTCACCTTCAAGAAAGAGCATACGCTGCACAATTTCCTGAGCGTGCTGACGTTCGTGCTCTGATTCATGCAAAGCATGTTCCGCTAATTTTTGAAGTCCCATATCAGCGTACATCTCACCATGTAGCAAATACTGGTCGGTTGCCATGAGCTCTCCAGCGAGTAGCTTGTTGAGGGTGTTTACAACTTCGGCATTGCCTTTCATAAGATTTTCCTCATTAAAAATTCAAATGTAGAAACAGTGATAATTGCAAATTGTCCGGTTAGTTCGGCTTTTCAGTAATTGGTTCTGTTCACTATTAAATTTGTTAAACTTAGTCGCTAATACTATTTCGAGGCGGAGTATGACACGACAATAAGGCTGGCTATATAACGATAATCATTCTTATTATTATTTCCAATAACGTTCAAGCAATTGGACGAGTTTTACCATTTGATATCTTGGATATTAGATCGTCTATTTACCAGCAATTAAAAGGGATAGGATCATCTATGCAGATTAGTGAGGAGACATATTATTCAGAGGCAGTTACGCATTTAAGGGAGAATTTGGCGTTAGCTTTGAGAGCTGCTTCCAAGCACGGGTTAGCTGAGGGCGTGTGTAATCACTTTAGCCTAGAGTTACCAGATCAGTCAGGTCGATTTCTACTTAATCCCAGAGGATTATTGTGGGAGGAGGTTTTTGCTGACGATGTCGTGCTTATAAATGTAAATGGAGATGTTCTAGCGGGTAAGCATCCTGTCGAACCCACCGCAATGTTCATTCACTCGGCGATTCATCGTATTTGTAAAAAAGTGTGTGTTCTGCACACACATATGCCAAACGCAACAGCGTTGTCGTTAACCAAACATGGCAAGTTAGATACGAAATTATCTCAATCCGCAATGCGCTTTCACGGAAGAGTATCTGCCGACACTCAATATAGCGGGTTGGCCCTTGATGTTTCAGAGGGAGAGCGAATAGCGCGTGCAATGAATGGCCGAGACATAGTCTTTTTAGGTAACCATGGTGTGGTGGTCTGTGCCGACAGAATGGACTACGCTTATGACGATCTGTATTACCTAGAGAGAGCATGTGAGCTTGAAGTGCTCGCGCGATCAACAGGACAGGAGCTAGTTGGGGTGAGCGAAGATTTAGCCCAAAAAGTCAGTGATGAAACGTTACAGGATCGCCTTCAATCCGAGCTGTTTTTTAACGCTTTGAGAAGAACTATGTAATTAATCTTTTTTGATCGTTTATGAGATTGATCAAGGAATTGCGATTGCGGCGTAATCGCCGCTATCGCAATTATTTCCTATTCCTTGTTACGCTGCGTTTAGTGCCTGGTTTAAATCATCCTTTAGATCATCTATGTGTTCGATACCAACGCATAATCGGACAGTTTCCTCAGTCACGCCGGACGATGCTAACTCCTCCGATGTGAGCTGCCTATGAGTTGTAGATGCAGGGTGAGTCGCTAGTGATCTCACATCTCCGATATTCACGAGTCGGGTAAATAGATTCAGCGCATCAAGAAATTTAGCCCCTGATTCACGTCCACCTTTCAACCCAAACGTAAGAAGGCCAGACGCTTTCCCGTTCATGTATTTCTGCACTAATGCGTGATCAGGGTGATCGCTTAACCCAGCGTAATTAACCCACTCAACTTTGTCATTCTGCTGGAGGTGCTTTGCGACAGCTAAGGTGTTATCGCAGATTCTGTCCATTCGCAAGGCTAGTGTTTCGATTCCTTGCAGGATAAGAAATGAATTGAAAGGCGATATTGCTGCTCCCTGATTACGCAGAGGAACAACTCGTGCCCGACCGATAAATGCGGCTTCACCCAAAGCTTCGGTGTAAACAACGCCGTGATAGCTTACGTCGGGCTCATTTAGTCGCTTGAAACGAGCCTTATGCTCCGCCCATGGAAATTTCCCCGAATCTATGATGGCACCGCCAAGGCTGTTACCGTGGCCGCCCAGATACTTCGTGAGTGATTGAATAACAATATCTGCTCCGTGCTCGATTGGCCGGCATAAGTACGGACTGGGTACTGTGTTGTCCACAATCAAGGGCACTCCGTGCTTATGAGCGATCGCTGCGATTGCTTCGATATCCGTAATGTTTCCCTGAGGGTTTCCTAGGGACTCAACAAAAACCGCCTTGGTCTTGTCGTCAATTAGTGCTTCGAAGCTCGCAGCGTTTCGGTAGTCTGCAAACCGAGTTTCAATCCCAAATTGTGGGAAAGTATGCGCGAACAAGTTATACGTCCCGCCATAGAGCGCGCTCGATGACACAATATTGTCGCCTGCCTCGGTAATTGTTTGAATCGCGTAAGTAATTGCTGATTGTCCTGAAGCCACAGCTAGAGCAGCAATACCTCCCTCAAGAGCCGCTACACGTTCCTCTAGAACAGACTGAGTGGGGTTCATTATGCGTGTGTAAATATTACCCTCAACCTTTAAATCAAACAGGTCTGCGCCATGTTGAGCATCGTCGAAAGCATAAGCCACTGTTTGGTAGATCGGCGGCACGACGGCCTTTGTGATTGGGTCTGGCTTGTATCCTGCGTGGACGGATAGGGTTTCGATTTTCATTAAAGGTCTCTCATGTGTATAAATAAGTCATAATTCTGCTACGTCACATGCTAAAGACCTACTATTGTTTTGATCTATAGTTATTGCTAAATGGTATAAAAGATCAGTTTTTTTTGTTCGAGAAGGCGTTTGCGTCGCCCGAGATTCAAATTCATGTTCTAACCTATAACTCGGAATGAATTCAGACTCACCCGAGGGCTAGCTATTGGTCTTATTTGTAATTTTCCCTCCTATCTGAAAATGTACGTACGCGTTTACGCCACGCTTTGTATGAACCGCTCTTCAGGTTTTTTCGCATAAGCGCTTTTACCTCGGTTTCGCGAATGCCATGCACTTCCCTAATACTATCGAACGATGCATGATCTGAAAGTGCCATTTCAATAATTTCACTGATGTCAGCTGGTGATAATTTTTTATCCATATCTGCACTCGTTCTTGTGGCTTCACCTCGTTTGTTTACTGCCATCCCGGACGGAGCAATTTTATTGTTTGATTCGCTTGGCATAACCTCATCTCCTATTGATTCGCTGCTCTAGCTTCATCTAACCAACCTTCAAACATTTTTTTATTGGCTTTTATCCAAGAATCTGCGTGACGTTCTGCAGCTTTCCACCCGCCTTGTCCTTTTTTTCTCATTTTAAGGTTCTGTGCGGACACATCCTTTACAGACAATCTCATAACTTCAAACAATTTTGCAGCTGACGGATTTGCCAACAAGAACTCTCGATTTGCGAGGATCATCTGTGTATTGACTTCGAACCCATAGTTACTTCCGTTTTTTAATTCAGTGTTAACGTTATTGGGGTGGGCTGAGTAGGGCACCTCTAGCCATCTTACGTCCTTGCCTGGAACAAGGGTTCCTGACACCCAATAAGGTGTCCACGTGTAATACAGGATAGAGTCTCCCTGTCTATATCTTGCAATGGTATCTGCAATGATTGCTGAATACTCGCCTTGATTGTGCGTTACGGTCTCTCTGAGTTTGAATGTGTCCAGCTGATGCTCAATTACCCGCTCGCAGCCCCAACCGGGAACACAGCCTGCTAGGTCGGCTTTGCCATCATTATTAGCATCAAACAGTTTGGCAATGTCTGGATCCGCTAGTTGTCCGATGTTTGTTATGTCGTATTTTTCCGCTGTTTTTTGGTCTATCAGATACCCTTGTGCGCAGCCAGGTATATATCGCCCAATGAGTGTTAATTTATCTTCGCCCCCAGCTTCATCGAAAAACGCTCGGTGGAGTGGATTCCAATGGTCTGCCATAAAAGTTACATCACCGTTAGCGATTGCGACGTGCAGAAGAGGGTAACGCGCATTTTGAACATCCTTGACTTCGTAACCTAATTCTTTAAGAGCTTTGACGACTAAAATAGTCTGAAAATTCTCACCTTCAATATTTTCTTGTCCGGGTTGGATGATGATACCTTTCCCAGGGTATTGATATTCGCTTTGAGCATGTCCTATGCTAGCGCTGAAGACAATGAGGGTCGCTACTTTTAAGCAGAAAATCCGAGCATATTTTTTTAGTTTCATGTTGTTCCTCGTTTAAACCTCAGTCGTGTCCGAACTTGGATTCTATAGCGTTTAACGATTTTTATTTATTAACTTACGAATTAGGCCGACCGGTCCTGTATCGTACCAATGGCGAATTCCCTTGACGCGTTTCTCCGTACCCATTGCTTGAGTGATGCGATCCAGGACTATAGCGAGCAAAACAATACCGACTCCACCAACCGTGGCCAGTCCCATATCAAGTCGTCCGATTCCTCTTAAAACAAGCTGTCCTAATCCGCCTACGGCTATCATAGAAGCGATAACGACCATAGACAGGCACAACATCAAAGTCTGATTTACTCCCGCCATAATCGTCGGCATGGCAAGAGGCAATTGAACCTTGAATAAAAGCTGCATCGGAGAGGAGCCAAATGATTTTGATGCTTCGACAAGATCTTCAGGCACTTGACGGATCCCAAGATTCGTTAAACGGATCAACGGTGGTAGGGCAAAGATGATGGTCACAGCGACACCAGGAACATTACCAATGCCAAAAAGCATGACAATCGGGATTAAATAGACAAAAGCGGGCGTAGTTTGCATGGCATCTAAAATTGGTCTTAACGCGGCGGATGCATTGTCTGATTTTGAGAGCCATATTCCAGCTGGAATGCCAATAATTAGACTGAAGAAAATGGAAGTCAAGACCAAGGCTAACGTAATCATAGCCTCTGGCCACACGCCAATGAATCCTATCGTCGCAAAAGAAAGGAACGTTCCTATCGCAATTTTGCCGTTTGCCGCTTGCCATGACAAAATCGAGAATATCGCAATCAATACCAGGGGTGAAAATGCTAATAAGCCACTTTCCACGCTTGTCAAAATAAAGTCGATGGGTGTACGGATCGCTTGGAACGCAGGACGAAAGTTCGTGACGATTATATCGAGACCCGTTTCAGTCCAATCGCCTAGCGGTATCTGAATATGCTCAAAGGGGTTGAGGATGTCAAAACTATCTTCCGTCGTTTCATCAAGCGAAAGCCAATCCGAATTTGAATCAGAATCTCCCCAAGGATTTTCTATGTCCTGATCGGAATCTGATGCCGATTCGTTTTCCGAGGGTTCTCCCCAGGGATCGCCTGACGGCTCCGATAGTATGGGTGTGAGTGAAGGCTCAGCCATGACTTGTTTTATGCCCGTCGTCTATCGTTTTAAGTAGGCGATCTTTAGTTATTACCCCCAAGAAAATATTTGATTCTGTTACGACTGGCACATCATACGTTGACGCTGCAATGGCTCCAATGACGCTTCTAAGTTTGGCATTTTCATTTAACGCTTCTGTGTTTTCTATGAGTGCGCTGTTGATTGATATTGCTGAGTCCTCGATGATTGCCGCTTGAATACTTTGGTTTGATACGACGCCAATTAACTTTTTATCGCCATCCACGACGTAGGCAAATTCTTGCTTTGAATTTCGAATTACGTTCTGACTGGTTTCAAGATTGGAATCATCGACTGAAATGATAGCGTTGTCAGAACTTTGGACAATATCTTTTGCACAAAGGACGTCAATGGTGGCAACACCTCGAAAAAAAGATGATACGTACTCGTTTGCGGGACTGTTAAGAATTTCTTGAGGCGTGCCGATTTGAATGATGTTTCCGTTTGCCATAACCGCCACACGATCTCCTAGTTTCATGGCTTCATCTACATCGTGAGTGATAAATACGATAGTTCGACGTTTCCTGTCTTGAAGTTTTAGAAGCTCGTCCTGCATCTCTTTGCGGATGAGCGGATCCAAAGCTGAGAATGCCTCATCCATCAACATGACGTCTGGGTCAGTGGCTAAGGCTCTCGCCAGTCCGACGCGTTGTTTCATACCGCCCGATAACTCATCTGGATATTTTTTTGAAAAAGTGGCTAAACCCACTTGTTCAAGGGCACGGGCTGCGCATAATTGTCTCTCCTCAAGCGTCATGCCTGCGAGCTCCAACCCAAATGCTACGTTTTCAATGACATTCATGTGTGGCATCAATGCAAAAGACTGAAAGACCATGTTGACTTCCTTTCGGCGAAAAGCGGTCAATTCTTTGTCTGACATGAGTGTAATGTCAATTTCGTCAAACAGGATCTGCCCTTGTGTGGGCTCGATGAGTCGGTTCAAAAGCCTTACTAAAGTGGACTTGCCGGATCCGGACAGCCCCATAACGACAAAAATCTCTCCTTGCTTGATTGAAAAATTTACGTCACTTACGCCGACAACCATACTGGTTTGCTTTAAGATTTTTTCTTTATCGAGTCCGCTCCTCAGGAGATCCATTCCTTCGGCGTTATCATCGCCAAAGATCTTGTATAAATTCTTAACAACGATTTTATTTGATTCTTGAAGAGGTTGATTTTGTCGATTCATAATTTAGATGGCTGAGATTCGAAACACTTTCCGCTGCCGATAAAGCTTATGCGGCTTCCGTTTAGGTGCATGTCAAGACCACAGAATTCAATTTAACATGCCTACGGTTTCCCCGGATGTTTTAAAATTTAATTTTGATATAACTGTAAGCTTTCAGAAGTTTAAATGGATTTTTGTTTGAGATTTATCGCGCCCATTAAAACGTCAAAATCTGAACGATATGGCGAAAAAAAGGTCTGTTCGAGAGCGTTAGTAGATGAATAATAAGCGAGGAGTAGTGGATTTGAATCCGATTATCGATATTAAGCAGTTAACGAAACGATATGTCGATGGACACCTCGCGCTAGATAACGTCTCAATACAGATCGATCCTGGGGAAATTATTGCTCTGTTAGGACCAAACGGAGCCGGCAAGACAACGCTTATCTCCATTATTTGTGGTCTCACCACGAAGAGCCAAGGGTCTGTTCTGGTTGATAATTTCGATGTTGTTCGGGATTACCGAGCAGCCCGTTCTATTATCGGTCTCGTTCCGCAGGAATTAACACTAGAGCCGTTTGAAACTGTTTTGGGAACAGTCAGCCTCTCCAGGGGCTTGTTTGGAAAACGGATGGATCCGGAGTACATCGAAAGCGTTCTGCGACGACTTTCAATGTGGGATAAGCGGGACGCTCAAATTAGAGAGCTGTCTGGCGGCATGAAAAGGAGAGTGTTAATCGCTAAAGCGCTCAGCCACGAGCCGAAAATACTATTCCTGGATGAGCCCACTGCAGGTGTAGATGTTGATATGCGCAAAGAGACCTGGAAAGTTATCAGAGATTTGAAGCAGCAAGGAGTCACGATCGTGCTCACTACACACTACATTGAAGAGGCGGAGGAAATCGCTGATCGTATTGCGATTATCGATAGTGGAAATATTTTGTTGGTTGAAGGGAAAGATAAGCTGATGCAAAGGCTGGGAACCAAGAAGATTTTTATTGAACTGGAGGAGGCAATATCAGAGCTCCCAACGAATCTTAATGCTTTTGATATTAAAATTGAAAGTGGTGGTCGCAATCTGATATACGCTTATGACGCGGAATTAGATAAAGCAGGGGTTACGTCAGTATTGAGAAATTTACTTACATCTGGCATCAGGATTAAGGACATACGAACGTACCAGAGCTCGCTAGAGGACATTTTTGTTAAGTTAATCCAAGAGGGAAAAGGCTCATGAACGTCCATGCGATCAGGGCGATTTATTACTTTGAAATGGCTCGAACATTTCGCGCGCCACTCCAATCCATTGCCTCTCCTGTTATTTCGACGATTCTGTACTTTGTGGTTTTTGGGTCAGCGATAGGCTCACGTATGGACATGATTGACGGCGTTCCTTACGGTGTATTCATAGTTCCTGGATTGATCATGTTAACTGTGATCATTCAGTCGGTTGCTAACGCGTCTTTTGGTATTTATTTCCCTAAATATCTTGGGACAATTTACGAGCCGCTTTCGGCCCCGATCTCCCCTTTTGAGATGGTGGCAGGATACGTCGGTGCGGCATCAACTAAATCTATTTTGCTCGGCCTGATCATTTTCGCAGTTGCGCATCTTTTTGTTCCGGTAACAGTAGCTCACCCTTTTGTGATGATATTGTTTCTGTTTCTTACGTCGTTCGCTTTTAGTTTGCTGGGGTTTATTATCGGAATCTGCGCTCGGAATTTTGAGCAGCTGAACATCGTCCCTACACTCATTCTGACACCCCTTGTTTTTTTGGGGGGTAGTTTTTATTCGTTACAAATATTACCGCCGCTGTGGCAAAAAATCACACTATTTAATCCAGCGGTTTATCTCATTTCAGGGTTCAGGTGGTCTTTTTTTGATGTGGCCGATGTCCCTGTCTTTTGGTCTTTGATCGCGATTTTATTTTTCTGTTCCCTCTTACTCGCGTTTGTTTCATGGATATTCACAACTGGATATCGATTAAAAAAATAAATTTCGGTTGATCATCCTTGGTGCACGTTTCTTCAAAATGGCGTATTCCATTCATTTAACTGATGGAACCACAAGTGCGATATGCTGATAGCTTAACTTCAACTCAATATTAAGGTGTCTGGTGCTTTTTACGATAAAAAATAGTCTGAGTGATTTGTAAAATTTCAGACTTAACTGCAGAGATAAGCTCGTCATGACAAAAAAATCTTTAACTAGCTGGCTAGGCTTAGGCGGTATTTCCGAATCAGATAATGAAACAGCTCGTAAATACGGCGTTGTTTTTGATCGCGTTATGATTTTTGTTGCTTTGCTGACATTACCGCTGTTAATTTATATTTTTGATGATTCGGGTATTGGGAAAACAACTAGCCTGGTCAACATACTCGAGTGGGCGATTTTTCTTGTGTTTTCCCTCGAGTTTCTGTTTCTTCTTTGGTTGAGCAGTCAGCGGCATTTATTTCTAAAAAACAACTGGTTGAATTTTTTGATCATCACTGTATCCGCTTTAAGTATTCTGGGGTTTGAGAGTGGGTT
>ERZ1047472.2542-NODE-2542-length-12761-cov-3.507398_pt1 | contig 12761 bp, 9 predicted proteins | sample MGYA00383095_ERZ1047472 | MGnify/ENA primary metagenome ERZ1047472 (study PRJEB29581, sample SAMEA5548365) | metagenome | biome: marine; feature: coastal; material: water | depth 1 m | study: Short-term variability in the microbial, nano- and picoplankton...
TTATCTGTTTCGTAGCCGCCACGATGGGCCGCGATTAGAATGTCAGTGGGCTCTCCGTCGCGGGTTTCCTCGCCGGTAGGGGCGAACCCCATCGCCGTAGGAATGCTTGTGGCAGCCGCAATCAGGAGCAGGAGGACAAGGGATTGGGGCTTAATCATCAAACAAAGAGAATGGGGTAGCTCACTGATAAACGGGAAAGAGGAGGACTTTGGTGATGTGGGGCGGGATGGCAATTGGCCATTTTCTAGTCGTGCGGTGGTGCGGGCCTGTTTGGCTTGTTCGGCCGGGTTGGGTCGCTAGGTTAGCAAAATGATGCTGAAACGTGTTTTTGTTTTATTCGTGCTGATAGGGCTCTGGGTGCAAACAGCTGGAGCGGGACAATCGTCGTTTCGGGTATTCCTGCCGGATTCCAAGAACAAGCAGCTCACGACAGTGAACGCGGAGGTTTCCACGGGAGGTATCTCATTCGAATTGGGTCCGGCGCTGGAGTTGGAGTTTGCGGCCAATGAGGTGGCGACCCATCCGGACGGGGAACACCTCATTGTGGGAGGATCGAAGAACACGGGTGCGGTGGTAGCCACGGTGGAGTTGAGGGCCGATGGTTCGTTACGGCAAACGGCGGAGTCGCCGGTCGGGGAGGCGGGAGGTTATCTAAGTGTGGATCGCACGGGACGTTATTTTCTGTCGACGCACTATCGTAGTGCCCTGGTGGCGACTCATGCCCTCGATGACCATGCGGTGGTAGGGGCAGTGATCACCTCGACGCGGACGCCTAACTTGGCAGCACATTGTATCGTGACGACTCCCGATAACCGGTTTGTTTACGTGCCATGTGTAAAAACCAACAATGCGATATTCCAATACGCGTTCGATGAGAAGACGGGTGAGTTGAGCGCGCTCGAACCCTTTGATGCCAAACCGCCCGCGATGTTTGGCCCGCGCCATGTGGTTTATCATCCTACTTTGCCGCGCGCGTATTTTAGTAACGAACAACAGCTCGGTGTGAGTGTTTATGAGATTGCCGATGATGGTCAGCTTTCGGCGATGCAGCACGCGACGACGGTGCCACGGCGGACGCCATTCGATAGAGAAAAACGTGCCTTGAGCGCGTCGAGTATAGTGATGTCTCCCGATGCGACGCGATTGTTTGTCGCGATGCGTGATTTTACGGGAGATGACGACAGCGTATTCACATTTCGGGTCGAAGTGGATGGCAGACTGACTCTGCTCAGTCGCACGCTCGTGGGTGATGTGCCGGTGCGTCTGTTGATATCGCCCTCGGGTTCGCACCTTCTGATCAGTGAATCGGGTGACAGTCGCTTGTCAGCCTATTCGGTGGGAGCGGGCGGCGCCCTCACACGAGCCGCAACGATTGAGCTACCGGGTGGTTCGCGCGACATGGTTGTCGTGGCAGATTGAGGTGCGCGTCCGACGTAGACCCACTCCGCGGTGGAATCAGTTTCCTAGGTCAGGGTTGTTCCTGCTTTCCTGAGTTCCAGATTCAATTTCTCCATTGCTGACCCGCTCTGGTATAGATCCCAAAAACGGTGGATCGGGTTAATTGACTCGTAACTAGGCGGGAATTGGGGAGACTGGAAGAAGGAAGATTTCGATGTCTTCTGACGAATTACCCCCAACCCCAAACATCGTCATGGATAAAGAGTCAGATTCGAATCCGGATACCCCTCAACTGGGTCGCCGCAAGTTTATCGCCAGCGCTTCTGCTCTGACCGGCTACGGTCTTTTCGTAAAAGCGCCGCAGAGTTTGGCGTCAGAAAAAGACGGCTTTGTTCGGCGCACGGAGATCGGCCCGCGCATCGACGAGTTGGCGCCGGAGGGGATCAAACCCGGCGCCTCGGCCGCTGACCCGAACATGCGGGTGGTCGAGTTGCAGGCAGACGTGCTTGTGGCAGGCGGTGGCCTGGCGGGAATTTGCGCCGCAATCAGCGCGGCGCGACTCGGGTCCAAGGTCGTGATGGTGCAGGATCGCAGTAGACTGGGTGGCAATGCCAGCAGTGAAGTTAAGATGCATCCGCGCGGGTCGCGTTTCGGCTTTCGCGAAGGCGGCCTCGTGGAGGAGATCTGCTTGGAGCATGGTTATCAGAATGGGCAATATTCCTGGGAGGTGTGGGACCTGATTCTCTACGATAAAGTGATCCGGGAACCGAACATCAAACTGCTACTCGATACCGCCGTTTACCGGGTGGAAAAAATGAAGGACCGGATCGATTCGGTTTGGGCACGGTGTGACAAGACGGAGCATTTGTATCATGTCGAAGCTGCGATGTTCATCGATTGCACCGGAGATAGTCGTCTGGGGTTTGAAGCGGAGGCCGACCTGCGGGTGGGCCGAGAGCCATCCAGCATGTTTGGTGAGTCCTTGGCAGACTATGATCCGCCGGGCACGACGCAGGGGTCCTCCATCTTATTCACCGCCCGCGAACACGATCAGGAAATGTATTTCGAGGCCCCGTCGTGGGCGCGGTCAATCGGCGCTGAGGATTTGAAACACCGCAGCGTGGGAACGGACACCTGGGAATACGGTTATTGGTGGATAGAACTGGGTGGAATCTATGATACGATTCGCGACAACGAGTTACTGAGATTTGAACTGCTCGCGGTGGTTCTGGGGGTGTGGGATCACATCAAAAATAGTGGCCTGTATCCTAAGTCGAAAAACTGGGCGCTGGAGACCGTGGGCATGATCCCGGGTAAGCGTGATTCCCGACGATTGATCGGTGATACGACGCTCACTCAGCAGCATGTCCAAGGTGACTGGAAGCAGTTTGCCGACGGCGTAGCTTTCGGGGGGTGGTCACTCGATGATCACCCTGCGGGAGGGTTTGACGCGAAGGACCGTCGTCCGGCGCAACAGATCAACTACGACGAGCCCTACAATATTCCATTCGGAAGTTTGTATTCGAGGAACGTAAACAATCTCCTGATGGCGGGCCGCAACGTCAGTGCGAGTCATGTAGCGTTTTCTTCGCTACGCGTCATGTTGACCTGTGCGGTCATTGGCCAGGCGGCGGGCACGGCGGCGCATCAATGTCAGGCCAAAAAAATCACCCCGCGAGGTCTGCGGAAAGCCCCGTCGCATCTTCAAGAGTTGCAGCAACAACTCCTCCGTGATGGCGCGCATATTCTGGGGCAGGAGAACCGTGATCCTCAGGACCTGGCGCGAACTGCCACGGTGAAGGCGTCCGGGTCGACCGCTGGCACGTCACCGCAGAATATTCTCTCGGGCCGAAGTTACGATAAGCCCGACGAGTCGGATCACCGGTGGATGACCAAGCTCGATCGGGGTGGGGCCTGGATCGAGTTGGCATGGGACAAACCGGTTAAAGTCGGTCAAATCCAAATCACGCACGATACCGGCCTGCACCGTGATCTCACGATGACCTCGTTGTATTGGTTACAAGGAGAGATGCTGTCCGGACCTCAGCCCGAGACGGCTCGGAATTACGAAGTGGTTGGTATTCTGTCTGACGGGTCAGAACGTCGATTGGCAAAAGTGGAAAACAATTACCAACGGTTGCGGCGTCATCATTTTGATCCGCTAAAACTCCGCTCCATCCGCATAAAGCTGGAGCGGGGAACCGGTCCCGAAGCGGGGATCTACGAAGTGCGAGCCTACGCATCCTGAACCATCACCGGATCTGAATTCGCTGCGCTGAAAAAGTTCAGCTTGTTACTTCTTTAACGAAGCGCGGAAGAGGTCGGTCTGGCCGGTGTAGTTGGCGTTGTTGGATTCCACCGCCCAATCGTGGGCTTGGTTGATCGTGTCCATTGCGGCCTTACGGTTGCCCTGTTTCGCCTGAATCTTGGCTTTGAGCAGTCCGTAGCGCGGGTCCTTGGCCTTCATGTCCAGAGCGGTGTTGATCCACGCGAGCGCGGTATCGAGGTCACCGTCGTTGTGCAGATTGTATTCGGCTGCTTGGAAGTAGGTGCGATGCGGAACCTTGGCGGGGTTTTCGAGCAATTTGCTCATTTGCGCGGTGATCTTGTCGTTCACTTCGACGGCAAATGGAATTTCGACCACCGTGTTGGCCCAACGCAGCTCGAGGTTTACTGAATCGGTTTTGATATTAGCGAATTGCAGCGTGAACGTCTCGACGTAATCGGCGGAGTTTTGGGCCTCGGCCTCGAAGCGGAAGATGTCGTTGGCCTGCTTGTAGACATCGCCGGCGAGGCTGCGCATCTTGGTATTGCCGTGGATGATGATGGTCCAGTTGTTCTTGTGCGGGATGGTGTAGAGCGCGTAGGTGCCGGCTTCGATGGACTTGCCGCCGATGGTGGCGGATTCATTGAGGGTAATCTTCGTCGAGGCATTGGCGCCGGTGCGCCAAACTTCACCGTAGGGCACGAGGCCTCCGACGACGCGGCGGCCTTTGGCGGAGGGGCGGGAGTATTCGAGGGCAATTTCCGTAAGGCCGACTTGTTGGGTGATCTTGGTGATGGGACTCAGGGTGGGGGTGCGCAGCCGCTGAGCGGAAGCGAAGCACGTGGTGAGAACCAAAGCGGTAATAGCGATGAAAACTTTCATGGGGTGGGAGAGGGGATTAGAGCGGTTTAGAAGTGAGACGATGGTTTAAAAACTAAGACTGCAAAAAAACCTAGATCGAGAGGCCGGACAGTTGTTTGCCATAAAAAGGCGCAAAAGGGCACAAAAATGGTGAGGCAGTTTCCTGATTTCTGGAGTTCCAGATTCTATGGTTGGTTTTAGTAGAAATACCACTGAGGAAGTGTTCGGTATTTTCTGATTGGAGGAGGGCGGGAGCTGTGGTTTTTTAAAAGCCTTACCCCTGTCGAACCTGTGCGGCTCGATAACCGCGCGACAATTTACCCTATGCATGTTAGTCCCCAACCGCTGGAACGGCGGACGTTTTTGAAAGGCATTGCCGGCGCGACCTTGTCGCTGCCGTTTCTTGAGGCTATGGCGCAGGGAAAGGGGCAGCCGGTTCCGATGCGCATGGTGTGCGTGGGCGTGGGACTGGGGTTTGTGCCGAAACTGTTTTTCCCGACTCAAACTGGCCGTGGTTACGAGATGCCGGAATTGCTGAAACCTCTGGCGCGGCATCGAGATGACTTCACGGTGTTCTCTCAGCTGGATCACGGTTCCGAGGGCATTGAAGGACATCGCGGCGTGCATGCGTTTCTCACGGGAATATTGTCTAAAAACTCCAAAGGACGTGCGGAGGCAAATATCTCGGTTGATCAGAAAGCGGCCCAAACAGTCGGTGCACAGACCCGGTTTCAATCACTACAATTGGCATCGGGGGTGGTGGATTCACACAACATGCTTTCGTGGTCGAGCTCCGGGGTGGCGTTACCGCAGGTGTCAAATTTGAACGTGCTCTTCGCCCTGCTTTTCCAACGCACGGATGCCTCGCAGGTCGAGCAGTTGCAGGTGACCTATCAGGACCGCCTCAGTATATTGGATTTGGTGAAGACGGATGCGGATCGGTTGATGAATCGCGTGGGGCATCGGGATAAGGAAAAACTTGATCGCTACTTCACGACTATTCGCGAGGTGGAAAACCGCCTCACTCAATCCCGCGCTTGGCTGCACAAGCCCAAGCCGACGGTGGACTACGAACTGCCTAGGGATGCGGATGGACTGACTTTTGCCGAGCGGGTTCCGCTCTACTACGATCTGATGACCCTCGCGTTGCAGACGGACTCGACCCGGGTGATTACGTTCAGTTCAAACGATATCGGGCACAGTAACGGTGGTCTCGGTGTGTCGCGTGGTTATCACCAACTGACCCATCATGGGAAAGTAGAGAGCTACCTTCACGAATTATCCAAAATTGAACGCTTCCACACGACGCAGTTCTCCCGGTTCCTTGATCAATTGAAGGCCGTCGACGAGCCAAACGGGAAGACACTGTTCGACAATACCATGTCGCTCTTGGGTAGCGGCATGGGTAATGCCAGTTCGCACAGCAACAAGGATCTGCCTCTGCTGCTCGCCGGGGGAGGTTTTCGTCATGGCAACCACCTGCACTACGCGAAAGACAAGGGACGCGGCACGGAAACACGGGCGGCGAACCTGTTTGTTTCGATGCTGCAGCAGTTCGGTTTGGAACTGGATCAATTCTCCAGCTCGACGGGCAGTCTCACCGGTTTGGAAGTCGCGTGATGTCCTCGGCTTTTCCCAAGACCCGGATCAAGGTCGGCTTGATCACGGCCTGTTTACTTTCGTCCGGAGCCACGGCTGCGACACACGTCGAATCGGGTGCTTTGCCACCGATGGCCAATCACTTCGTGGCGGAATATTGTGTAGGCTGTCACGGCGAAGATAAGCAGAAGGGCGACCGGCGATTGGACGGCCTGTCGCTCGATTTTTCCCAATCGGGAAACCTCACATTGGTCGAAGAAGTTTTGGATATGTTGAACCTCGGGGACATGCCCCCGTTAGAAGACGATGTGAAACAACCTGGTCTCGATGAAACCCGGGAGATGATCGATTGGCTGACGAAGACCCTCACTGTAGCGTCGGAATCCCAGGTGCCGGACTCCACGATCATGCGTCGCCTCAATCGCGCGGAGTATGAGAACACCCTGCGTGATCTGTTGGGGGTGCACGGGGAGGCCTTCGAGATCACTGCTGATTTTCCCGAGGACACGACGGTCGAGGGGTTTGATAATATCGGCGAAGCGTTGGTCCTCTCTGATTTTCAGTTGCGCCGTTACCTGGAGGTCGCCGAGGAATATTTGGACAAGGCGATCCGGTTCGAATCCGAGCAGCCCGAATCACAGCTGTATCAATTCACGGCGAACGATTTTGGTGGGGTGCTGCCGGAAGATCGCACTCGGGCACCCGTGACTTGGCGGATTAACTTCCACGACCAATATATGGATATTGGGCACGGCGAGTCGGTCGAACGGCATCCCAATTATCCCCAGAAGTTTTCGAAGCAGGGTGTGCCCTCGGATGGTTACTACCGGGTCATGGTGCGAGCCGAAGCGGTCGACCGTTTGGACCATCCTTATACCGCAGCCGATTTTAAAATCGATTTTTCGGAGCCAATGAAAATGGCGATCGTGATCGCTCCCGAACCCCGGCTGCTTTCGAAATCCGCCTATAAAGGTCGGCGAGAGGTGAGAGTGTTCGAACTGGCGGATGAAGTGCCGACGGATTACAGCGTCACAGTCTGGTTGGAGAAGGGCAGCACCCCGTTCTTTCACTGGACCAATGGCGTGGCCAGCAAACCGACGATCACCAAGGTGGCGAGGAAGTATCACCCCGAAGTGGTGCGGACGCAGGACTACTTGCTGCAGGAAGGTCTCGAGAAGGCCAAGAATTTGGACAACCCAACCATCGGCGAGGTTTACGAAGGACCAAGGATGCGGGTGCATGCGATGGAGATCGAAGGCCCGACCTTCGATGCGTGGCCGCAGCGCAGTCATCAAGTGATCTTTGGAACCGAGACGGACGTTCGGCAGGTGGATATTGAGGCGACCTTGACGGCGTTTGGCAATCGGGCCTATCGGCGCCTGCAGACCACGGAAGACATTCAACACTACGCGGATTTCGTGCGGCAGCAGCAGGCGGCAGGCAAGACGCCGGAAGCGGCTTTGAAACTGGGATTGGCGGCGATGTTGAGTTCACCGAAGTTCCTTTATCTGGATGAGGGCGACGAGGAGGTCGGCCGCGAATTGGATGACTATCAGATGGCGTCGCGCTTGTCGTATTTTTTGTGGAGCTCGATGCCGGACGAATCGTTGTTTGCGTTGGCGGCGGCGGGGGAGTTGCAGCAACCCGAGGTGCTCCAATCGGAGGTCGATCGCATGTTGAAGGACGAGAAGGCGGACGCGTTTGTGACGCGATTCACCGATGCGTGGTTACGGCTCAATACACTCGGCAGCATGCTGCCCGACGAGAAAGAGTTCGAGGCCTACTACACGCAGCGACTGGAACAGGCGATGCGGATGGAGACCCGCGAATATTTTGCCAACCTGCTGGCGACCAATGGTCCCCTCGAAGACTTTCTCGATAGCGACTACACCTTTGTGAACGGTCCCCTCGCCAAACACTACGGATTGGCGGATGTGCATGGGGAGTCGTTTCGGCGGGTTAACCTGCCTCCGGATTCCCAACGCGGCGGACTACTGGGACACGCCAGTGTTCTGACGGTTACGGCCAACGGAGTGGAGACTTCGCCGGTCGTGCGCGGAGTGTGGGTGTTGGAAAATATTCTGGGCACGCCGCCATCGCCACCACCGCCCGACGTGGAGCCGCTCGAGCCAGATACCCGTGGCTCAACCACGGTTCGCGAACAGTTGGTGAAGCACCGCGATGTGCAGGCATGTGCGGATTGTCACGCGAAGATTGATCCGATCGGTTTTGCGCTCGAGTTTTTCGATCCCATTGGCGGTTTCCGTGAAAACTACCCCGGATCTCGAACGGGGAGTAAACGCGCGAAAGGCGTCCCTATCGATGGGGCGGGCGAGTTGCCGGGCGGCGAAGCTTTCCACGACGCAAACGGGCTCAAGCACGTGTTGCTCGAACGGAAGGATAGATTTGCGCATACGCTGACCGAAAAGTTGTTGGTCTACGCCACCGGTCGGGAAATGACCTTCCGCGATCGCCGCGAGATTTCGATGATCGCCGCCACCGACCCGGAGAAGTCCCTCGGGTTGCGCGACCTCGTGACGGCAGTGGTGAGCAGTGAAATTTTCCTTAGCCGATAACTCGGGCGCCGTTTCGCCTGCTTCAATACTCAACTCCATAGGTGCTCAAAAATCAGACTCCTCTCCCGGCCTCATGATAACAAAAGCCTACATCCGCTCTTTCTGTTGTTACTTTCTCTTGAATATTTTGAGCGGCATGAGTGCGGCCGAAAGGTCACCGAATATTCTCATGATCAACGTGAATGACACGAATGATTTTGTCGGGTTTTTGGATAGCCAATACAGTGATCAATCGAGGACGCCTCACATGGATAAGCTGGCGAAGAAGGGTGTGAATTTCACCAATGCGCATTGTGCCACGCCGTCCTGCACTCCCAGTCGTCATGCTTTGTTCTATGGGGTGCAACCCTTCAACTCAGGGTTGTATCGATACAATTTTAATATCTACGAGGCGATGGATACGGTGAAGGAACGGTATCCCAATTTTGTTTCGCTTAATCAGACCCTCAGGACCGCTGACTACACAACCTATGGGTTGGGTCACGTTCATGGGAATCTCGATAATTTGATCGAGGCGTATCACGATATTGAGTGGGACGTCTTTCATACGGTGAAGTATGCCAAACTTTCGGTGGTCCCTGAGTATGACCTTCAAATAAAAGGCAAAAAAACCTGGAAATGCGGACCGAGTGCAACACCCGAGGAGGACTACGATGCCTACCGTTATGCGACAAAAGCCATGGAGGTTTTGGAGGAAGATCACGACAAACCCTTCTTTCTCGCGGTGGGTTTCGGGGAAGCTCATACCCCGACTATTCCTCCCCAAAAATACTTCGATCTCTTTGACGATTTCGAAATGAAGCCGATCATCGAAGACGACTTCGATGACATCCCTGAAGTTGGTTGGAAATTAGCCAAAGAGGGGAGTGACCATAAACAGATTTCGGAAGTCGGTCAGTGGGAGGTTCTCATTAGAAGCTACCTTGCGACGCTTTCATTTGTTGATGCCCAAGTGGGGCGGGTGCTTTCTGCGCTGGAAGAAAGTGAATACCGAGACGATACGATTGTCATCCTTTGGTCCGACCACGGAAACAATTACGGCCGTAAACACAAGTTGGCCAAATTCACCCTCTGGGATGCGTCCACCAGGGTCCCTTTCGTTATTTGGGATCCGAGAAATCCCGATCGCACCGGTGCCTGTCGCGAAAGCGTTTCCCTGGTCGATATCTACCCGACGGTATTGGAGATGATCGGTGAACCCGCCATCGATCATCTTGATGGCGTTTCCCTCACCCCTTGGTTGGACAACGTTGATCTCCCGCGCGATACCCCGGCGATTACTATGATGGGGCGGGGCAACTATGGCATAAGGGATAGAGATTGGAGATATATTCGCTATCTCGACGGTTCGGAGGAATTGTATCATACCCGAATTGATCAAGATGAAGTCAGAAATCTCGTTGCCGATCCACGCTACGCCGCCGTGGTCGATCGGCTGGCTGCTTTCGTCCCCGCAAACGAAGCGCCTATGAACAAAATAGGTCTGGAGAAAATGAAATTCTACGATGCCGACCTTGCGGAGGAAGAGGGAAGAGAAACCCTCTGATTTGTGCCGGAAGATCGTTTATAGACTGAGATGAGATTCCAACTTCTTGTAATTGTCCTACTGCTTTGGGTGGGTGTTTGCGGTCTGTCGGCTGAATGTATATCGCTGCAAGCGAGAGCGAGTGAATTGGATCCCGCGGCGCGCGAGTATCCGGAGATCAATTTTGTTTTTGGTTCGGCGGAGAAACCCGCCGACTGGCAACGGGCCTCGGTTGATCCGGCCGTCACTCCGCGCGGTAAGTTGGTAATCTGGCTGATGAGTCTGAACAAAGAATTTTTTGAGCGACTGAATAGTTATGGTCTGCATGTGATTCAACCTCACTACGCTCGGGCGTGGTTTGGTTTGTTGTGTCAGCCGGAACCCATGGATGACACCGCGCGCGGGAAGGTGCGACTGGAAGCGGCGACGGGGGAGGACTTCAGTGATGAAGTCAATTTGGCCTCAGCGGATGGAATGATGGAGCGCTCGCGGCAGTTTTTGCTCTGGCTTGCGCAGGAACACGCGGAGGCCGATTGGGATCAATTTCTCACCACGGATAAATCGGCGGTGCGCTGGGACAAAGTGATTATTTCCGGATCGTCACATGGATCGACGACGGCGGCGAGATTTGCGCAGCATCAGGAAGTCGCCCGCGTGGTCATGTTGTGTGGTCCCCGCGACCAGGATCAGAGTTGGCAGGCGGGACCATCAGCGACGCCCGCTAACCGATTCTTTGGATTTCCCCACCTGCTCGATGCCGGCTGGACGGGCCATCATTATTGTCGATCCTGGCAACTGTTGGGACTGTCGGGCGCGGGACCGATTGTGAATGTCGATGAGGCCTCACCGCCGTATGGGAATACGCGCCGATTAGTATCGGCCGCGGATGTGGGTGGGGACGAGAAACGTGCGCATGGTGCGGTGCTTCCGAAGAAGAGCTCACCGAAAACGGCAGATGGGAACTATCGTTACGAAGACGTCTGGCGATACTTCTATACCCACCCGGTTGAACGAGTGGGCGCACCCGGGGATAGCGCACCGTTTTGCACCGTGGATCACGTTTCACTCTAGATGGAAAAGGTGCGGTGCTTGCATCGACGGCGAGTGTAAGGCCTGCTCGGTGACAGCTGTCACCCGCCCCAACTGACATGAATGCAGAACTCTCGCCTAGTCGCCGAAAAAACACCCGATTGCTGTCCCTCGACACCTATCGTGGCTTAATCATGGTTTCGCTGGCATTCAGCGGGTTCGGCATTGCGAGGACGGCGGGGTTGCAACTGGCCGAGAATCCGGAGTCCGGATTTTGGTCGATCTTGCAGTATCAGTTCAGTCACGCGGAGTGGCTGGGCTGCAGTTACTGGGATCTGATCCAACCGTCGTTCATGTTTATGGTGGGGCTGTCGATGGCGTATTCCTACGTGAAGCGGCAACGGGAAGGACACTCGTATCGGCGCATGTTGGGGCACGCTTTCACGCGATCGCTGATCCTTATCGTGCTGGGGATTTTTCTGACGTCACCCGGACCGCTGACGCGGTGGTGGTTCACCAATGTGCTCGCGCAGATTGGGCTGGGTTACACGTTGCTGTTTTTACTGTGGGGCAGGGGGATCAAGATGCAGTCGATGGTGGCCGCAAGTGTGCTGGTGATGACGTGGCTGCTCTTCGTTTTGTATCCGGGCAAGGGGTTGGATCTAGCGACCGGTGCGCCCGATGCAGGTGTGTCGCCGACGTGGGCTCAGAAACACTTGGAAGGCGTGGGTCCGGCGTGGCACAAGAATGCCAATGTCGCGCACGCGTTTTTCTCGGAGAAGATACTCCCAAGCGAGCTGAGTTTAAGGCCAATCCGGGCGGGTATCAGACCCTCAACTTTCTCCCGTCATTGGTGACCATGCTCTTCGGGTTGATGGCTGGTGAACTATTGCGATCGAAGCAAGGAGAGTCGGACAAAATCAAGTGGCTGCTGATGGCCGGAGTGGGTGGTCTCGTGCTGGGATGGCTGCTGGAAGTGACGGGGATATGCCCGATGGTGAAACGCATATGGACGCCGTCATGGACACTGTTCTCGACCGGCTGGTGCAGTCTGATTCTGGCATCACTTTATTGGCTGATTGATATCAAGGGATACCGCCGTTGGACCTTCCCTCTGGTCGTGGTCGGCATGAATTCGATCGCGATTTACACCATGAGTATGCTGCTCAAACCTTGGACGGGTCGGACCTTGGAAACGCACTTGGGCGATCGAGTCTTTCAAATCGCCGGTCCCGTGTATGCTCCGATGATGCAGGCGATATTGGTGGGCCTGTGTTTCTGGCTGATCTGTTGGTGGATGTTTCGTCAAAAACTGTTCGTGCGTATATAGGAGGTGGACAGGCGCGCGACTCTGCTACGAATGACGCCGAGCTGAGAGGCATGAATGTTGGTCACAGAGCGCACGGAGGCGGCACTGAGGTCACAGAGACAGAGAAACGACCTCCGATTTGGTCATTCCGGTGATAGGTTAGGTTTCGTTTGCAGCGTGAAGTCGCACTCGAACGTT
>ERZ1047472.2544-NODE-2544-length-12757-cov-3.718076_pt1 | contig 12757 bp, 9 predicted proteins | sample MGYA00383095_ERZ1047472 | MGnify/ENA primary metagenome ERZ1047472 (study PRJEB29581, sample SAMEA5548365) | metagenome | biome: marine; feature: coastal; material: water | depth 1 m | study: Short-term variability in the microbial, nano- and picoplankton...
GATGGCGAGGCATGAAGCGAGACGGATGGGAAGGTGGTCATCGTGTTCCTTTCATCGTCCGCTGGCCTGGTGTCATCCCGGAGGGGCAGGTGTCGGATCAGATGACCAACTCCACTGATATCTTTGCGACAATCGCTTCCGTAGTCGGGTATCCGCTTCCGGACTCTGCAGCTACGGACAGTTTCGACATGCTGCCGGTTCTCCTGGGAACCCAGGATCCGGAAGATTCCATTCGCCCCCATCTCCTCACTCAGAGTTTTCGGGGTGAATTCCAGATTCGAAATGGAAACTGGAAGTATCTCGATCACCAAGGGTCAGGCGGAAACGGATACGATAAAGGAAACCTCGCTAAGTATGCCCTGCCGGAGAAGGCACCCGAAGCGCCTGGGCAACTCTATGACCTGGAAGTGGATCCTGGCGAAACCACCAATCTCTACTTTGCCGAAGAGGCTAAGCGAAAAGAGCTTCAAGCTCTGTTGGAGCAGTTGAAATCCAGCGGGAGGAGCGCTCCGCTCAATCGGAAACCTCTCGGTCCTCTCGTTTCGAAAAAATAAAACTCCTCCCTGCCGATCATGAAACTGCCCTTCCTGACACAAACACAAATTATTCTTCAGTCACTTCTGCTTGCCTCGTTTTGCAGTGATATCGCTTTTGCTGAAGTGAACCCAATCCGCGGAGAAGACCTCATTCGCAATCCGGCCATCGATGAGGGGCTCTTTCTCCATAATGCCTTTCAATCCAACATGGTCCTGCAAAGAGACCGGGAGGTTTCGGTCTGGGGTTGGGCATCGCCCGGAGAAGAAGTCACAGTTTCTTTTTCCGGGCAGGAAAGATCCTCAACCGCAGCCAAGGATCGCAGTTGGAAGATTTCTCTGCCGGCCCTGCCTGCGAATTCGAAACCAGAGATTCTGACCGTTTCGGGAAAGGATAAAACGATCACCCTGGAGAATGTTCTGGTTGGTGATGTTTGGATCCTTGGGGGGCAGAGCAACATGGAGTTTCCTCTCGAAAAAGTGGAGAACGGGCATCTCGAGATCGTGTCTGCCAACTATAGAGGAATTCGAGTTCTTACGATTCCGGCCCAGAATGGCCCCGAACTAAAGCAAGGATTCTCCCGTCTTCATGAGTGGAGTGACTGGTCGAATCGCCACTTTCGAAAAGGTGATTGGGATGTCTGTTCGCCCGAAGTCGTTCGGGAGCTATCCGCGATCGGTTATGTGTTTGCCCGGCGGCTTCACATGGCTTCCCAGATTCCCATAGGAGTCATTGATGCATCGAGGGGTGGGACCACAGTCGAGACTTGGACGCCGATGTCCGTTTTGAAAGAAATTGATACGGATGAAGTCCAGGGGCTTCTCAATACATGGGATCGAAAGGTGAAAGAATGGGATTCTGAAAAAGACCTCGCTGATAGGATCAGCAATCACGAAAAGTGGGTCGAGCGAATGAAGAAAGAGGGGAAGGACCACACCAGTAGAGAAGTTCCCTCTGATCTTCGTGAAGGGCCGGCGATGGATCAGAATCGACCCGGCAATTGCTATGCCAGCATGATCAACCCGATCGCAGGCCTCTCTATCAAAGGAGCGATTTTTCACCAGGGATTCAACAACGCTCTCGGGGGAGGTTCTGAAGGTGCCGAAATGTACTACCAGATTTTTGGCAGAATGATCACGGCTTGGAGAAGCGCGTTTGAAAATCCCGAGATGCCTTTTGGCATCATTTCGCTATGCACTGCAGGGGATCCCCAGACGCAGGAAAACTACCTCGAGATGACGGCGAACGATGGAATCTATATCCGCGAGGCTCAGTATAAGACCTTCCTCGATTTCTATCATTCCGGTGACAAGAACGTCGGCTTTGCGAGTAGCTTCGATAAACGCCGTTCGTGGTATCACCCGCAATTGAAGCTTCCGGTTGGCGAGCGTATCTCACGTTGGGCGCTGGCGACCCAGTATGGATTCGAAAAAGAGATTCCCTGGAAGCCACCTTTGTTGACCGAGATGGTCGTGGAAGAAGGTCGAATCCTTCTCAAGTTCGACACCACTGTGAGGCCCGTCGATGACAAACCTATCGCTGGATTTGCGATTGCGGGAGAGGATCGCCGATTCCAGCCAGCCAATGCGGAGTTTTTCGTAACGGGGATGGATGATCGCAATCAACCGAGAACTGACAAGCGGGTCGTCGTCCTGACGAGCCCCCATGTTCCCCATCCGATTCACTTTCGTCATGCCTGGGGACGAAACCCGATGACCAACCTGCAGCGTTCCGACCATAGTGATCTGCCCTTCGCGACCCAGCGCAGCGATGATTGGAAAATGGAAGAGGTCCCTGAAAATTATTCGACCTACCTGCCAGACGATCTCCGACGTCTCAAGAGATTTGTGCAGCGGGATCTCCGGCTCGAAGATCTGGAACGCCAACTGAAAGAAGCTGAAACCTTCCTCGAAGGAAATCGCGAAAAATACTCCAAGGAAAGAGCCTCGGCCGAGGCGGAGAAAGCAAAGCTACGCGACCAGTTGAAACCCTGACCTTCGGAACAAACGTCTACATGAACCCACGCCAAATCATTTCCAACTTCCCGTTTCTGTTTCTCCTTTTTCTCGGGACTGCTTCCGATTTCCATTCCCAGAGCAGGGGTAAAGACGCGTCGAAAAACGGGCCGAACATTGTCGTGATCATGGCCGACGACTTGGGGTGGATGGATCTCCATTGCTACGGCAACGACCGCCTCGATACTCCTGCGCTGGATCAGCTCGCTGAGGATGGGATGCGTTTTACCAATGCCTATGCGGCAGCAGCCGTCTGCTCGCCGACACGAGCGGCGTTGATGACCGGCCAGTCACCCGCGAGACTTCGTCTGACCAATCATGCTCCCGGCCACAAGGATCGATTCACGCTCGAAGGATCTGATCTCGCTGAAGCTTCTTCTGTTCGCAACCTAGCTCTTGGCTACCACACCATAGCAGAACGACTTTCCGAGGCCGGGTATGCCACGGCCCACATCGGAAAGTGGCATCTTTCCTACGTTGCTCGTAACAGTGAGAGTGGGCCGCTCGAACCAGATCTTCGCCCAGATAAGCAGGGTTTTGATCTGAATATCGGGGGCTGTTTTCGTGGGGGGCCTCCTACCTATTTTGCTCCGTATAAAATCCCGACTCTCCCGGAACAGGAAGAGGGCGAATACCTTCCCGAACGACTTGCCGACGAAGCGATCAAGTTCATCGAACAGAATCAGGAAAAACGCTTTTATCTCAACTGGTGGCCCTACTCCGTACACTATCCGATCGAAGCCAAGAAGGATCTCATTTCCAAATATGAAAAGCGCAAGGGGCCGGGGATCAAAGATCCGGTTTACGCGGCCATGATCGAAGGAATGGATACCGAGATCGGCCGCTTCCTCAAGGCTCTCGATGAGGCGGGCCTCCGGGAAAACACTCTGGTTCTTTTCAAATCGGACAACGGTGGTTACAACGGAGACAATCGACCCCTCCGTGGGTTCAAGGGAATGCTCTACGAGGGCGGGATTCGCATTCCCTGGATCGTTCGCTGGCCCGGGAAGGTCGAGGCAAACAGCACCTGTCGTACACCCGTCATCAGCACGGATTGCTTTCCCACTTTTCTGGAAGTGGTTGGGCTTGATCCTGCGTCCGATCAACCTGTCGACGGAGAGAGCATTCTTCCTCTTCTTGAGCAATCCGGTGATTGGGATCGAAAGGCTCTCTACTTTCACTACCCCAACTACGCCTTTCACAAAAGGAACCGTCTCGGTGGGGTGGTTCGCGAGGGGAAATTCAAATTCATCCTGCGCTACGGCTCAAGGGAGCGGGAGCTCTATGACCTTACTTCGGATATCGGAGAGAAGAAGAATCTCGCAAAGAGCAAAGCCGATGTTGCTGCTCGACTCGAAGGGCAACTCACTTCCTGGCTGGCGGACATGAATGCGGCGATGCCGACGAGATCTTCTGAGTAATCATAGCGAAATCCCTTTCCGCACAGCGGAGAGGGATTTGGTTGAACAAGGCTGCTTGCCGACAGCTTGGCTTTCGTTGTAGTCGCAGTTTTACTTGTCTCCTCTGAAAACAGGTCGACCGCGGACCGGCTTATTCGAGTCGGTGAGATCGACTCCGCGCAATGGCTCCGCTCCGCAATGAAAAGGGAGCCGTTTACGAGGGTGGGTTGCGAGTTCCTACAGCGATCTGGGGCCCTGGGATTGTGAGCGGTGAAACCGCTGAGCCGATGCTCTCGATGGACATTTATCCAACGATGCTGGAATTGGCTGGGCTCGATGCTCCAAGCAAACATCAGCTCGATGGTGAAAGTTTTGCTTCCATTCTCACCGGCAAATCACAGAAGCTGACCCGAGATCGCGTATTCTGGCATTTTCCGAGCTACATCGGAGGTGGTGGACCTAGCAGCGCGATGCGGAAGGGAGATTACAAGGTGTTGGAATTTTTCGAGTCTCAAGAGATTGAACTCTACAATTTGGCAAAAGATCCGCATGAGACTCAAAACCTGGCCGAGACACATCCTGATTTAGCAAATAGCTTAGCCGGTGAATTACAAGCGTGGCACGAAGCCGGCGCACCTCGACCGTCCGCTTCGAATCCAAATTTCGATCCCGACGCCCCGAAGAAACGAGGCCGGGAGGACCGCGGAAAAAACAAGGGTGGAAAAGAAAAACGGAATCGTCCAAGTTGATCTGATGCGTATCCTCGTCGTCGAAGACCAATCCCAGATCGCCGGATTTATCCAATCCGGACTCGAAGAGGCGGGCTTCGTCGTTGAGTTGTGTCGAACGGGCGAGCAAGGATTCGAGCTGGCGACGAGCGAATCTTTCGACGCGATGCTGCTCGATATCATGTTGCCGGGGCGCGACGGACTCAGCATTCTCCGCAGCCTCCGTGAGCGCAGTATGACCCTTCCTATTATTCTACTGACCGCCCGCAATGAATTGAACGAACGGATCGAAGGACTCAATCTCGGAGCCGATGACTACCTGACGAAACCATTTTTCGTAGAAGAACTGGTCGCCCGCTTGCAGGCACTCTTGCGCCGCTCTTCTGGGACTCCGCAAACGATCCTTCAAGTGGACGACCTCACACTCGACCTCATCAAGCACGAAGCGAGACGAGGCGGCCGTGAGATTGAACTGAGCCAGCGGGAATTCGCTCTGCTCGAATACCTGATGCGTTCTCCCGGCCGCGTTTTTTCCCGTTCCCAGATCTGTGAACATGTCTGGAACACCCACTTCGATACCGGCACCAACATGGTCGACGTAGCGGTGACAAGACTGCGGAAGAAAATCGAGGCACCGAGCGAAGAGAAACTGATCGATACCGTTCGCGGGGTTGGCTATCGAATGCGAGAACTATGAAAGCGCGCTCCTTTCGGTTCCGGATCGTTGTGTGGTCTGTCCTTGTTTCCGGGGCGGTTTTAATCGCATTCTCCTGGGTTACCTGGTTGGCACTGCAACAAAGCAGGGGCGCATCGCTCGACGAGTCACTAGCCGCATTCGGTTTTCGGCACGCGACCAAGGCAAGTAAGAACGTGGAGACGACGAGGTTTGAATCTTCGATGGTGGAAAATTTTGGTGAAGATAAAGCGGAGACACGTTTCCTCGCCTTTCTTACGAGGGAAGACGAGGTAATCTACCGGTCGCAACACTGGCCGGAGGGCGTTGCGCTGGAGGGCTTCCCAGGATCCGAAGTCCTCCTCGATCCGCAGCCAAATATTCCTGCTCCACCGAATCGCAAAGGGGACGAACGCGGCAAGGGAGGTCGCCGGGATCGTCTTGTGATGGAGCCGCGCTATTACACGAAAGAGGCAAACGGGAAGCGATTTCGTTTCGGAGTTTTTGCTAACCGCGAGGTGAAGTTGGTTGTCGGAGCCGACCTCTCCGAAATCTCGGCAGAAATGCAATCTCTCCGGCAGGCTTTTCTCATCGCACTTCCTGGAGCTCTTTTTCTAGTGGCGTTGGGAGCATGGCTCATTGCGAGACGGGCCATTCGCCCGGTCGAAACCTTACGGCGAGACATGGAGCAAGTGTCCGCAGCAGCGCTCGACAGTCGGCTGGAGGTCACCGGTGCGGCTGAAGAATTTGTTGGTATCGTCGAGCAATACAACGCGATGCTGGAACGGCTGGAACGAAGTTTTCACCAAGCCAACCGATTCAGTGCTGATGCCTCCCACGAACTGAAGACCCCGCTTGCGATCATGCGGGGAACCCTCGAGCAGGGGTTGAAGCGATGTGACGATAATCCCAGAGCGCAGGAGGTTTTTTCCCAGTTGTTGGAGCAATCCGACCGTCAGGGAGCGATTCTCGAAAACCTGCTCCTCCTTTCCCGCGCCGATGCGGGGAAATTGGAAATCAGTGTGGAGCGAATCGATCTGAGTGCCTTGCTGGAGACTTGGCTGGAAGACGCAGGGTTGCTAGCGGAAGCACGGGATATCACGATTCGTAGCGAGGTGGAGCCCGGTATAGTGATCAAAGGCGACCCCATCCTTCTCCAGCAAGTGGCACACAATATCTTCTCCAATGCTGTTCGCTACAACGAAAATGGCGGGCTTATTGCATGCCGCCTTTCCAAGTCGGACAATGGAATCGAATGGTCCGTCGCCAACACCGGAACTCCGATTGCAGAGGAAGATCGCGAAAGGATATTCGAGCGGTTTGAACGATCGAGCTTATCTGGCGAAGGAGTTGGCCTTGGCTTGAGTATAGTGAAAGAGATTATCGTTGCCCATGAAGGAACTGTGACTGTCCGGGAGAATGCGGAGGGAATGGTGGAGTTTCGGTTTGGGTTTGTTGCTTAATTGAAGCTACGGGGCAGAAAAGAACATTTCATCTATGTAATGTTCCTGAAACCTTCGTGAAATACTCAGGTTGTTTACTGTTGTGTAATCACGATTGGATTTTATGAAATTTCTGCCGACTCAACTTTTTCTCCTCCTCATCTTTCTCCCTGCCGCGACTGCGAACGCTGCAGACCAACCCAATTTCCTTTTCCTGCTCTCCGATGACCAGGCATGGACTGGTCTCTCTTGTCAGATGCATCCCGATATGCAGAACTCGAAAAGCCACGTCATCGAGACACCAAACATCGCCCGGCTCTCGAGTGAAGGCATGCGATTCAGCGCGGCGTATTCCCCTGCTTCCGTATGTGCACCGACCAGGATCAGCCTGCAGACAGGAAAAAGTCCGGCACAATGTCACTGGACCAAGGCGGCTGGATCGGTGACTGAGGCAGACGGATTCAAACTGATTCCCCCACGGAACCGACGCAGCATCGAGACGGACGAGACTACCATTGGCGAACTGCTTCAATCGGCCGGCTACACCACCGCGCACTTTGGGAAGTGGCACATCTCTGGTGGCGGCCCTGAGCAGCACGGCTACGACGAGAGCGATGGCGACACCGGCAACCAGGATGCCGAGCCGCATCTACCACCCAACCCGGTCGATATCTTTGGCATGGGCGAACGAGCCATGAACGTGATGACGGAATCGGCCACGTCGGAAAAGCCTTTTTTCATCCAGATGTCCTATCACGCGCTGCACTATCCGCAGAACGCGCCCCCTGAGTTGGTGAAGAAGTACCAGAAGTTGATTCCGGGAGGGAATGAAAAGGAAGTCGGCCGCTCCGCCATGAGCGAAGCTCTCGATCAAGGTGTCGGGCAATTGCTGGAAAAGATCGAATCGCTCGGTATCGCGGACAACACCTATGTCATCTACATGTCCGACAACGGCTCCTCGACCAGGCAAACGCTGCGCGGAGGAAAAGGTGGTGTCTGGGAAGGCGGCGTCCGGGTGCCTCTGATCGTGCGCGGCCCCGGGATCGCGGCGAACTCTTGGAGCCACCAGCGGGTGGTCGGTTACGATTTCTATCCCACCCTTTGCGAACTCGCGGGTGTTCAAAAAGATCTGCCCGATACAATCGAGGGAGGCTCGATCACCCATCTGTTTCGGGGCGACGACAAACCGGTGACCCGGCCTCGCGAAGAACTGGTTTTTCACTTTCCCCATTACCAGGGCGACACACCCCATTCGGCACTGCTGCTCGACGACTGGAAGATCATGCACTTCTACGAAACCGGCGAAACGCATCTCTTCGATCTCGGCAAAGACATCAGCGAGCGAGACGATTTCGCTCAACAGAAGCCGGAACTCGCAGATTCAATGAAGGAAATGCTCTTCGCCTACCTCGCCGAAATCGATGCCCAGATGCCGGTGAAGAATCCGAGCTACGATCCTGACAATCCTCCTTCGATCGACAAGATGCGCGGTGGAAAAAACGGTGGCGGTAACCAAAAAGGAAAAGGCGGGGGAGGCAAGAAAAAGAGGATGTCCGAAGAATCAGACACACCGGAAAACACCGATTCCGATCCCGACGATTCCGACTCCCCGGACAAACCCGGAACAGCCGAAATGGAAAAGAAGAAGGGCAAAGGTGGCGGAAAAGGCAGCAAGCGCACGACGGAGGAGTCTGAAGAACCAGCCGCACCTTCCAAGACTCCCAACCCTGCTCCGGTTTCGGGAGGCAGTGTCATTGATCTGAGCCCAGCGGCTTTCCAACGAATTGCTGTCGGCGGAACAGGTGGGTTGGCGAAAAAAGGCGATGCGCCCGGCGACGCTGGATCATGGGTGACAAACCACGCTGGCGAACTGGATACCAATGGTGATGGGTCAGTAAGTCAGAACGAATTAATGAGCCAGGCTCGCATGGCATTCCATGCCTTCGATGCCGATCAGAACGGCGTTCTCAGTTCGGCAGAATATGAGGGCAAGAATCCGGTGATGGCGGTGGCTGGGTTTCTCACCTCCAACACCACGGCAGTCGACGCAAACTCCGATTCCATCATTACCGCTCAAGAGTTTGCCGGCGCTCTGCGGATTGCCTTCGACCAGGCAGACTCTGACAAAGACGGAATCGTCGCCTCCAAGTAGCCGCTCCATCAAACCTGAAAGAACTATGAAATCGAATGCCACAACCATCGGTTCAACAGAGTTGGTTCGACGACTCAACAGGGTTGGTTCGTTTCTTCTCACAGTTGCTCTGCTTTCACTCTTTGCGGCCTCGGTTTTCTCACAGGAAGGAGGAAAGAAAAGAGGCGGCAAACCTGACAGCAAAGACACCGACACCTGGAGCGCCGAAGAATATAGCGGATTGCGCGGGGAGAAAGACCTTCAGGCAGCATTGGCGTCGAAAGGGTTTGCCTGGATCTCCGGCTCGCCTGCCGACAATGAAAAGCTCTCCGTTGGAAAGAACGCCCAGTTTTTCGGTTTTGTGGCACTCCGCTACCAAAGCGGACGGGCCGCGAACCGAGGAATGCTCGGTCGAGCCATGTTCGCCATTGCCGACGAAGCGCAACGCGAGCGAATGGCCGAAGCGGTCAACGCCGAAAAGGCGGCACTGCAGGAGTGGTGGGTCGTCCGAGAAGAGATCCTGACATTGCTCGAAGACCATCTCTACACCGGCCAATCGATCAACCGGGAGAAACTCGCTCCTCTCGGAGAACGCTTTTCGCTGCTCAACTCCATGGTCGCAACCCACGAGGCAGCGGCGTTTGCCGCCTTTGAGGATTCCATGACAAGTGCCCAAAGGGACATCATGGCCGGATGGCGCGCCGATGCCGAGAGTGCCGGGGATTACGGCGGGGACGTTCGCGTCGAGAGTGACAAGGTTGATCGCGACGATCAGAAGCAACTCGAAGATCTCTACGCAAAAGCCTTTTCTTGGATCACAGGGAAACCGGAGGACAACGAGATCATTCCCATCGGACAGCCGGCCCAGTTCTTCGGCTTCGTCTCCATCCGTCACAAAAGTGGCCACGCCGCCAGCCGAGGAACGATTGCGAAAGACTTCTTTGCCATGTTGAATGACGAGCAACAGGGCATCATCGAGCACGCCGTTGAAGTTCAGATTCGCGTCGTGCGTGAGTTCCTCGAAAACCGTCACGAGTTTCTCAATCAAATGGCATCCCTGCGCACTGATCCGTCCGCTTTCGATGGCGAACGCGTTCATCATCTCTCCGCCGAAATGGGCCGCCTCGAAATGGATGCTGCCGTCATTGAAGCCGAAGCCTACCGAAAAATCCGGGCGTCGATGAATGACGATCAGGTGACAGCTCTCATGAAAATGCGTGGCGAATATGTCATCGATGAGACGCAGGTCGCGGCGATGAGCATGGAGCAGCGGGGAGCGACTCTCTCTATTCTCTGCTCGGGGTGTCATGGAGCACCAGACCAGCATCGGGTCGGGTTCCCGGCTCCCTCCCTCGATGGATTCTGGGATCGCAAGATCGCCTCGGGACCGAATTTCGAGTACTCCGCCGCGCTCACCAATGTGCGCCGTGGCGGCAACGAAACGTGGACGCCTGAGCTACTCGACCAGTTTCTGGCTAATCCGAAAAAGTTCGCCCCCGGCACGAAGATGGAATTCCAGGGACTGCTGAAAGAGGAAGACCGAGAAGCTCTCATTGAGCATCTCAAGTCAACACGCTAAATAGCTGGTAGGGCGAGGCGTCCCTCTAGCTTCTGATTCAAAGTTGATCTGCCTCTACCCAGCAATAACGCCCTTTCGAAAAAGGAAGCAGCCATAAGGTCTCGCGTCACCGACTTGAATGATCCCGTAGCCTTTCTTTGCGGCGTCGTAAAAATCAAAACGCTCGACGCCGACCATGGCTTGGGATCCACCGATCACGCTTTGAACGTCAGCCTGCACCTCCGGGATCTCTTCGGGATTGCCGACGACTTCCATCCGGCGAATGGGATCATCGACAAAAGTGTCGATGGGATAAACGCTGAGGACAGCTCGAACGACTTCCTCCATGCGAAGGCCGGGTAGTCGAATCAAGGTTCCGCTGGTCGTTTTCGATGCAACGGTGGCTGCCGGATGATTCGCATCGACGATGGCGAGATCGTCTCCATGTCCCATCGAGGCAAGCAAATGGAGAACGTCGGCACTGAGTATGGGATCAATTCCTATGAGCATGGTGAGGGAGAAATAGAGGATTGAGAGTGGTTAGCCGCGGTGAGTCAGGTAGAAATATTTTGCATTTTCTCCAAAAATTCCGGCTCGTTCGGTTTCGGTCAGGGTGGAGGTGAGTTCCTGCGCTGCTTTCCACCATCGCTCGTAGGTCCCGGCCAGAGTGAGTACGGGCCAGTCGGAGCCCCAGATCAATCGATCGGGGCCGAAACATTGCAGCAAATGATCGACAACGGGAATCAGGTCTCCAGTGGTCCAGTCTTCCCGTGCTTCGGTAGCCAGTCCAGATAGTTTGCAGTGCACATGCTCGTGCTTGGCAACGGCTGCCATATCATCGAACCAATCTTTCGAAACCCCGGTTTTCAAGGTGGGCTTTGCGGCATGATCAACGACCACAGCCAATTCCGGGTGACGATCGAGAACGGGGAGAAGATGCCGTATGTGTCGGGGAAGCAGGAGCGCATCGAAGGCCAGTTTGTTTGCAATCATCGCTTCGAAAGCTGGCGCGAGAGATGGCTGGGCTAGCCACTTGTCGTCGGCGATGTCCTGGACCATGGGCCGAAGCCCAACGAGAAATTTGTTTTCTGCGAGAGCGGCTGTCGCTTCGGCGACAGTTTCGGATTCGAAGTCGGTCCAGCCTACGACTCCGGCAATGAAGTCGTTGCTTCTAGCCAGACCTAGCATGAAATAGGTTTCGGCTTCGGTTGGTGCTGCCTGGACAAGGATTGTTTTCTCGACGCCGCAGCTATCAAGGAGTGGCTTGAGATCCGAGGGTAGGAAATCGCGGTAGAGCGTTTTTAACTCCGGGGTGAGCCATCCATAGTCGGCGCGGTCCGGTTTCCAGAAGTGTTGGTGGGCGTCGATGATCATGAGAGTGTGTCAGGGAGTAGGAATGGATTCTCCGAGGAGGCCTTCGTGTTTGAGTTCGGCCCAGAGATCGCCGGGAATGGTGGCGGAAAGATCTTCGAGCTGGGAGTGAACTTCTGCCGGCTTTTCCGCACCGAGGACGAGGCAGCTCACGGTGGGGTGACCAAGCACAAATTGCAGAGCAGCACGTCGGAGCGGGACATTGTGGCTCTGGCAGACAGCTTCCATTTTTCTGACCTTCTCGAGGATTTCCGGAGGTGCTTCCGAATAGTCGTAGCGCGCGCCGTCGATTGGGCCGGTCGCGAGAATTCCGGAATTGAAAACTCCGCCGAGAAGAACTCCGATGTTTCTTTCTTCTGCAAGAGGAAGGAATGATTCGATAGCCGGCTGTTCGAGCAGGGAGTAGCGACCGGCGAGCAAAACGGCATCGGGATCGCAGTCGCGAGCAAAACGTTCCGCCATGTCGGCTTCGTTCACTCCTACTCCGTAACCTCGGATGACTCCTTCATTCCGCAGCTTTGTCAGGGCTTTTACCGCGCCCTCGAGCGCTTCCTGGTAGTAGCCTTCCAGATTATCGCCGTGGGTATACCGATCGAGGTCGTGGACGAGAACGATGTCGAGGTGGTTGACGCCAAGGCGGAGGAGTGATTGCTCGATCGAGCGCATGACACCGTCGTATCCGTAATCGATCTGCAGGGCGTGATTGAGGCCTCCGTCGAAGGGGGAGCCGGGGCAGGGTTGTGATGGAAGCGCATAGCGCCCCACTTTAGTGGAAATGAAGGGCTTCACCTCGGGGACGTGGCGAAGAGCCGACCCTACCCGATGCTCGGAAAGTCCGCTGCCGTAAAAGGGCGAGGTGTCAAGCAGGGTGACTCCGTTCGAAAGCGCGGTAACAATCGTCTCCA
>ERZ1047472.2548-NODE-2548-length-12747-cov-9.778995_pt1 | contig 12747 bp, 10 predicted proteins | sample MGYA00383095_ERZ1047472 | MGnify/ENA primary metagenome ERZ1047472 (study PRJEB29581, sample SAMEA5548365) | metagenome | biome: marine; feature: coastal; material: water | depth 1 m | study: Short-term variability in the microbial, nano- and picoplankton...
ATGGGTGGTAAATACAAAGAAAATATTCAAGAACGCATCAAAGAAATGTATGATGATGGCATTATAATCGTGGCTGGTGCCGGAAACGGTAAAGATTGTAATAAAGATGGTAAAAAACTCGGAGACTCTCTATATCCTGCTTCCTTCGAGAGGGTGATTTCTGTATCTGGAGTGTATACCATAAATAGAGAAACTACAGACCAGGTATTTGAACATGAAGGAAGAAACCTAACCAAACAAGTAAAAGACAGAAGAGCTGGTTATTTTTATGTTGCAGACAACGGCACTCTTAGCCCTGTAGAAATTGAAAAAGGAGTACAAATGAACAAGGCCGTAGATTTGGTAGCCCCAAGAGAGGGCTATTTATTAGGCCATGATATTTGCGGAGAAAAAACACTTTACGGGGGCGCCTCCTCTAGTGCTGCTCCTATTGTAACAGGTATTATTGGGCTCATGTGGTCTGTTAATTATTGCTTGAGTTCTTATGAGGTAGAAAGCATTTTAAAACTATCTTCAAAAGGGGTTGAAAACCTCACAGGAAACGAACCATACAAAGGCCTAATGGGCGCTGGAAGAGTGAATGCCTATCGCGCCGTTAAGATGTCTGAGCAGATGAAAGACACCTTAGGCAAAGTGAGTATTAGTAACCGAGATTTTTACAGATTTAATTTCATCCTCTCAAGTGCACAAAACACCATAGAAATTAAAAACCAAACCTTTAGAGAAGATGCCACAGTAGATTTTAAAGCAAAAAATCAAATTGTTTTAAAGCCTGGAACTCATTTAAAACCAAATACAGATGGGTTTATAAAACTTGCTATTGATCCAAATATTAGCCCCAAGGAGTGCAGCCCAACACCAATTAAAAAGTATTCATCTTATAAAGAAGATAACTAACACTTTCTATTATATTTGTTTAAAAATACCCGTACATGTCTCAAGCAGTTTTAGAACTTAGCAATGCCTCCATTTTTCAAAAAGAAAATTTAATTCTTGATGATGTGTCTATACGCATAGAAAAAGGGGAGTTTGTATATCTTATTGGTAAAACAGGAACCGGTAAAAGTAGTTTTATGAAAACCCTCTACGGTGATTTACCTTTAAGCAAAGGAGATGGTACTATTGTTGGGTATGACTTACCTACTTTAAAAGAAAAAGAGATTCCTTTTTTGAGAAGAAAACTAGGAGTGGTGTTTCAAGATTTCAAGTTACTTAATGACCGCACTGTAAAAGAAAATTTACTTTTTGTTTTAACCGCCACAGGTTGGAAAGACAAAGCACAAATGAATCTTAAAATTGATCAGGTCCTAGATAAAGTGGGCATGAAATCCAAAAATTTAAAATATCCCTTTGAGTTATCTGGAGGAGAGCAGCAGCGCATTGCCATTGCAAGAGCCTTGTTAAACGACCCAGAACTCATACTAGCTGATGAACCTACGGGTAATCTAGACCCGCAAACCAGTGTTGAAGTTATGGAGGTATTGCAAGAGATTAATAATAATGGCAATACTATTTTAATGGCTACCCATGATTATGCCCTTTTATTAAAATACCCTTCAAAAACTTTAAAGTGTGACCAAGGACAGCTATTTGAGGTAGTACAAAAAACGGTTTAGCGAAAAACGGTGTAGAAGGAAACTACCGTTTTACACCCTGCTTGTTAATCCAGTTTACATACTGCTTTTTATTTCTGTTATGTGCAGAGAGTGTTTTTGCAAATTTGTGATATCCAAAATTATTTACATCTGCAACCATAAAATAAAACCCATGTTTTTTATAGTTTAACACCCCATCTATTGCAGAAACATCTGGCATAGTAATAGGCCCAGGAGGCACTCCAGAATTTGTATAAGTGTTATAGGGTGAGGTAATTTTAAGGTCTTTAAACAAGACGCGCTTAATTACTTGACTGAAATTGTTTTCGGTCTTCTTTTTGGCAAAAATTACAGTAGGATCGGCCTGCAGTAGCATGCCTTTTTTTAATCTATTAAGGTACAAGCCAGCTACAGCAGGTCTCTCATCTATCATGGATGTTTCTTTTTGTACAATGGCCGCCAATGCCATAACTTGATCTTTTGAGAGGGATATTGCTTTGGCTTTGGCTACTCTAGCGTCATTCCAAAAGGCATGGTACTGTTTAAGCATCTTTTGGCAAAATGCCCTGGGGCTTGTATTCCAATACACCTGATAGCTATTGGCAATATACATACCAAGAGCTGTATCTTGAGTAAAGCCAGATGCCTTTAAAAAATCTACATCCAACATCGCATTTAATAATGAAAGACTATCTGCCTCAATTTGTTTGGCTAGGTGGCCAGCAAGATTCTCTAGTCTTTCTTGATTGTTAAATTTTATAGTAACAGGAGTGTTTCCAGATCTAATACTATTTATTATTTCATTGTTATTACTCCCTTTTTTAATAATGAAATGTCCAGCTTTTATGTTTGAGACATATCCTTTTCTTTGGGCAACAGTAACAAAAGTGCTCATGTCTTTTAGCAGCGGGCTCAATTCTTCTTGTACCATTTTAAATGTGGCACCTGTAGGTATAAAAATATTTGCCTGTGGGTTATTAAACCCTGTATTGGGAGTAAATATATTTTGGTATACATAGTAAGAAAAACCTGCCATCCCAACTAGGCCTAGTAAAACTACTGTCAATAAAATCTTCTTTAAATACATGAGGCTACCTTATTTTTAATCTATTTATGTGCAACTATATATTGATACAAGAATTGATCTATATAGGTTCCTTGATGAAAATTCCAATCTTTTTTAACACCCGTTTTTAAAAACCCTGCCTTTTCAAACAAGGAGATACTCTCTTTGTTTTGCTCAGATATATTTGCAAAAAGTTGATGTACTTGCAAATGTTCTTTCGCGTATGTGCAAATTAATTTCAAGCTTTCAGAGGCAAAGCCTCTAGATCGATGGGCAGTATCAAAAATAACAAGACCCACTCCTACCCGGTTATGCTGCGGGTTAAAATCAAATAGATCTATACAGCCAAGAGGCTGTTTTGTATCTAAATGTTCTATCATTAAACGCATCTGCTTTACATCAAAAATATCACGGTGGCTGTTTTCTAGATAACGGGTTAATACGTATTTAGAAAAAGGAGTAATGGTGTCGCTTACTTGCCAAAGGCTAGTATCATTCTCTAAGGCATACAGAAAATCTAAATCTGTAGGCTCTAGGGCGCGCAAGCGTATGTTTTTTTCTTGTAAGATCATACTTCCCAAATACCGTTAAACACTTGTGTGGCTGGCCCACTTAATACAATATTAGTAAAGGTATGCTCTTTTTTGTCAAAACAAACACATAAATCACCTCCCAGTGTTTTTAAATTTACTTTTGAGTGGGTAGTTTGTTTGGTGTCAAACATCGCTAGAGCTACAGCTGTTACACCAGTGCCACAAGAGAGGGTTTCATCCTCTACACCTCGCTCATAGGTTCTTACACCAAAGGTATCTTCAGCTATTTTAGAGACAAAATTTATATTGGCCCCAGCGGCGCCATAGTGGTTATTTCTTAGTTCACGTCCTTTTTCAACAACGTTTATATCTTCTAAATTAGGGACCAGCTCTACATGATGGGGAGAACCTGTATTTAAAAAGCAATGCTGTTTATAGGTTTCAATGTGGGTTACATCTGTCATGTTTAAGGCTACAGTATTACCTTGTATAGAGGCATGATGCACCCCGTCAATGGCCATAAAATTTGTTTGAGAGGCTATTACTCCTAAAAAAGCAGCAAAATGTACGATACACCTACCGCCATTACCACACATGGTGCTTTGATTTCCATCTGCATTGTAATAAATCATAGAAAAATCTTCGGTAGGATGCTGCTCTAAAAGTATAAGCCCATCTGCTCCTACTCCAAACTTTCTATCACAAATCTGGGCTACTACTGTAGTATTGTTTTTAGGGAACGTTTGTTGCCGGTTGTCAATCAACACAAAATCGTTACCTGTCCCTTGATATTTATAAAATGGAATCTGCATACTCACAAAGGTATGAAATACTGATATGTTAAGGATTGTTAATTTTTGAAATACGCTAAAATAAATTGCGTCTTCTAAATGTTATTATTCTTTAAACACATTATAAAACTATGAAACAGACTATAAAATTATTTTCGGTTGCTGTTATTGCAGGGGTGGTATCTGTTGGAGGATACAAAATACTTGAATCAAAAACAGACGCAAATCCTATAAGTGTAACTACAGCTGCACAGCCCATAAGCTTTAGCCCCACAACATACGCTCCAAATAGCCCCGATCGGGCTGTAGATTTTAGCCTAGCGGCAGAAAAAACGGTAGATGCAGTAGTGCATGTAATAAGTACAACCATAAGCAAGGCGCCTACCAACATGATGCAATACATTCGGGGCAACGGCAGGCCAACATTACAGCAAGGAAGTGGTAGTGGTGTTATTATAAGCCCAGATGGCTATATTATTACAAACAACCATGTTATTGATAATGCATCACAGTTGGAGGTAACTTTAAATAACAATACAAAATATATTGCAAGTGTTATTGGCACAGACCCAAAAACAGATATTGCCTTGCTTAAAATTGAGACAGATACACCATTACCTTACATCCCCTTTAGTGACTCAAATAATGTAAAACTTGGAGAGTGGGTACTAGCCGTTGGTAATCCTTTTAGGCTCACCTCAACAGTTACAGCAGGTATTGTTAGTGCAAAATCTCGAGATCTAGATCAAACAAATGGTAAATCACAATCTTTTATACAAACAGATGCCGCTGTAAACAAAGGCAACAGTGGAGGTGCTCTAGTAAATACAAAAGGCGAACTCATAGGCATTAATACTGCCATAACAAGCCAAACGGGATCCTACGTTGGGTATTCTTTTGCGGTACCTAGTAATATTGCACGCAAGGTGGTTGAAGATATTATGGAGTTTGGAGAGGTTCAACAAGCTATTTTAGGTATTTCTGCAAGTAGCTTAAACAGTGAAATTGCAAAAAAACTAGATGTAAAACAAACACAAGGAGTGTATGTAGCTGGTCTAGAAAAAGGAGGAGCCGCAGAAAAAGGAGGTTTAAAAAAAGCAGATGTGATTATTGAGCTTGATGGTATTGAAATAGAAAAATTTGCAGACCTAACTGGATATTTGGGTAGCAAAAGACCAAAAGACACCGTTAGTATTACAGTGGTTAGAGCTGGAAATCAAAAAGCAGTAGAGGTAATACTAAAAAAACTAGAAGTGTATGAAATTAAAGATATTGGCATTGAGGTAGCCGAGGTACTCCCAGATGTCTTAAAACAGTATAATATTAAAGGTGGAGTCTCTATAAAAAGAATTTTAAGACCCGATATATCTAGATATTCCTTAGAGGGTGCCATCATTACCAAACTTGATGACAGCATGGTTGGTAGCATAGCAGATGTTAGAGAAATAATGAAAACTAGGTCTAGTGCACAACCTATAAAGATGACCTTTATAAGTAAAAAAGGAGAGACATTTAGTTATATTTTCAGGTAAACAGCAGTTTGCAACGCTTCGTTTTTTTATTATATAGCCATGAAATAGAAGGTAGGTTTTTTTTAAAAGTTTTAGGTGCTTAACTCAATAAAATAACTACTTTTGCGCAAGATTTAAAAAACCGTTTTTGTTTTAAAAAAACCTAAAACCACCCTTTATGAGTTTTGAAAATGTTTATGAGAAAGAACTGTCTTTTCAAACAGATCGCCGCAAGGCAGCAGTTACTTTTATTAATATCATAAGTGATTTATGGTATGACAAAGCAATAGAACTGATCATATTTCGCAACCAACTAATTGACAGAAATGTTAGTGAGATTTTAAATCTTCATGAGTATGCGGGAGAATTTGTAGAAAAACCTATTTCAATTTTTGACTCTGTTGAAATTGCCCAAGCAATTAAAACCTTGAATCTCCCTCCTGCCAAATTAGATATTGGTAAATTAACCTATGAGTTTCATATGGAGAAAAAACAAAGCAATGCGCTTGTTTTTGTTTCAGAAAAATTAAAAAACGCTAAAGATCAACAAGACATTACTCCAAAAGATGTGGTATTGTACGGCTTTGGTAGAATTGGTCGTTTGTTGGCTCGCGAGCTAATGACACGAACAGGAAAAGGAAGCCTAATGCGCCTAAGAGCTATTGTAACTCGTGGTGCCATAGACCAAAATGTATTAGAAAAAAGAGCCTCTCTATTAAAGTATGACTCTGTACACGGAGATTTTCCAGGAACTGTTGTTGTAGACGCTAAAAACAAAGCTTTAATTATCAACGGTACTACCGTACATATGATTTCTGCTAAAGGTCCTGAAGATATAGATTACACCAGTTATGGCATCCAAGATGCTTTAATTATAGACAATACAGGTGCCTTTAGAAATAAAGAAGAACTAAGCCGTCACTTAATTCCTAATGGAGCAAGCAAAGTATTGCTTACAGCTCCAGGAGCAGGTATTCCAAATATAGTACACGGTGTGAATCACACCCAGAACAACCCTGATGATACAGATATTTTCTCGGCAGCTTCTTGTACAACAAACGCTATCACCCCTGTTTTAAAAGCTATTGAAGACAGTTTTGGAGTGGTGCAAGGACACCTAGAGACCATACACGCCTACACCAATGACCAAAACCTGGTAGACAACATGCACAAAAAGCACCGTCGTGGTCGTGCAGCAGCTTTAAATATGGTAATCACAGAAACAGGTGCTGGAAAAGCAGTAACAAAAGCACTTCCTTCTTTTGAAGGAAAACTAACCTCTAATGCCATTAGAGTTCCAGTGCCAAATGGTTCCTTGGCTATTTTAAAATTAGAATTAGAAAAGCCGACCTCTGTTAAGAATTTAAATGCAACTATAAAAAAACATGCACTAGAGGGAAATCTTGTAGAACAAATTAAATACTCATTAAATAATGAGTTAGTTTCTAGTGATATTGTAGGGTCATCTGCTCCTTCTATTTTTGACAGTAATGCTACCATTGTCACAAAAGATGGTAAAAACATAGTAATTTATGTTTGGTATGATAACGAGTATGGATACAGCCACCAAGTTATTAGACTTGCAAAACATATAGCTAAGGTAAGAAGATATACCTATTACTAGTTATTAGCCTTGTTGTAATACAACCTGATACGAACACAATAAATCAAAAAATAAAGCCATGAACCTTGTGTTGGTGGCTTTTTTAATTGGCTATACTTAATTAAAAAACCATCAAGTATTATATTATACTTTGGAAACACCTAAATTATAAATTGTAGCTTTGCCCAAAATACCACCTATGGATTCTTTTCACGATTTTAAAATTAACAAACAATTACATTTTGCAATTGAAGATTTGGGGTATTATACACCTACAGAAATTCAAACAAAATCGTTTGCTCCAATAGGATCTGGTAAAGATGTGGTAGGTATTGCTCAAACCGGTACAGGAAAAACTTTTGCCTACATGCTCCCACTTATTAGCGGCTTAAAGTTCTCCAAGCAAATAGACCCGCGTATTTTGGTTTTGGTACCCACTAGAGAGCTTGTACTGCAAGTGGTTGATGAAATTAAAAAGTTTGGAAAGTACTCATCCATTAGAGTGGTTGGTGTATATGGTGGTGTAAACATTAACACCCACAAAGAAGCGGTGTGGGAGGGTGCAGATATTATCGTTGCAACTCCAGGAAGACTCTATGATCTTATTTTAAGCCGCGCTTTAAAAACAAAGCATATTAAAAAATTAGTAATTGATGAGGTAGATGTAATGCTAGATTTGGGTTTTAGGTTTCAACTCACCAACATCTTTGAACTACTTCAAGAACAACGTCAAAACATCATGTACTCTGCGACCATGACAGATGATGTTGCGGTATTTATAAATGATTTTTTCAAAAATCCAACCACGATATCTGTCGCGGTAAGCGGTACACCTCTAGATAATATTAAACAAACCACCTATGATGTTCCAAACTTCTACACCAAGGCAAATGTTGTTTCTTATTTGCTAAAAGACAAACAAGAATTTACAAAAACACTGGTATTTGTTGCTAACAAAAAAAGGGCAGATCTACTCTATGAATTACTACAAGAAACCTTTAAAGATGAGGTAGCGGTTATACATTCTAATAAAACACAAAACTATCGTATAAGGTCTATAGAGAACTTTAATGCCAACACAACCCGCATTTTAGTAACTACAGATATCATGGCGCGGGGTCTAGATTTAGATCTTGTAAGTCATGTTATAAATGTAGACACGCCAAGGTTTGCAGAAAACTACATGCACCGTATTGGAAGAACTGGGCGTGCACAAGCGCAAGGAACCGCAATACTACTAACCACAGAAAAAGAACAACCCTTTAGAGAGGATATAGAAACCCTTATGGGCATGGCTATTGAAAAAACAGCCATTGCAGAAGAAGTTGAAATTTCTACAAAATTAACCCTGGAGGAGCAACCTGTATCTCAAGAGAGAGAAAATCCTCACAAGCAACAATTTGAGCAGGGTGGGGCAAGTTTTCATGAAAAAAGCGAGAAAAACAGCCAAACCAACCAAGGAGGTTCTTATAAAAGAACCATTAAACTAAAGTATAAAAAAGCAAGAACTAAGGGAGATAAAAATTTCAACCAAAGAAATAAACAAAAAGGAAAAAAGCCTTTTTAAATTTTCTTAGCTCGACATCTAGTGATCAATAAACAAGTTAAAACCTAATGGCTATGCGTATCGATATTATTACCGTATTACCAGAATTACTAAAAAGTCCTTTTGAGGCCTCTATTTTAAAAAGAGCCATAGAAAAGGGATTGGTAGAGGTGCATTTGCACAATTTAAGAGACTTTGCAACCAATAGCTATAATCAAATTGATGACTATCAATTTGGAGGAGGCGCTGGCATGGTAATGATGATAGAACCCATCGATAAATGCATCAGTGGTTTAAAGGCAGAGAGAGCTTATGATGAGGTTATTTACATGACACCAGAGGGCCAGACGCTTGATCAAGGCATCTCAAACCAATTATCTCTTAAAGGAAATATCATTATTTTATGTGGTCATTACAAAGGGGTAGACCAGCGAGTGAGAGATCAGTTCATTACCAAAGAGATCTCTGTTGGTGATTATGTACTTAGTGGCGGTGAGTTAGCGGCAGCGATTGTTTGTGATTCTGTAATTAGGTTGATACCAGGAGTTTTAGGCAATGAAACAAGCGCACTTACAGATAGTTTTCAAGATGGCCTGTTAGCGCCACCTACCTACACTAGACCCGCAGAATACAAAGGCTGGAAGGTGCCAGATGTGCTTTTAAGTGGTCACGGTGCCAATATTGAAAAATGGAGAGAAGACCAGGCGTATATAAATACTCAAAAAAGAAGGCCAGATTTATTAGAATAATAACTAAAGTACCCTTCCTACTTTTTTAAGGTTTTGTAATTATTTACTAGGACCTTGGCCCCTAAATCATTCATTAAATTATATAGCCCAAAAAAGGTTCTATTGATGTATAGAAAATGTTTAGACCCTCTGTTACCGTTCATTTTTCTGAGTTGAGTATCTTTTGAATATTTTTCACTCAGATCTGCAACTTTACTAAAAAAGGTTTCATCACTAAAATCGAAGGTTTCTTTATGCATGGGCTGTGTAAAAAGGCTTAGCATTTCATGAAACAGGGTAGAGAAAAAAGCAATTTCTTCTGGAGTGTCTGTGGGAGTTAAAATTTCTAGTTCGTATAATTTTTGTGTAAATATCTCTGGATTATTGATATTCTCTGGTATTGCTAACTCAAAATAAGGAATATAAAACGCATCTGGAACCACCTTTATACAACCAAAGTCTATGGCCACTAACTCCCCCTTTGCAGTCACCAAAAAGTTTCCTGGATGAGGATCTGCATGCACTCTTTTTAATTCATGCATTTGGAACATGTAAAAATCCCAGAGAGCCTGCCCTAGCCTGTCTGCTAGTTTTGTATCAGTATTTTTTTTAGTGAACTCACTTAAATGTTCTCCATCCATCCAATCCATAGTGATAATGCGGTCATTGGAGAGATTTGGGTAATAGTCAGGGAAGATTAAGTGCTCAATATGCTTACAATCTGCAACTATTTGTTGGCTTTGCTGTACCTCAAGGGTGTAATCAGTTTCTTCAAGGAGCTTTTGCTCTACCTCTTTAAAGTACTTATCACTGTCTTTCCCTTTTATATTAAACATCTTTATAGCCACAGGCTTTACCATGGCCAAATCACTGCTTATACTCTCTGCAACTCCTGGGTATTGTATTTTAATTGCTAATTTTTTACCATCTTTTGTAGCCTGGTGTACTTGTCCAATACTTGCAGCAGCAATAGATTTTGAGTTAAAGCTGTCATACAAATCTTCTGGTTGTTTGCTAAAATATTTAAAAAATGTTTTTCTTACCAGAGGAGCAGACAAAGGCGGTACAGAAAATTGAGCTAAAGAAAATTGTTCTACATAAGCCTTGGGCAAAATGTTTTTTTCCATACTTAGCATCTGAGCAACTTTAAGGGCAGACCCTTTCAAGCTTTTAAGCCCGTCATAGATATCGCTGGCATTGTTTTGATTGAGTTTCTCTTTGGCATTTTGAGGATCAACAAGGGTGTCTCCGTAGTATTTAAGTTGGTTGATACCAACTTTAACACCCGTTTTAACTAGTCGTGTTGCTCGTGATATTTTACCCGTAGGGATACTATCTATTGTTTTCATGGGGCGTAGGTATTGTTGGGGCTATTTGCAATCCAAATTTTGGTGTGAGGTAATCTGAAATTTTTAGATAAGAAAAAATACTTCTTAATTCATTTTTTCTTTCCATAAAAACTTTCCAAAATCTAGTACACTCTCTAAAGGAGTTGTTTCAAAAACATCAAAGATGGCGCGTACAGATTTCTCTATAACCACATCTGTTTTCTCGAAAGAGGCAGAGTTGTCTTCCATCCAGTATTTCATGATAAAAAGTGTTTGTAACCAGGCACCTTCACTAAATACAGAAACAGGTTGTTTTAAAATTTTAAAAGATTTCTCTTCGTTTTTTTGATAAATCAAGGTACCTGCAAACTCTTTGATGTGAGATCTCAAAGATTTTAACTGAGTTAGATTCTTCATCATATCACTGTGCTGTTTTAAGGCAAACATGACATAACTTCTATTGGCAGTTAATAGCTCAAAAAAGGTGAAGAAAAAAGTTAGCATTTTTTCTTGATTACTGAAGCTTACATACTCAGGGTTTTTTTGCCCTAGTTGCATTGCATTTTCAAAAAATGCCGTCCAAATGCCTTGCTGCAAGTTCTCAAAGCTTCCAAAAAATTTGTAAAACTCTGCTTCTGTCATGGCATGCTCTTTGGCAAACTTATAAACACTTTTGGGTGATTTCTCGTGCATCAGTACATACTCCATGTAAGCAGATATAATTACATCTTTCGTAATTGCTTTGGTTTTGCTAGTCTTGTTTTTTGTAGTGGTTGTGGTTGATTTTTTTGTAGCCATAACAGGATATATTTTTGTGATGTAAAAATACAAAACGCTCCATTAATTTAAATATGTGTTAAACACAATGTTGTGTTAAAAAACAAAACAAATGACAACCTGTCACAAAACCAAACGTGGTATTTTCTTTGACTAGTAATATTTGGAATGTAATATTTCCGAAAAAGTTAAATCATAATTCAATAAATTATATCAACATGAGTACAGGAACTATCAATGTATCGGTAGAAAATATTTTCCCGCTTATCAAAAAGTTTTTATACAGTGATCACGAAATCTTTTTACGTGAGCTAGTAAGTAATGCTACAGATGCAACATTAAAACTAAAACACCTAACCAATATTGGAGAAGCTAAAATAGAATACGGCAATCCTTTTATTGAAATCAAAGTAGATAAGGAAGGTAAAAAATTGCACATCACCGATCAAGGTGTTGGAATGACAAAAGATGAGGTTGAGAAATACATCAATCAAATTGCATTCTCTGGCGCAGAAGAGTTTATAGAAAAGTACAAAGACAAAAAAGGAGAAGATGCAGGTATCATAGGCCATTTTGGTCTTGGTTTCTATTCTGCCTTTATGGTAGCAGATAATGTAGAGATTATCACAAAGAGTTACAAGGATGAACCAGCAGCACATTGGAGTTGTGATGGGTCTCCAAACTACACTTTGATTGAAGGAACAAAAACAGACAGAGGTACTGAGATTATTCTTCACATCAGCGAGGAAGAAGTAGCATTTCTAGAAGAAGGTAAAATAACTGAGCTTTTAACTAAGTATAATAAGTTTATGCCTATTCCAATTAAATTTGGAATGAAGACAGAAACACTTCCAAAGCCAGAAGGGGCTAAAGAAGAAGATGCTGCACCTACCAAAGAGGTAGATAACATCATCAATAATCCTAGCCCAGCTTGGACCAAGCAACCAAGTGAGTTAAAGGACCAGGACTATTCTGGTTTTTACAGAGAACTGTATCCTATGCAATTTGAGGAGCCACTCTTTAATATACACTTAAACGTAGACTATCCTTTTAACCTTACAGGAATCTTGTATTTCCCGAAGATGAATAAGGACATGCAAATCCAGAAGGATAAAATACAGCTATACCAAAACCAGGTATTTGTTACAGATAATGTAGAGGGTATTGTGCCAGAATTTTTAACCATGCTTCGTGGGGTGATAGACTCACCAGACATTCCTTTAAATGTATCGCGTAGTTATTTGCAAGCAGATGGTGCCGTAAAGAAAA
>ERZ1047472.2549-NODE-2549-length-12741-cov-5.278496_pt1 | contig 12741 bp, 6 predicted proteins | sample MGYA00383095_ERZ1047472 | MGnify/ENA primary metagenome ERZ1047472 (study PRJEB29581, sample SAMEA5548365) | metagenome | biome: marine; feature: coastal; material: water | depth 1 m | study: Short-term variability in the microbial, nano- and picoplankton...
CGGTTGCCGCTTTCTCAATATTCGAGAAGTCATGCCGGGAGAGCTCGACAACCTGGGTGTAGGCCTCTTCATTAAGGCCTCCTGCCGCAGCGATCAATTGCGTCACTGTCATGCCTTTGGTCAGGGGATATTCACCGGGCGAGCGGACGGTGCCGGTAATGGTGGCTATCTGTGCCATTTCCCCGGATTTTGATTGCAATCGCAGGGACTGGACAAATTCTGCAAGGCTCGCGGCGCGATTGCTTTCATTGGAAAAGATGATCAATTCATCCCCGGGGGAAAAGTGCCTATTGGCACTGCTATTGGGGTCGGCAAGCACTGCTCGCAGGTCGACAAACAGGGGTTCAATTTTGCCGATTGGCGGCAGCTCGCGACGAATCAGGGCAAAGTCCAGGTCGGCATTGGGTTTGAGACTTTTAATGCTTTTTACCAGGTCTGATATGCGCAACCCCTGGCGCCACAGAAATTCTCCGGGATGATGCACATGCCCCGAGAGGGTCACGATCATCTCCTGCTGTTCTACAGCACTGTCAACCACCAATAGATCACCGCTTTTAATGGCAGTGTTTCTGCCTTCGCTGGTGGTCAAATCGATATCGAGAACGCTCCTGAAGCCCGCTGTGGTAACCCGATGAATTCGCGCACTTTTACGGTAGGCGGTGGGTGTTAGTCCGCCGCCAAGCTCAATAAGCTGCTGGGCTGTTACTGAATCTTTGAGTTCGTATATGGCGGGCCGCCGCACGGCGCCATCAACAGATGCGGTTTGTTTGACGGTGGGAATATAGATGGTATCGCCGGATTGCAGTTGTGCATCATGGCTGATGTCACCATGCAGCAACAGGTCGTAGAGGTCGAGTTGAGCGACAACGTTACCGGCGCGCTTTAACTGCAGGTTACGCAGCGAGGCGATATCGCTGAGACCACCGGATAGAAACAGGGCATTGGTCATGGTGGACAGTGCCGAGATGGTATAGGTGCCTGGCTTGTAGGCTTCGCCGAGCATAAACACCTGCATAGAACGCAGTTCACCAAGGCTGATACTCGCCTCGATGCCGATAATCTCTTCTTTGATACGTTGCTGTAACAGCTGTTTGGCATCACTGAACGTCATTCCCGCCAGGTTCACTGGACCGAGCTGGGGAAACTCTATGTAGCCGTTGCGATTAATCTCAAGATCATGGGATTCATTGATCTTGCCATAAAATAAAACCTTTACCGTGTCCCCGGGACCAAGAATGTAGTTGGGTGATACGGGAATTCGCAAGGCTGGTTCAAAGCTAATCGGTTCACCGGCAAAAAGATCATAGCCAAAAGCGCGCAACCCTTTTCGCGGTGCATCTTGAGTGGTTTTTTCTTCCATCGGCGACTGCTGTGGCGACGCATTTTGTTCTGTTTTTTTGCGCGGCAAGACTAGCTGCTCCTCGCTGCTATCATCTTCCGGTAACTCAATCAGTTCAAGACTGCTACACAGTTTGTCAACATCATAACCGGCAGATTTTGCCAGACGCTTGTTGGATTCACTGATTCCCTGGCAGAGCTGTCGTGCCTCTTCGAGGCTCTCCTCTGCACCCACAGGTAACTGGTTTGCGGTTAGGGCTGTACTGATTGCAAGTAAGCTAAGGCTAAAGCAGTATGTAAAGAAGATTTTTGTCTTGTTCATAAACAGTTCCATGTTTTTTTATTTCGCATCCATTCAAATTATATCTGTTGTCTTGGCGCTAGCGCCTCTTATTCTATTCCCTCTCTGAACTCCCATCTCTGGCAGCCAGACTGCTAAAGGGTATTGAAGCTTTTACCTGTTGATTTAAGAGATTAATCAAAACTACGGCACGCTGGTCACCGTCGACTTGGGAAAATACTGCGTTGAGCCCTCTAAAGGGACCCTCGATAATTTCCAGTTTCTCACCAATTTTAGGCAGATTGGAGACCAATTCTGCACTGCTGGGATCCGTGCGCTTTTGCAACTGTTCAATTAAAGCATCTGGCACTATCACTGGTGAGCCAGCGCAGGTAACAAAACGGTTGACACCTCGGGTGGATCGAACAGTGGTTGCCGAAACCGAGGTTTGATTGAAGTTTACAAATAGATATCCGGGAAACAGAGCCTCGAGCTTTACAACTCTGTTACCGCGAGAGACTTTCTCCACGCGTATCATTGGGCAGAATGAATCGATGCCTTGACGCTGGAGATTCTCTACTGCCCTGCTCTCTTGCCTTGTCTTGGTCTGAAGTAAAAACCAGCTCGCCATACTCTATATCCCTGAGTTATTGCCACTTATAAATTTATGCCTGGTCCAATAATGAAAGAATTTCACTCTCACACTTGGCTAGCAATTCTGTGTCACCCCGGGTCTCCAAATTAAGCCGCACTACCGGCTCGGTATTACTCATGCGCAGATTAAAGCGCCATTCGGGGAACTCCATGGAAATACCATCGGTGTTATCAATAACCATTGCGTCTGCTTCGTAGTGCTGGCGAACTTTCTGGATCGCTGCTGCGGGATCGGCAATCTTGCGATTGATCTCGCCGGGTGAAGGATAGGCGATGACCATATCATTGACCAGCTCAGAGAGGGGTTTTCCGGTGCTGGAAATCAACTCGATAACCAACAGCCACGGGATCATGCCACTGTCGCAGTAGAAGAAGTCACGAAAGTAATGGTGGGCGCTCATCTCGCCACCGTAGATAGCATTTTCGGCGCGCATGCGCTCTTTGATAAAGGCGTGCCCGGTCTTTGACTGAATCGCCTGGCCGCCGCTCTTGTTCGCCACATCGATAGTATTCCAGGTAAGCCGTGGGTCGTGTACAACCTTGGCACCGGGGTTTTTCAACAGGAATGCTTCTGCCAGCAGGCCGACAATATAGTAGCCTTCAATAAAATTGCCCTTTTCATCCACCAGGAAACAGCGATCAAAATCACCGTCCCAAGCGATGCCCATATCTGCACCATGCTCGAGCACGGCATCAATGGTCGGGGCACGATTTTCGTGGAGGATTGGATTGGGGATACCGTTGGGAAAGGTGCCATCCGGCTGATTGTGAATCTTGACAATCTCAACGGGCAAATTGAGTTCGGCAAAGCGCTGTTCGATGGCATCAACCACATGACCGGCGGCGCCATTACCCGCGTTCATCACCAGTTTGAGGGGTTTGATCTTCGCCGCGTCGATATAGCCAAACAGGTGATCAAGATAGGGCTGCAGTACCGAGATCTTCTGATACGCGCCGCGCTTCTGCGGATCCACCGGAGCAAACTGGTTTTCTTCCGCAAGGCGCTTGATATCCAGCAGGCCGGTATCTGCACTGATCGGTCTTGAGCCTTCGCGCACCGGCTTCATACCATTGTGGTCAATGGGGTTGTGGCTGGCGGTGACCTCTATTCCACCATCGGCATTAAGATGGGAGGTGGCAAAGTAAACTTCTTCGGTGCCAACCATGCCAATATCAATAACGTCTGAACCTGAATCGCGAATACCTTCACTGAGTGCGGTCTTGAGCGCTTCACTGGTCAGGCGAACATCGCCGCCCAGTACAATGCTTTTCGGTTGTAAAAATTCCGCATAGGCACGACCAATTCGATAGGCGATTTCTTCGTTGAGCTCTGCGCCCAGCTGTCCGCGAATATCGTAGGCCTTGAAACAGGTTAATTCAGTCATCAATCTCTCTCTTAAAATGTCTCCTGCGAGACGCTCTTTTCGTTGGGCTTACAATACTGTCAGCCGAATAAATTACTCTGCTATACAAGACCAGGACTCTTGAAAAAACCGTTCAAGATTATGCTAATCAGTATAGTCTAGATCGTTAATTTCGCTAGAAAGGCCAGATTACCGGCACCCAAAAAATTACCACCGCTCCGACCAGCAGACTCAATATGCCTCCCACCCGACAGTAGTCAAAAAACTGATAACCACCGGGGCCCTGAACCATTAAGTTGGTCTGGTAACCAAAGGGTGTCAAAAAGCTTGCCGAAGCAGCAAACATTATTGTCATCACAAAGGGCAAGAGACTGACATCCAGCTCAGCGCTCAGTGCCTGGGCTATGGGGAACATTAAAACTGCCGCGGCATTATTAGTGATTAGCTCCGTCGCGGCAACCGTTACCAAGTATAAAAGTAGAAGATTTATATAGGGGTTGCCATCGGCCAGGGACATTATTGTCTGGGCTGCCATGTCAGCCAGGCCGGTTTTTTGCAGGGCAAAGCCCAGTGACAGGGATGCACCAATCGCCAGAATAACCCGCATATCAATACTGCGCTGGGCAAATTCCACGGAAATACAACGGGTTACGGCCAGTGCTGCGACCAGCAACATCGAGGCAGAGAGCAGTGTCATCAGCCCCAGCACGACGACAACAATAAAAGTTGCCAATAATCCCAGTGCCACCGGGGCCTTTGAGACGTCGGGAATGGTGGCATCGTCAATTCGGCTCAACAGAATAAAGTCGCGGCTGTAGCGGTGGCGGCGCACAAACCCCCGAGCGGCTTCCAGCAGCAGCGTGTCACCGGGCCTGATTACAATATTGCCGACCTTTTCATTGATGCGCTTGCCGTTGCGCGAGATAGAGAGAATAACGCCACCAAACATGGTGCGAAAGGTTGTTTCCTTGACTGTTTGGCCAATCATATTGGAGACCGGTGACACCACCGCCTCTATCAATGCGCGGCTACTGTAAGGAATATCCAGCTCCAGAACTTCGTTTTCGGCTGGTGCCAGACCGCGAAACTGACGCAGTTCACTGACCGCTTCCGGCTGGCCGACAAACACCAAAATATCATTATCGCCAAGGATTTCCTCAGGACCTACCGCCGGGATAACATGGCCTTTGGATTGGATTTCAGAAAGGAAACTGTATTGTAGATGGCGCAATCCGGCATCTGCAATAGACATACCGGAGAGCACGCCGCCCTCTTCGACACGCATGGAAACTGCGTACTGGCGGGTATCAACGATTTTCTCCCCAAGTCCCTTGCGCTCAGGTAATAAGCGATGACCCATGGAGACAAAGTAGAGAATGCCCAGCAGTACCAGGGGTATGCCCACAGCTGCAGGGCTAAACAGGCTGAGCTTTTCGACCTCTGCAGAACCCTGCAACATGCCGACGATGATGATGTTGGTGCTGGTGCCGATCAGGGTGCAGGTACCACCCAATATCGATGCATAGCTCAGCGGTATTAAGAGTTTCGAGATAGAGATATTCTGACGCCGGGCCCAGTCCTGAATCAGCGGGATAAAGATTGCCACCACCGGCGTGTTACTGATGACCGAACTACTGGCGGCGACAGGCCCCATAATTAGCGGCATCGCACCCTTGACGGAACGCTTCTCTCCCAACCAGCGCATGATCCACCAGTGGAGAGCCCCGCTTTCCTTAAGGGCCGATGAGACAATATAAAAGCAGGCGATAATAAACAGAGCGGGATTGGAAAACCCTTCCAGTGCCTCATGCGGTGTGAGTACCCCAAAAACCAGAAGCACGGTCATGGCCACGGCCAGGGCGATATCGACGGCCAGGCGGCCGCTGATCGCGAGAACCAGAAAACCGAATAAAACGGCCAGTGTGATGGTGGCGTCTAGGCTCATAAAATGTTCGCCACGCTATTTAAATTCCAAACTATTTATCTCTTGTGTACAGAGCTCTGAAGTCGATGTCGGCTTTTCCATAACTAAACCTGGGTTGCCGCCAGTATAAATTCATACTCTGTCTTTAGGTAATATCTGCAGGTTGTGCAAATAATATTTACCTGATCCTTAGTGTCTCTATCAGCTGTTTGTCACCCTGGGCCTTAACTGCTTTCTCGAGAGGGTTTTGAGCCAGCAAGCTGGAGTTTCTGCAGTGATAACGCAAAAGCCTGTGAGTTTTTAGCGGTGAGGTTTTGCCCGGGGGCATGGTGGTGTCCTGGATAAAGTACATATTAAACGCCTCAAGATTTTCCGACCAGTCATGACGGCTGTTCCAATCCTGACAAACCGAGTAACCAAAAGGCTTGCGGTATCTCGCATTGCGCTTTGACCAGAGAAAGTTCATGTACTTTCGCCAGCGATAGCTTTCAAACTGTTCACTGCTCTCGGGGCGCTCGGCGGTTGGCAGCTCAATCTTATCAGCGGAGAGGTTGACCAGTGTGCCATTGCTCAGCACTCCCGGCAGGATAAACCAGCCTTCCTTTTTTTGCGGATATGGCGCAAACATGCTCCAGTACTGCTCGAGACGCAGCCCTCGATAGAGCGGTTCAAAAAACCTTGGTGCGGGAATTCGATAACCGTTGCTTACACCGGTATCTATGCCATGCACGGGATTCCAGGTCTTGATTGAGGCGAGATTCTGCCAAAACAGCAGCGCAGTCAACCCAGCGACAAACACTGAACTGATAATACCAATGCGCGGGTATGTTTTGCGCCAGGGCATCCAGCGCGCTGTCAGGGCCCCAAATTCATAGCGATGATCACCGATCCAGTTGTAGACACGATCGCCAGCGGCACCGGCTTTTTGCATCGGTTTTGCAAGCCAGGAAAATCGTCTGCTCGAGGCAAAGACAAATACCAGCGCCGCCCAGCGCAGACGCTGAATGCCCTGTTCATCGACCACAACCCAACTGTTTTCACGCTCGAGAACCGGGCCAATCTGCTTGTCATCCTGTGCCGCTGCAATTGTTGCATTGATACCCAGAAGGTAGCGCAGCAGATAGCAAGTCTTCTCGCAGAAAGCGCACTGCTTATCAAAATACATTTGAATTAAAGGCTGATTCGGTTTTTTCGATGGCCAGATATAATCCATGACCGAGGATGGCAAAATGGCAATTAGGGACAAGCTTGAGACAAAGGGAAATAGACCGATGCGCAAGTTAAATATAAACCCTATCTCCATGGCGACCAGGGCAACCACGACCAGTGTGCGGAAGCCGGCAAACCACAGCGGGCTCAGCGCCAGTATCGGGCCAATCAATTCCAGCCACCAGACATAGTGGGTCAGAACCGCGGTAAATCCGTGCCAGTCTCGCCACAGCGATGCCAGTCCAAAAGCAACCTGATCATTGTGCAGCGCGAAATAGATGGCAGTACCATCACGCACCCATTCAACGCCGGTTTTTAACAGCGCGGAGAAGAAGTACACCGACATTACCTGCAGTACCAGCGCCACGCTGACAGCGCTGAAATAACGGTTCGAGGTTCGCGGCTCGCGCACCATCGAGGCATCGACAGACGCGCGCTCGCCCCAGGGTAAGAAACAACCCCAGAAACACAGCAATAGGAGTAAGTTATCACCACCCTGAAGAATGTAAGGGTTGCGGTTGTGCAGAGATGCAAGAAGTATAAAGCTGGCCACCGATGCCAGGCGAGTGCGCACGCCAAACATCAGCATCAGGGCAAAACAGGCGGCGATAACCATTAGCGATATCGCCCAGAAAGGTTCGGCATTGACCCAATACAGCGACCAGTGCCAATCGGAATTGACCGACATCGACATCTCGCGGGACATAACCCCCCTGTCGGTCATAAATGCTGTAAAACTGGATGCGCGCAGCAAAAGGTCTATCAAAATCAATGCTCCGACACCGATGCGCATCAGCGCCAGTGCGCGCAGATCAAGAGAAAACGGGTTGGAGAGGGATTTAGGTAGCGATAGCATGTCTTTACTCGTTAAGATTTATAATAATTATGCACGCGCATCCTACCGAAGGCCCGGTAAAAAAGGAACCAGGGATAAAAAAAACGGCCGCCGCAGCGACCGTTATTTGCAGAGTGCCAGTGTCTTATTCGAGCACTATTTTCTGTCGGTTTTTCTTCACTGTCTTTTGCCCTACCCCCTTCACCATGGTCAACTCATCGAGACTTTTAAAAGCACCATTGGCATTTCGATAGGCAACGATGGCTTGCGCTGTCTTGAGACCCACGCCTTTTAGGGTTCCGGCAATCTCAGAGGCATTGGCGCTGTTGATATTGATCTGTTGCTGGGTCTGCTCGGCTAGCATCGCCCTGCCCTGATCTGCTGGCGCGGCAATTGCTGGGGCAGATCCGCAAAGCGCAAAAACAGCGGCACCGATCAGAAGATTCTTTCTGCTTTTATTTAACCTTCTCTTTAACATAGTCTAACTCCTTGTAGGTTGATGTAGGCGTCACAAGCATTGATGATCATCCCCGCTGTTATTCCCTGAAGCCACGCTTCACAGGGTTGTCATCAGCAAACAGCCTGTGACCGTTTAATACTGGCAAAAAGTCCCTGCCAATCGGCAAAAGCAGATCACAAATTGATTAATTTCGCCTCTTCTAATTGACAAAAACTTCCGCGATTACTATAGTTCGCGCCCGCTGTGAGAGCTGGTGCAATTTGGCCGCAGAAACTTATCACAGAGACCACGGAAGCAGTCCTGGTCGTTTGGAAGAAAATCCATCTAGTAATATGCCCAGGTGGTGAAATTGGTAGACGATGGTCAGGACGACCAAGTGTCGCGTAAGGCAGGATGCCTGAGAGCGACCACGCGCGTGTCGGCTTTGATATTGCGCGGAATAAGATTGCAAAATCCATCTAGCAATATGCCCAGGTGGTGAAATTGGTAGACGATGGTCAGGACGACCAAGTGTCGCGTAAGGCAGGATGCCTGAGAGCGACCACGCGCGTGTCGGCTTTGATATTGCGCGGAATTAGATTGCAAAATCCATCTAGTAATATGCCCAGGTGGTGAAATTGGTAGACACGCTAGCTTCAGGTGCTAGTGCTCGAAAGGGCGTGGAGGTTCAAGTCCTCTCCTGGGCACCAATAGATATTTAAAGCCAATTCGGCTGAACACCCTATACTATCGCAGATATTCCAACCGGGACTTGAACCGATAAGAGGTTCACAAACTATGCCTGCGGCAGAGTTTGGACGAGGCGCACGGCGCCGAAGCCCCGCAGGGGTAAAAACAGCCCAAAGGCTGGTTTTATCAACCCTCTCCTGGGCACCAATAGATATTTAAAGCCAATTCGGCTGAACACCCTATACTATCGCAGATATTCCAACCGGGACTTGAACCGATAAGAGGTTCACAAACTATGCCGCCCCCCCTTATGCACCAAGTTTTTCGGCATTTGGGTTTTGGTAGCCTTTATCTGCGGCATAGCCCATTAGCTCATCATCATTGGCAAGTCTGACTTTGCCGCCAAGTGGCTCTTTTATTTGCCATCCATTTGCCCAAGTTTTGAGTTTGTAATTGTGTTGCGCAAGGTAACTTTTTGCTTTGTCTAAATCCGATGCTTGTTCCTGATTTGCTGCGTCATGAGATGATTGGTGCTTAGGCATTCTTGTCATTGCATACTCAATTACCTCGTTAATGTTGGTAAATCTCACCCTGCCGCCAAGTGGCTCTCTGATTTCCCATCCAATCCCCCAAGCTTTGAGCTTGTAATTGTGTTGCGCAAGGAAGCTCTCTGCTGCATCCATTTCTGACGCTTGTCCAGTAATTTTTGTCTTATCTAATAATCTTGCTTGAGCCTTTTTTTGTTGCCCATTATCAGGTGAAACATTGGCTTTTTGTTTCTCTCTGGCAGCCTTTGCCTGCCGCTGCCTCTCTCTTGAAACATTCTCTTGCCCTTGCTTTCCCCTGGAAGCTCTCTCTTGCCTTTGCTTTTCCCTGAAAGCTCTTTCTTGCCTTTGCTTTTCTCTGTATGCATCCTCTTGTTCTTGCAGGATAACTTTCGTGAGAGCGGCCTCATCTTTAAGAGATTTTACTCTCGCCTTGGCGTACTTTGACTTGGCTTGTAATTCATTACCATTGGTATCTGACAGAGCCTTCAACCATAAACCTTGTCTGATATCTCCGGCTTCTATTTCAGCGTGAACTTTCGCGTAGAGTGCTTCTTCATTGAGTCTGGCAGCGGCTACTAAACCAGCAACCTTGGTAAAAAATTTCATTAGGTTTCCCTTTCAAATACACAATCGAAAACAACACCAAGCCCGGCGATAAATGATAAAGACTCAGTTTATAAAGAGTCTTTCCCTGCGGTCAATCAAAAAGCGGCAAAAAAGCCTGACCTTAAACGCATGAGATGCGGCTCTAAAAGCATAAATTGTTCATCTGTAAAACATCGATTCGGAAAAATTGTATGGCGTGTAAATTTTTATCTGCCCCCAATTTATTTAAATACAGCTTCTGTTCATCTTTTTTTCAATGCCATTAGGCTTAATCTGGTGCATTACAGGTGTCTTTTGGGTAACAATGAAAATTGACCTAAAGGGGGAATGTTTAATGTTTAAACACAATAAAAAATACACTTCGACAGGCAATCTTTTAAACCTGGGAGATAAGATTGCTCTAATACTCCTGGCCGTTACGATCAGTGCCTGCGGTGGCGGCGGTTCAGCACCGACAGCAGCACTAGCACCTGATCCAAATCCGGTTGACAATACTCCTTCTGCAGTAGCAGACAGTTTCAGTACTGATGAAAATACCCCCTTAAGTGCAAATCTGCGCAGCAACGATAGCGGCCTTCAAGATACGCCGGTGACCTATAGCCTTGACAGCACCCCGAGTAATGGCGCTGCCACGGTGAGTGGCAGTGGCACGCTTGTATACACGCCTAACAGCGGTTTTAGCGGCAGTGACAGCCTTACCTATAGCATTGTTGATGCCGATGGCGATCAGTCTTCAGCCACAGTGTCAATTACCATCAATGCCAGCAACGCACCGTTCACATGGCCCGCGGTCAACAGTGTGGTTACTGAGGATGTGGATGCCGTTGTCGGCCTGGTGGTTGCCGAGATGACGATCGCCGAAAAAGTTGGCCAGATGGTTCAGGCTGAAATCAGTGCTGTTAGCCCGGAAGAGGTACGCCAGTTCAATCTGGGCTCGGTGCTTAACGGTGGTGGCAGTTGGCCCAATGGTATGAACTCCAGCATCGCCGACTGGGTGGCGCTGGCGGATAGTTACTACGCGGCCAGCACCGATACCAGTGACGGCGGTGTGGGCATTCCGCTTATCTGGGGAACCGATGCCGTTCATGGTCACAACAATGTAATTGGCGCGACTATTTTTCCGCATAACATTGGCCTTGGCGCAACCAACAATCCCGCACTGATGCGTGAAATTGGCGAAATTACCGCTCTGGAAGTTGCAGTCACGGGTATCGATTGGGTATTTGCTCCCACCCTGGCCGTTGTTCGCGATGATCGCTGGGGTAGAACCTATGAGGGCTATTCCGAGGATCCTGACATCGTCAGGGCCTATGCCGGTGAAATCGTTAAGGGCATGCAGGGTGATGACACAAACCGTTTTGGCAGCGCCAAGGTTATAGCTACGGCGAAACATTTTATTGGCGACGGCGGCACGCAGAACGGCATTGACCAGGGCAATACCGTGGTCAGTGAAAACGTCATGCGAGATATTCATGCCCAGGGCTACTTTAGTGCCCTGGGTGCAGGTGCGCAGACGGTTATGGCCTCTTACAACAGCTGGAATGGTTCCAAGCTCCATGGCAGTGAATATCTGCTAACCGATGTTCTCAAAGAACAGATGAGCTTTGATGGCTTCGTTATAGGTGACTGGAACGGTCATGGCCAGGTACCAGGCTGTAGCGATGACCAATGTGCCCAGGCAATTATGGCCGGCGTCGATATGATTATGGTGCCCTTTGCCTGGCAGCAGTTTATCGAGAACACTATAGCCCAGGTTGAAAATGGCACCATCCCCATGTCGCGTATCGACGACGCGGTAACCCGAATTCTGCGCGTAAAAATGCGTGCCGGCTATGCCGATAAGGTCAAGCCCTCCGAGCGCTTGCATGCCAATAACACTGCTCTGCTTGGCTCTGCGGCGCATCGAGCTGTCGCCCGACAGGCGGTTCGCGAATCACTGGTACTGCTAAAAAACAGTGACAATATTCTCCCGCTGTCGCCGAATAGCAATGTGCTGGTTGCTGGCAGTGGCGCCAATGATATTGGCAAACAGAGCGGTGGCTGGACTATCAGCTGGCAGGGTGTACAGAATGCCAATGGCGATTTCCCCGGCGGCACCAGTATCTATTCCGGCATCCAGTCAGTGGTTAACGCCGCTGGCGGCACCAGCAGATTGAGTGTTAGCGGCAATTTCAGCGGCACCACTCCGGATGTGGCTATCGTGGTATTTGGCGAGCCGCCCTATGCTGAGGGTGTGGGAGATTTAACCAATATCGAGTACCAGAGCGGCAATAAATCAGATCTGGCGCTACTTGAGTCTCTGCGCGCCAAGGGTATCCCGGTGGTTTCGATTTTCTTAACCGGTCGCCCGCTGTGGGTTAACAGCGAACTCAATGCGTCCAATGCCTTTGTCGCCGCCTGGCTGCCGGGCTCGGAAGGTGGCGGTATTGCCGATGTTATCTTTAAAAATGCCGCTGGTGAAACCAATTTTGACTTTACTGGCAAGCTATCGTTCTCCTGGCCGAGAAGTACCGGCCAGGTGATCCTCAATCGCAATGACGCAGATTATGACCCGCTGTTTGCCTACGGGTTTGGTTTGACCTACCAGGACACTGACACGCTGGGTGACAATCTGGACACTCTCGACAATGACAATGGTGGGCAACAGATCACCTTCTCGGTTCCCGGCACCATTGAAGCTGAACAGTATTCAGCTATGTCCGGCATTAAGACCGAAGCCTCCACAGACAGCGGTGGCGGCACTGGTGGCAGTCAAAACATTGGCTACGTGGATAGCGGTGACTGGTTGGAGTACAACATTGATGTGCAGACACCAGGTACTTATGTTGTGGAATATCGTCTCGCCAGCAATGAG
>ERZ1047472.2556-NODE-2556-length-12710-cov-5.225049_pt1 | contig 12710 bp, 12 predicted proteins | sample MGYA00383095_ERZ1047472 | MGnify/ENA primary metagenome ERZ1047472 (study PRJEB29581, sample SAMEA5548365) | metagenome | biome: marine; feature: coastal; material: water | depth 1 m | study: Short-term variability in the microbial, nano- and picoplankton...
AAGCAAGCAGTTGGTCGTTTAAAAGGCACCATATCCGTGCCTTTTAAATCAATCCTCGTTTTTTTGAATAACTTTTTTGCCTCTATAGAAGCCGTTAGGGCTAATATGATGACGCAGGTGTGTTTCTCCGGTGGTCGGCTCAACGGCTATCGACGGACTAGATAGCGAGTCATGCGCGCGGCGCATGTTACGACGAGATGGTGATACTTTTGTTTTTTGTACAGCCATTGTGTGATTACTCCAATTTTCTTAATTATAGAAGCCTATTTCAGGCCTATGAAGGGATTTGTTTCGTCTAACGTCTCCGCAAAAACTTGCGGCTTTACACAAACCCCTTCGTCGTGAAGAGGCACCATTGGCAACGCCAATAATAGCTCCTCCTCAATGAAATTCAATAAATCCAGTTCCGGCTCAGCGAGTATCGTGTTTATAGCCTCTTCTTCTTCGCCGACCTCACCAAGCTGACTTTCGTTCTTGGCTATTATAAACCGACTTTGGTAATTAATCTGAAAATCATATAAATCAAGACATCTCTGGCAGGTCAACTTCATACCACCTGAGATATCAAGATCGAGAAAGGGTTTTCCATCTTTTTCCCTATCCCCATATACATTTGCTTCGATCTCACCGTTTACGATCACGGCTTCATCGGTTAACCTTGGAAGGTCTGCCCGGGTGAGGACAAACTTCTGATGTTTTCCTTTTCGAGTGAAATCTAGTGTATTTACAATTACTCTATTTGTCATCGCGCGCGTATGATATTGATTTAATGTGTAATTGTCAAAATTTTTATTTCGGAAATGCAAACTTATGACTGTTGAAAAGTCGCCCGTTATCATCCTTGCGTCAACCTCGATTTATCGTCGTGAATTACTCGGCCGCATCTGTAAACAATTTATTACTTTGTCTCCGAATATAGATGAAACGCCGTTAACTAACGAAAATGCAAATAATTGCTCGGAGCGGTTAGCCATTGCAAAAGCTCAAATTATCGCGAAAACTCAAACGAATGCCTTAGTAATAGGCTCAGACCAAGTCGCAGAATGTGACGGTCGAAGATTATCAAAGCCCGGCAATATCGATAATGCAATTGCCCAACTGACCTTCGCCAGTGGAAAATTGGCGCATTTCTGCACCGGTGTCTGCGTTTGGAACACGGAGTCTGGCGAATGTCGATCAAAGGTTGTCGAGACGAAAGTGAGATTCCGGTCTCTCAAACAATCGGAGATTGAACGCTATGTCGAGACAGAGGATGTTCTCGGTTGTGCTGGAAGCGCAAAGTCAGAGGGGCTAGGAATAGCGCTTCTGGAATCCATATCTGGCTCAGATCCAACCGCGCTAGTAGGGTTACCCTTAATAACAGTCGCCGCGATGCTTCGGGACAATGGAGTGAATTTGCCTTAACCTTACGTTAAGCATTTAAAATAAACTGTAAGACATTGTTTTGTTGTATATTTCAGAGCCAATTTTTCTCGCTAATCTTTCGCCTAAACTTTCCCCAACCGAATAATTTACAAGTTCGGGAGCACCTATAACATCCCTAGACACTGAGAGAACGCTTCCATAAGCGTCAACCAATCCAAGTGCAATCGCCTGCTCTCCAGTCCATACGAGACCTGAAAAAATCTCTGGGTTGTCAACAAGACGCTCACCTCGTCCGACGGTCACAGCATCAATGAACTGCTGATGGATATTGTCAAGTATCGATGTCGCATGTGCACGCTGCTCCGGCTTCATGGGGGTGAACGGGTCTAAGAATCCTTTATTTTTACCCGCGGTCAAAAGACGCCTCTTAATCCCCAGATTCTTTAACGCCTCTGAAAACTCAAAACCATCCATTCTCACACCGATAGAACCCACAATACTGGATGGGGCAACATAAATCTGATCAGCCGCCACCGCTACGTAATAACCACCAGAAGCGCAAAGATCCTCCACGACAGCGTAAAACGGTACGTCGGGATGTAGGCCACGAAGTCTTTTAACTTCCTGGTTTATCAATTCCGATTGGACAGGACTGCCGCCAGGACTGTTAACCCTTAAAATAACGCCTTTGACAAACGAGTTTGAAAAAGCCTCCTCCAAACCTAATATAACGTCATAAGCGTTAGCAGGTGCTCCTGACGAGATAACACCGTAAAGATCCACAATCGCCGTATGGGGCGCCTGGTGAGATGCGTTGTCATTCCGGTTGAGAACGATAAACACGATCAAAGCAAGTGCCAGATATAAAAATCGAAAGAATATTTTCCAGCGACGCGAGCGTCTTTGCTCGATTATCGACGATTGAGCGATCTCAGCTATTACATTTTGTTCTAAGTTATCCATTTAAAATTTAATTAAGAATCCACCACCAGTGTTGTCAAAGGGACCTCCGGAGAAATTCATTGTCAACTTTTTCTCTATCACCTCAGAGTAGTAAAGATGGGTTGTTCCATCAATTTCAACCGCAGGAGCAATGACAGCTGCTCCAGGCGCCCGTAATTTGAATTTAACGGGGTGATAAGCATCGGCTGAGAGTAGAAAATTAATATCCCCCATGTCTTTCGCTAGTCGTTCGTATCGTAACCCCGTCGTCAACTGTACAGAGTAAAACTCGCCTTGTGGTGAAATTTGTATGAACCAAGGACTTTTCTCCTCTCCGTTTATTGTCAACGGCATTGACCCTTCGATTAAGACTTTGGTAGTGAAGTCATCTTTTACGATTTCTACGTCATCAAGCACTAAATACTCTTCGGAGAGAGTAAGAAGTTGGTCAAGGGTGGCTTTGGTTTCTTCATCTAGCTCACCGAAAAGACTAAATTCAGCCTCAAAATCTACAGTAACCTCTTCTCCATCTATCGCTGACGCGATGTCTTTGCCGCTTAGTTTTACCTCGAGTCCATCTGCCTTGCATCCGGTAAGGATACATGCGACAAACATAACCCCGGCAAGTTTGAAAGAGTGAACTCTGCTCATGTTAATCCTCAATATATTTAAAAACATTTCCAATTTTAGACTGATATCCATTTTTAGATCGTTTGGTTTTAGGTCAGTTTTATAGCCTAAGTCAGACAATCACAGTGAATGCTATTCAGATAACAGAAAAATATTACCACCCTTTTCCTCGATTAATAGTTTCTCCAAACGTTGGCCTTTACACGGCCCTGCAACACAAACACCTAAATCGGGTGAATAAATCGCCCCATGAGTCGCACAAATTAAAAACTGTTCGTCGTCGTCGAAAAACTGACCATGCTGCCAATCGAGCTCCACTTGAATATGAGCACAACGATTGATGTAAGCGTGGGCGTCGTCTTTGTAACGGATAACAAATCCTGGAGCCTTTTCTCCATCAGTTCTTTCAACATCAAATCGAACGCCAACGCCCCCACTAACTAAGTCCGAGGACTGACAAATTAGCCGTTCTTCTTTAGCCACTCGATCACCTCATCAAAGCTTTGCAAATACGCTAAAGATTCAACGGCCATTAATTGGTCTATCTCATGGGCCCCGCAAGTTACAGCTAACGATTTTGCACCGGCATTTGCCGCAAGATTTAAATCATGCGTCGTGTCGCCAATCATGAGTGTCCGCTCCGGTATAACTCCGAGGTCATCCATAATATACTTGAGCATGTCAGGGTTTGGCTTTGGAAATCCTTCATCACCACAACGTGTCACGGAGAAAAAGTGGCCAAAATCAACTTTTTCTAGAGCTCGATCTAGGCCTTCCCGGCTTTTACCAGTCGCAACTGCCAGAAAATATCCCCGTTCAGCTAGCTCCTCAAGTCCTTTCAACACGTTTTTAAAGGGATAAATTGTTTTGTCTAAATTTAAAAAATGATGGCGATATCGGTCAACGATACCAGCATGTTGCGTCTTACTCAGATTCGGAGATAAATAGTTGAACGTGTCGACCAGTCCCAAGCCGATAACGTGTTTAGCGGCCGAATCGTCGGGAACTGGCAGCGCATTATCAGCGTAGGAATTTTGAATACTCTTCGCGATATGGCCAGTCGAGTCAACCAAGGTGCCGTCCCAATCAAAAACAATCAGATCAAACTGCTTCATACCTTTGTTTCCTTCGCCGATTCATGTCTATCGATAGACACCAAGACGTCACGAAGTTCCGCAGAAATAGGAGATTTAAGTTCTATTTTTGAGCCGTTTCTCGGATGTGAAAATGAAAACTGGTGCGCATGTAAGAACATTCTTCTAAGACCAAATTTAGTAAATTCTTTGTTCAGCCTGAAATTTCCGTACTTGTCGTCCCCTAAAATTGGGAAATGCAAATGTGCAAGGTGCACACGAATTTGATGCGTTCTACCCGTCTTCAAATTAGCCTGTACTAAAGTTGTTTGCCCGTGACTTTCAACTGAACGAACAAGAGTCAGTGATGGCTTTCCATCCAGCCTATCAACAACCACGCGCCTTTCACCTCCTTTTGAGACATATTTGCGAAGAGCTAAGTCGATTTTGGAAACCTTAGTGTCCCATGCACCATGAACTAGTGCGAGATATATTTTTTTTGTTTGGTTCTCTCTGATTTGGCTGTGCAAACCAGTCAATGCTGACCTTGTTTTTGCAAGCAAAATAATGCCGGAAGTTTCTTTGTCAAGTCGATGAACGAGTTCAATAAAGGGTTGGTTAGGCCTTGCTGCCCTGATATTTTCAATCAGACCGCTGGATATACCACTGCCTCCGTGAACAGCGAGTCCTGCTGGTTTATCAATTGCGAGGATGTCATCATCTTCAAATAATACGTCGAATTTTTCGACACTCTTTAACGGAGCATGTTGTTTCTCAGCGATGCGTATTGGAGGAATGCGAAGTTTGTCGCCCTCAGTCAATCTTCGACTCGGCCCCACTCTTCCACTATTCACGCGGACCTCTCCACTGCGCAAAATTCGATAAACGTGGCTTTTGGGTACTCCTTTGAGTATTTTGAGAAGATAGTTATCAATCCGCTGGGATTCGCCGTCAGGGCCAATCACAACTTGATTTACACGATCTTTACATAAGTTGTTCATTTTCAATTATAATTCGACCACGAGTCGTTGAATGACGAGCACAACAGGTTCTTAAAGACCGTACGGCCTCCGGGGAGTTAAACCCGTTGCTAGTTAGCCGGATAGTTCTCAACGAAACAGTCAGGCGGCTCATCTTTAAAGGTTAATTTCGCTCACCTAAATAATGAAAAACGAAAGTAGCGATATAGTAAACGATTTACGCGCCTAGTATAGTGCGGGAGATTTGATAGGCCAACGCGAACAGCGCGGGGGCTAATGCAAGAAACCGGAAACATATTGAATTAGTAACGATTACTCGATACAAAGAAAGTTCTTATTTATTTAATTTAGTGAAATAGTTAAAAGAAACTATCCAGAATTAGCGCCGGTTTGATCTCCCACAGCGACATGTGCGCGGGGGAATATAAATGAAGCGAATGCTATTTAATGCGACTCACTCTGAAGAGCTCAGAGTCGCAATCGTCGATGGACAAACTCTACTCGACCTAGATGTAGAAACAACAGGTAAGGAACAAAAGAAAAGTAACATATACAAAGGAGTTATTACTCGCGTCGAGCCTAGCCTCGAAGCTGCCTTTGTTAACTACGGTGCCGATAGGCACGGATTCCTGCCGTTCAAGGAAATCAGTCGGTCTTATTTCAAAGACCCGAAAGCCAACCCTACCCGTGTGCGTATTCAAGAAGTTGTTTCTGAGGGGACTGAGGTCGTTGTTCAGGTTGAAAAGGACGAACGAGGGAACAAAGGAGCTGCCTTAACCACCTTTATCAGCCTTGCTGGTCGATATTTAGTCCTGATGCCTAACAACCCTCGCGGCGGCGGAGTTTCAAGACGCATTGAGGGCGAAGAGCGAGCTCAATTACGCGATGCCATGGACCAATTGGATTTACCGAAAGGCATGAGCGTCATTGCACGAACTGCTGGAATCGGTCGCAGTGCTGAGGAATTAGAGTGGGATTTGAATTATTTGACTCAATTATGGAAGGCCGTTGACGGTGCAGCTGAGAGCCAACCAGCCCCATTCCTAATTTTTCAAGATGGAAGCCTAGTCATTCGCGCGATCAGAGATTATTTTAGGCAAGATATTGGCGAAATCTTAATCGATACAGAATCAATTTATCAGCAGGCCCAGCAGTTCATGGGGCATGTGATGCCGCACAATGTAAACCGAGTGAAATGGTATCAAGAAGAGACGCCGCTATTTTCCCGGTTCCAAATTGAGCAACAAACCGAGTCCGCATATTCACGTCAAGTGCTGCTTCCTTCTGGTGGATCTATTGTCATTGACCATACTGAGGCAATGGTTTCGATTGATGTGAACTCGGCTCGATCCACCCGTGGTAGTGACATCGAGGAAACTGCACGTAAGACGAATATTGAGGCTGCAGATGAAGTTGCGAAACAGTTGCGTTTGCGTGATTTGGGTGGTCTCGTAGTCATTGACTTTATCGATATGGAAGATACGAAGAGTCAACGTGAGGTGGAAAACACCATCCGAGAGGCGCTAAGATACGACAGAGCACGCGTCCAAGTCGGAAAAATCTCAAGATTTGGATTACTAGAACTATCTCGACAAAGACTCCAGACATCGCTTGGAGAGACTAGCCATATTACTTGCCCAAGATGTAGTGGAACGGGAAACATCCGCTCGGTCGAGTCTACAGCGCTTCATGTGCTGCGTATTGTTCAAGAGGAAGCAATGAAAGAGAGCACTGCAGCAGTTCATGCGCAAGTACCAGTTGCCGTCGCTTCATATCTTTTGAATGAGAAGAGAGATGAGCTGTACGCGATTGAACATCGTGTAAAAGTCAGTTGTGTCTTGATTCCAAATAGTCAACTAGAAACACCACATTATTCCGTTAAGCGTTTGCGACACGATGAACTCAATCAACTCGATACGAGCATCGCAAGTTATGATTTAGCAGACGAGATTGTTGAGGAAGGACAAGAAAAAGATAAGAAGCAAGAGGCGAAAAAACCTTCTGCTGCTGTCAAAGGGGTTACTCCTTCACAACCACCGCCATCAGAGAAGAAACAAAGCGGGTTTTTCAAGCGACTCATCGAAGCGTTATTCGGACCAAGTGAGGTTAAAGTTACGAACACCTCGACTAACAGAAGAAGAAATCAACGCTCTGACAGAAGACGTGGTGGCCGAGACGACGAACGAAATGATCGAAGAAGGAGCAGAAATGATTCGCGCGATCGTAGACGGCCGAGACGCGGCCGTGGCAGAGACGAAGAGCGCCGAACAGACTCAGCCCCCGGGAATCAGTCACAACACAAGGATGCGGCTAAAGACGCTAAGGGAACACCTGTTGAATCAAGGACCGAAAATCAAGCACCAACCGGTGCTGATGCCGATAACAGAAGAGAGGGCCAAAACGGTCGTCGACGTCGTCGAACAAATGAACGACGAGGTCGTAATAGACGAAATGATCGAGACGAGAATACCCAAAGCCAGAACGCCTCTAACGATGAATCTGTGAATAGTGTCAATAATGAGACCCCGCAACAGGCCTCACAAACTCGAACTCCTGATAACTCGATCTCTCAAAGCAACCATGGCTCATCACCGGGCGCTCAAGTCAAAGAGGATGCAAGAAATAACGTGTCTTCAGATGCAACGACGCCGTCAGTGAATACCGAGGTAGCGCAAAAACCACCTTCAAAACCACGTCGACCGGATACACAAAATAACGAGGCAGCTAGCCAACCGATGAATGCGAGCGCGGTTGATGAAGCATCGCAACCCACCGCTCCTAAGTCAGTTATCAAAACCGCTCCAGCGAAAGCACCTATCAAGGAAGAGCCTGTTGTCTTGCCAGCGGGTATGACCATGATCGAGACCGCATCGAACTCCTCAGGCAATGGGGGCGTTGACTCAAACAATGATTCGACTCAGAGAGATCAAGCTCGGGACGAGCGTAGACGTCGCCGAGAAGCTAAAGGTGCCCCATCAGGATCACAGGCCGAGCCGTTACAACAAGTGGAAACACAAGGGGATTAATACAAGCTTCAGTCGCACTCACTGTTAACTAGGAACTAAATGCTTATGAGGACGGGTACATTTCTCTTAAAAATGTATCCGCTCCTTCTTCAATCATTTGAAGTACGTGTTTAAATCCCTCGGCATTTCCGTAATAAGGGTCAGGAACACTTTCTCGGGGATATTTTCGACTAAACTCCATAAAGAAAAATACCCGTGAATTGTTCTCCTTAGGCTTTAAACGCTGAATCATCTTGTAATGGTCAGCATCCATAGCTAAAAAAATATCGTATTTAAAAAAATCATCAATGCGTAAATGCTGAGCACGACATTGGCTCATGTCATACCCTTGAAGGGATGCAACATTTTGGCTTCTCTGGTCAGGAGGCGCACCAATGTGATAGCTATGAGTACCCGCCGATTCGCAATAAAAATCATCAGCGGCAGGCATCTTTGCCGCTTTTTTTTCCAGCACAATCTGGCCGGTCGGTGACCGGCAAATGTTACCAGTACAAACGACTAAAACTTTCATTGTTATTAAAAGGTCGGCAAGTTTAAATCGGAGCACCCGATATAAACTGAGTCTTAAGTGACTTTAAGGTATCCCTATATTCGGCAGCTTTTTCAAACTCTAAATTTTTGGCTGCTTCTCTCATACGTTTTTCAACCCGCTTCATCTCAACCATTAAATCTGATTCTGACTTAATCTCCGTTTGCTTATCGACCTTCTCTCTGCCTTTAACATTTACTTCTTTCTCCGAGAAAACTCCCTCAATTAGATCTCTTACACGCTTGTCGATACCGGTTGGGGTGATGCCATGCTTTTCGTTGAAAGCAAGCTGCTTTACCCGACGCCTATCTGTCTCATCAATCGCTTTCTGCATAGAGCGTGTGATCTTGTCTCCGTACATAATTGCTCGTCCGTTAATATGACGAGCTGCACGCCCAATTGTCTGAATGAGTGATCGCTCTGAGCGCAAAAAACCTTCCTTGTCTGCATCGAGGATTGCCACGAGAGAAACCTCAGGGATGTCTAAACCCTCTCGCAACAAATTAATCCCTACAAGCACATCAAATTCTCCAAGTCTTAAATCCCGAATGATTTCAACCCGTTCAACCGTATCTATATCAGAATGTAAATAACGAACAGAAACTCCATTCTCTGACAAGTAATCTGTTAAATCCTCGGACATTCGCTTCGTTAATGTTGTAACAAGAACGCGCTCATGAAGTTTTGCTCTCACATGAATTTCTGATAGCAGATCATCCACTTGACTACTAGCGGGGCGAACTTCTAAGTGTGGATCGACAAGACCCGTGGGACGCACAACTTGTTCTACAACTTGTTGTTGTGTTCTACTTTCATAGTCTGATGGAGTTGCCGAGACAAATATAGTCTGAGGCATTAATTTCTCAAACTCGTCAAAACGTAGCGGACGGTTATCAAGTGCAGAGGGCAATCGAAATCCATAATTCACCAGATTTTCTTTTCGAGCTCTATCCCCCTTATACATACCCCCAATTTGAGGAGCAGTAACGTGTGATTCATCCATGAACATAATTGCATTTTTTGGAAGGTAATCAATTAGTGTCGGAGGAGGATCGCCCTCATTTCGACCAGACAAATGCCTCGAGTAATTCTCGATGCCCTTACAAAAACCCATCTCTACAAGCATCTCTAAATCAAATTTTGTGCGTTGCTCAATTCTTTGCAACTCCAAGAGTAGACTGTTTTTTTGAAATTGTCCGATACGCTCCTTCAACTCCAACTTGATTGCGTCAATCGCACGAAGAACTGTCTCTCGAGGCGTGACGTAGTGACTTGAGGGGTAGACCGTATAACGTTTAACCTTTTTAATAATATGGCCGGTAAGCGGGTCGAAAATGGAGAGTGATTCGATCTCATCGTCAAACAAGGAAACTCGAATGGCATGTTCGCTGTTTTCCGACGGAAATATATCAATAATATCTCCCCTTACTCTAAACACCTTTCTGTGGAAATCCACGTCATTTCTCTCATACTGCATTTCTGCTAAACGCTTGATTATCTTTCTTTGACCAATCTCCTCCCCCTCCACGAGGTGCAAAATCATGCCATGGTAGTCAACGGGGTTACCGATACCATATATGCATGACACACTTGCAACGACTATTGAGTCATCACGCTCGATTAAAGACTTTGTTGCGGACAAGCGCATTTGTTCGACATGCTCATTAATACTGGAATCCTTTTCAATAAAAAGGTCACGAGAAGGTACATATGCTTCGGGCTGGAAATAGTCATAGTAAGAAACGAAATACTCAACTGAATTTTTAGGGAAAAATTCTTTAAATTCGGAATATAACTGAGCAGCTAGTGTTTTATTGGGAGCCATAATAATCGCAGGACGGCCAGAATTGGCGATCACATTGGCCATCGTATATGTCTTCCCAGAGCCGGTTACGCCTAGTAACGTCTGGTGAGACATATTGCCTTTTAAGCCTTCTAGAAGCGCGTTAATGGCCTTCGGTTGATCCCCTGCGGGTTCAAATAATTTATTCAGTAGGAATGGACTATTTGGAAATCTAACTAAATTTTCTGAGGACAAAATGATGTAAACCTTGTTTCTTGTAGAACTTACATGAGTGCGTGCGGTACAATAACGCGCGATTATTTTCAAACTACATTCTACCAGTGACTAGTATATGACTACTTCTGCTTTTAGTGCGGTTAAGCTCGCACCTAGCGATCCTATCTTGGGACTAACCGAACTATATAAATCAGACACTAACCCAGATAAAGTCAACTTGGGGGTTGGAGTCTACTATGACGACAACGGTTCCGTGCCTTTACTGGAATGTGTTCAAGCTGCAGAAACGGCACTAGTAGCCAAACGGGCAGCGCGTGCTTATCAACCTATTGACGGGAATGGAAGATACAACAACTTAGTCCAGGCGCTTTTGTTGGGTACTGAATCTAAGGTTTTAAGTACGAATAGAATGATGTCTGCTCAAACGCTTGGTGGAACAGGTGCTTTGAAAATCGGCGCAGATTTTTTAAAACAAGTTGTCCATTGCACTGACATTTGGATATCCAACCCGAGCTGGGCAAATCACCGAGGAATTTTTGAAAATGCTGGTCTGAAAGTCAATACATACCCTTACTACGATGCCGAGAGCCGAGGGATTGCGTTCGAAGAGATGCTCGAGACGTTAAAAACCCTGCCAAGACAATCGGTTGTCTTACTTCACGCCTGTTGCCATAATCCCACAGGCGCGGATCTCAGCCGTGAGCAATGGCGTCTGGTGTTGGATGTCGTTGTGGAGCAAGATCTAATACCCTTCCTTGATATTGCTTATCAGGGCTTTGGGGACTCAATTGAGGAAGATGGCTATGTAGTGCGTCTATTTGCTGAAACCTGCTCGAGTTTGCTAATCTCAAATTCGTTTTCAAAATCATTTTCACTTTACGGGGAGCGAATCGGTGGACTCTCGGTCGTTTCAAGTACAGATGAGGAGTCGCAACGTGTGCAAAGCCAAATAAAACGTCTCATTCGAAGTAACTATTCAAATCCTCCAATCTACAGCGGAGCATTAGTTGAAACTGTGCTTGCTAGCCCAGAACTCAGGGCTCAGTGGGAATTAGAGCTTCAAGCGATGCGGGAGCGTATTAAATTGATGAGATCTGCCTTGTCCGAGAACGTATCGTCTAAGTCAGGCATTGACTTTTCTTTTATTACCGAGCAACGGGGCATGTTCTCTTATTCAGGCCTAACGCGAGAACAAGTGGTAAAACTAAGAGAAGACTACTCAATTTATGCCGTAGAAAGTGGACGTATTTGCGTTGCCGCCCTCAATAACTCAAATATTTCTCTTGTATCAGAGGCAATAGCGAACGTGGTTGATTAATATGTTAGTTGACCAACGTGAAATGAATCACTATCATTAGCGCCTTCCAATTCCTCGATAGCTCAGTTGGTAGAGCAACTGACTGTTAATCAGTGGGTCCCTGGTTCGAGTCCAGGTCGAGGAGCCAAAATCCAAAAAAAGCTGTGTTTAATACACGGCTTTTTTTATGTCTGTGATAGTCTTATACTGCCTTAACAACAACCGTTAAGTCATTGTTATATATAATTTAAATTTAATTGAAATTAGTTTTTACTATTTTAAAGTTATTTAAGTCCCATTTATGATTAGTAGCAAGGAGTCAGTTGAAATACGTGTTTGTTGCTAATGGGGTGGTATTTCGGGTGTTACACCTCGCGATAATGCGTTGGACTTTTAAAGTGTTGGGTTGTAACCTTTTTTGATAATTCAATTTTTAATCGTGATTAAGGGGACCCGGTGAATGCACCTAACAAAGCCGTCATCGACGAATTCGTCGATCTGCGGCGTCAAATTCACAGTGCGCCAGAGCTGGCATTCGAAGAGCACGAGACCGCAGCTTTGGTGGCTGAAAAGTTGGCATCTTGGGGTTACAAGGTAACCACCGATATCGGTGGCACAGGGGTCGTTGGTCAACTCCGCCGGGGTACCGCCAACACATGCTTGGGTCTTCGTGCCGACATGGATGCCCTACCCATTTCCGAGCAAACACAATTGCCTTGGGCTAGCACTAAGCCGGGACTTATGCACGCCTGCGGCCACGATGGCCATACTGCAATGCTACTCGCCGCGGCCAAACGTTTAGCACAGAAATGTGATTTTAACGGCACGCTTAACCTCATCTTCCAGCC
>ERZ1047472.2559-NODE-2559-length-12704-cov-6.112973_pt1 | contig 12704 bp, 8 predicted proteins | sample MGYA00383095_ERZ1047472 | MGnify/ENA primary metagenome ERZ1047472 (study PRJEB29581, sample SAMEA5548365) | metagenome | biome: marine; feature: coastal; material: water | depth 1 m | study: Short-term variability in the microbial, nano- and picoplankton...
CCAAATTTGCAGAAGCCAGCCGCGTGCCCGTCATCAACGGTGGCGACGGACCAAACGAACATCCTAGCCAAGCGCTACTGGATCTTTACACCATGCGTACGGAAATTGCGGCCCAAGGTCAGAGCATCGACGGACTTAGCATCGCCTTGATTGGCGACCTGCGGTACGGCCGAGCCGTGCACTCTCTGTGCAAGTTACTGTGTCTATATGACAACATCCGCCTGCATCTAATTTCTCCACAGGAGTTGGCGCTGCCTGGGGACATTGTGGCCTTGCTTAAAAGCGCAGGCCATGAAGTACGTCAATATACGGATATGGCCGAGGGTATTGGCGGCGTGGACATCTTATACGTAACGCGTACCCAAGAAGAACGCTTTCCCTCTCAGCAAGAGGCGGACCGTTACCGCGGCTTGTTTCGGCTAAATCAGGCGATCTATACCCAAAACTGTGCACCTAACACAGTCATCATGCACCCGCTTCCACGGGATTCCCGGGCCCAAGCTCAAGAGCTGGACGACGATCTGAATCAGAACCCCAATCTGGCTATCTTTCGGCAGACTGACAATGGCATGCTGATTCGTATGGCCTTGTTCGCCCTCGTGCTCGATGTAGTGGATCAAGTGGACAACTTCGCACAACCGGTCACTTGGTTCACCGACAAAAGACACGGCTAGATAACGTTGTTCTCCGGGCAAAGGTGATGGCCAAAAAAAAGGGCCCGATTGGGCCCTTTCGCGTGCAGATCGATGATGGATCAAATCTGAGCTTCCAGCTCCGGCAAAGCCGTGAACAGGTCAGCCACTAGGCCGTAGTCGGCAACTTGGAAGATTGGGGCATCTTCGTCCTTGTTGATCGCAACGATTACCTTGCTGTCCTTCATGCCGGCTAGGTGCTGGATAGCACCGGAAATACCAACGGCAATGTACAAGTCCGGGGCAACAATCTTACCGGTCTGCCCTACCTGCATATCGTTGGGAACGAACCCTGCGTCCACGGCAGCTCGAGAGGCACCAATAGCGGCACCCAACTTATCTGCAATTCCGTCCAACAAGCCGAAGTTCTCTCCGTTTTGCATACCGCGACCACCAGAAATGATCACGCTTGCAGCGGTCAACTCGGGGCGTTCGGACTCCGCAATTTCTTGAGAAACAAAGCTGGAGATGCCAGCGTCGGTAACGTTAGCAATGGCTTCAACACTGGCGCTGCCGCCTGTGCTAGCCACAGCGTCGTAAGCCGTACCACGCACTGAAACCACCTTGACCGAGTCATTGGACTTCACCGTGGCAATGGCGTTACCCGCGTATATAGGGCGTTTGAAGGTATCCGCGCTTTCAACGCTGATGATGTCGGAAATTTGCGCAACACCAAGCTTGGCTGCCACTCGTGGCAAGAAGCTACGTCCATTGGCGGTGTGAGCAGCCAGTACATGGCTGTACGGCGCTGCGACCTCGGCAACTAAGTCGCCTAAGTTTTCCGCCAGCTGATGCTCGTAGGCGGGGTTATCCGCAACCAGCACCTTGTTGACGCCGGGTACGGCGGCTACTTGACCGGCAACGCCGTCAACGCCGCTGCCTGCGACCAATACATCGATGTCACCGCCAATAGCTTGGGCGGCAGCGATGGTCACAAGGGTAGCAGCCTTGTTTTCAGTGTTATCGTGTTCTGCAACGACTAATATGCTCATGAGATCACCTTCGCTTCGTTCTTGAGTTTATCGACCAGTTGTTCAACGGATTCGACCTTAATGCCTGCAGCTCGTTCTGCTGGGGCCTCTACCCTTAACACTTCTACGGTAGGGTTCATGTCCACGCCCAGTTCATCCGGGGTCAAAACGTCCAGGGGCTTCTTCTTAGCCTTCATGATGTTTGGCAAAGAGGCGTATCGCGGTTCGTTTAATCGTAGGTCGGTGGTCACAACTGCGGGCAGATTCACCGAAATGGTCTGCATGCCGCCGTCGATTTCCCGCAGGACCTGGGCCTTACCGTCTGCCACTGTTACTTCAGATGCAAAGGTGGCCTGTGGCATACCGGCTAGCGCTGCAAACATCTGACCGGTCTGACTGTTGTCGCCATCAATACTTTGCTTGCCGAAAATAACCACACCAGCCTGCTCGCGCTCTTGTACCGCAACCAAGGCTCGGGCAATGGCCAAGGGCTGGGCTTCGACGTCGGTTTCCACCAGGATGGCTCGATCCGCACCCAAGGCTAGGCAGGTGCGTAGTTGTTCTTGGCAGGCAGTGCTGCCAACGGCAACAGCAATAACTTCTTCCGCTACACCCGCTTCTTTCATACGAACGGCTTCTTCGATGCCGATTTCACAAAAAGGGTTAACAGACATTTTGACGTTGCTGAGATCAACGCCAGTGTTATCGGGCTTTACACGCACTTTGACGTTGTAATCCACCACTCGTTTGACCGGTACAATAACCTTCATTGAATTTGAGTCCTCATTTGTTGGCTCGGACGTCTGCGGCATTCCCGCTGTCCTTGGAGCATTTTTACGACTAGCGCCTGAACGCTTAGTCTTTTTACCCGACTAGAAACCGACGACTACCATGCGGCATTTGCCACAACATTGCAGCGATATGTCACGCATTTGGGTAAGTTTTTAGCACTTTGCTGGGGTATTTGGCGTAACGTCCCGGCGAAAGTCGGGTGACGAAAGCGCACAAACCGATTAACCTGCCGCCTGCGCGTCCACGCTGTCCTCAGCAAGAGGGCGACGCATTGTCCCTATGCCCTAGGCATAGGTCAAGACATCACCGATTGCGATGAATGCCGGCCAGATTAACGTTGGTTGCGACATCGAGGTCGAGAGACACATTACTGGAAATAGAGGATTGCAATGGAGCAACAAGTAGAACGCGAATCCATGGAATTTGACGTTGTGATTGTTGGCGGTGGACCAGCCGGTCTTGCGGCCGCCTGCCGCCTGATGCAGCTGGGCGAAAAAAGCGGTCAAGAGTTGTCCGTTTGCCTAGTGGAAAAAGGCTCGGAAATTGGCGCGCATATTTTGTCTGGCGCGATTTTTGAGCCGACGGCGCTAAATGAACTGTTTCCAGACTGGCAGGAGCGTGGTGCACCGCTGGATAACCCGGTTACCGAAGACCTGATCTATTACATGGTTAACGAGACCAACCGCATCAAAGTGCCCAGTTTCCTCGTACCCAGTGATGCTCACAACGAAGGCAATCATGCCATCAGCCTAGCGAACTTGTGCCGCTGGCTGGGCGAGCAGGCAGAAAACATGGGAGTGAACATATTCCCCGGCTTTGCCGCTTCTGAAATTCTCTACGATGAAAACGGCGCAGTGCGCGGTGTGGCCACCGGCGACATGGGCATTAGCAAGGAAGGCGAGCAGAAAGGCAGCTATACCCCGGGCTATGAGCTGCTGGGTAAATACACGATTTTCTCTGAAGGCTGCCGCGGTCATCTGGGTAAGCAGCTGATTAACAAGTTCGAGCTAAACGCTGACAGCGGCACCCAGCACTATGCCATTGGCATCAAAGAGCTGTGGACTATTGATCCGGCCAAGCACAAGCCCGGAAAGGTAATGCACAGTATCGGGTGGCCCCTTAATCACATGCCCGGCGGCGCGACGGGCGGCTCATTCTTATATCACCTGCCGGACAATCAAGTGTCCTTAGGGCTGATCGTGGATTTGAGCTACAAAAACCCACACCTGTCGCCCTTTGACGAAATGCAGCGCTGGAAACATCACCCGCTGATTGCTGACATCTTGGAGGGTGGCGAACGAGTCTCTTATGGCGCTCGGGCCATTTCTAAGGGCGGTTTACAGGCGTTGCCGAAGCTCACGGTACCCGGAGCACTAATCGCTGGAGACGACGCGGGCTTCCTAAACGTACTCAAGATTAAAGGCAGCCATACCGCCATGAAGTCAGGGATGTTGGCTGCAGAAGCTGCCTTTGACGAACTCAGCGAGGGCCATGCCCAAACCGAAGCTACGTCATTCCAAACAAGGTTCGAGAATTCATGGTTGTTTGATGAGCTGAACCGCTCACGCAATGTAGGTCCTGCCCTACACAAATTGGGGGTTTTGGGCGGCTCAGGCTACGCCTTTGCCGATCAGTATTTCGCCGGCAACCAACCTTGGACCCTGACGGATCCAACACCGGACTATGCGACTCTGAAGCCAGCCGCGGCCAGCAAGGCTATCGACTACCCTAAACCCGATGGCGTCTTGTCCTTCGATAAGTTGTCTTCCGTGTTCTTGTCCAACACCAATCACGAAGAAGATCAGCCCTGTCACCTGACCCTGAAAGATGCCGATGTGCCGGTTCGTGACAACCTGCCCAAGTATGCTGAGCCGGCTCAGCGCTACTGCCCGGCCGGAGTCTATGAAATCGTCGAAGAAACCGACGGCCCTCGCTTTCAGATCAACGCGCAAAACTGCGTGCACTGTAAGACCTGTGACATCAAAGATCCGTCCCAAAACATCACTTGGGTGGTACCCGAGGGCGCTGGAGGCCCCAACTACCCGAACATGTAAGGGGCGAAGTCGCTTAAAAAGGCTACCTTTCGGCTTGCGGAAGGCTCCCTCTGCGGGAAGGTGGCTTTTTTGGTGGGTTTAAACCACAGATCCAAGATTGAAGACCTCACCGTCGCTGCGCACCATCAGGGCATCGTTTTCCAACTCTCCCTCTTCCACCAAACGATAAAAGACACTGCGCTGTATTCTGGCCTCAAGACCATCCCGAATGTGGAGAAATGGTCGACCATCCCGCATGGTAATGGGGTGTTCCACACCCGCAATCACGTAGTCCCCAACGTTGGTACTAAACAGCATCTGCTTGGCTGCACCCTCACCTCGCACATCCAAATCCACGGCTATGAAAGGCACCTCGGCGACCTGAATCTGCATTTTCTCCCCAGGGGTGACAAGGAAATAATCGTCCTCTTCACGCCTCAGGATAGTTGCGAACAGATCCACTAGGGGTTGTCGCTCTATGCGGGTACCTTCGTGATACCACGCCCCCTCTCTATCGATTCGAATATCGATGACGCCGGTATGAGCAGGCTGCCATAAATGCACGGGGGGCAGCCGCTTACCTTGCTGAAGCTGAGTGAGGGTTTCAAATAAGTCGTCTATGTAGGACATGGGGCCTCAAGGATCTATGAATTCAGTGGCCTGAACGACTACTGATGGCGGAAGACTACTTCAGTTTATGAGGCTTCGTGGTGACGATATCGGTGACTTTTGTTAACCCCGTGTCAGCGGAGCTTGAGGCCACTAACCGCCAATGAACTTCATTACCGTCACTTCGCCCTGAAAATTCTCGCTTTGCTTGTCCGCCAAAGCACCCAGGAGTACTTGGTGCAATTCGGCTTGGGCCTGTTCATCTGGTAATGCCAGCAGCGACCGAATATCCGATGAACGCGCATTGGAGAGACAACCGTACAGAGCGCCGTTAGAGGACAATCGCAGGCGCGTGCAGTTTCGACAAAAGGGCTCGCTTTCGTTGGCAATGACGCCAAAGGTGCCCTTTTGTGGGATTTCATAGCGTACCGCCGTGGAATCAAAAGGCGCATCGGTACGGCTGAAGCTATAGCGAGACGCGATGCGCTCCAAAATACTCTCCATGGAAAAGAATTCGCGCTGATACGCTGGACTAGCCTGGAGATGCCCCATGTTCATCAGTTCAATGAAGCGCAACTCAATACCCCGCTCCAGGGCATAGTCCAACAACGGTAGAATTTGGTCATCGTTGACATGATGCATGGGCACCATGTTGATTTTGACTTTAAGCCCCCCAGCCTGCATCAGCTCGATACCATGTAACACCGTATTCAGATCACCGGAGCGGGCGATGGCTCTGAAATGCTCTCGGTCTAGAGTATCTAAACTGACATTTATGCGTTTCATTCCAGAATCGATAATGTTCTGGGCATAGCGGGGCAAAAGCTGGCCGTTTGTGGTCAGGGACACATCCGTCAGGCCCAAGTCCATAATGCCCTGCAAGGTCGCTGGAAACTTGGGGGAAAGCAGTGGTTCGCCGCCGGTAATGCGTACCTTATCGATGCCTGCGGTTGCAATCAGGAGCCGAGTGGCCCGAACGATTTCCTCACCGCTAAGCTCGTAGGCCGCCGCCTGTAAGCGCTTGCCGTCAGGTACGCAGTAGGTACACGCGTAGTTGCATGCGGCTGTTAGGCTCAGGCGTAAATTGCGAAACCTGCGCCCGAGCCGGTCAACGATCAAATGCTGCTGGTCGTTGGTGATTTCTTGCATAGTAGTGATTCGTTACATCCGTTTGTTTAGCGCGTTGGTTACGCCAGTTTGACCAGCAGCTTGCTGACAAAGGCGCTGGCCCAAAAAATTCGGTTAGAACCCTTGATCAACACACGGTCACCGGGGCGAAGTGTTTGCACCAACAAAGCCTCCAGTTCGGCGTTGGCTTCTTGGAATCGGCCGCAAATACGTTGACTTAGCGATTGTCCTAGAGCCGTGCTCTGTAGTCGATCCGCGGCTTGATTCATCTGTTCTCCGACAAGGACAATACCATGCAGTGCCGGTTCATGGGCAAGACCGTCTAAGAGTTTCTCATGAGCCGCCGCCCCTTGATCCCCCAGTTCTCGCATGTCGCCGAGCACAACGAAGCTGCGCTGAGGCTCACCATCTGAGGACTGTAATCTTGTGCCAGCTTGGGACAAAAAGGCGGTGATGGCCGCCTGCATGCTGCTCGGATTGGCGTTGTAGCTGTCGTCCACGACTTCAATACCCGAGGCGATATGAGAGTTGCCTCGGCCGTTGGGCACGGAGTCCCCGCTCAACGCTAGCCCCGAAGCCAATTCAAAATCTAATAGCTTCATAGCTAGCAGGCAGGCGCTAAGGGTCAGAGCCCGATGAACCCCGCCGCCAGGCACCTTGGCGACTATCGGTTCGCCGAAAAGAGACAACGACAGCCGATCTCCCTGCAAATCGTCTATTCGGGCATGACTGTCCAAACCATGACCGAAGTGGTAGCCGTCTATGGCCAGTTCGTCGTGCACAACACGCAAACCCTCACTGGGCAAAGTGGAAAAGATTTGGCTTTTTTCCTCAACCAAGGCTTGTCGGGAGGTAAAGTTCTCAATGTGAGCGTTTTGCACGTTGAGCAATATCGATAGGTCCGGTTGCACCATGGCCGTCAGTGGGCCGATTTCCCCGGGATTGCTGGTGCCAATTTCGAAAACCCACGCCGGGGCCTGCTGCCAAGCATTCGCCAAAGACAGCGGCACACCAATATGATTATTGAAACTTCCAGGTGGCGCATAGGCCTGTAGGGCTTCAGCCAAAAAACTCTTGGCAGTTGTTTTTCCGCTACTGCCTGTCACCGCCAAGATCGGGCCGGCCAGTCGCTCCCGCCCTGCCTTGCCCAGTTGCCAAAGACCGTCATAGGTGTCGGCGGTTTGATATTGAGGTATGCCAACATCTTGAAGGTGGGAAACTAGGGCCCCTACTGCGCCATTCTCCAAAGCATGTGCCAGATAGTCGTGACCGTCAGCGTTGCTACGAGCGCTGGTTTTAAAGCGCTCTCCGGGATCGCCGGCCAATGCGATAAATAGGTCGCCCGGCTTCACCAAACGACTGTCGACGGCAACGCCGGTGATTGGCATGAGAGCGCCGCGGGTCGACAACCGTTCATTATTCTCAAAGGGACCGTCGTAGAGAGCACTCAACACTTGGTGTGACCACGTCACCTGATTTTTCAGATCAATTGTTGCCATCCCCCATAGTAGCCTGATTGTTCCGCATAAACAGGAGGCTCGGACTAGCTTGTTGTGCCTTTCGCCCCTGGTGACACGAGTTGGGCTGGGTCATCTGTATCGACCAGACCACAACCCAAGGTTTGTTTAACTTAACGTTCTGCAATATCGACAATGTCGCTTGGGTTTGTATCCGCCGTGGCGGTAAGCTCGTTGTTCTACTGCTGGAGATTGCGATGTCAGAACATGCGCCCAAACAGGGCTTTTTTGCGCGATGGGGTCAACGCATTACGTCTTTACGTAATTTCGTGGTCAACGCAGGCTTTTTGGTTCTTCTTGTGGTTGTCGCCAGCGCTTTGTTCAGTAGCCCTGAGCGGGCTGAAATCAACGATGACAGCGCCCTCTTCATCTCACCCATGGGCGTCGTGGTAGAGCAAATAACCCCACCTGCCGACTGGCGGGATTTGCTGTTTCGTTCAGCCGACGCGGGTCTAATTGACATCGGTGACTTAATTGAGGCCATTGATATGGCCGCAGATGACTCGAGGATTCGCCTGATCGTCCTAAACTTTGATCAAGTTGCTGGCATTTCTTCGGCTCAGGCCACGCGCATTGGCCAGGCCCTCAAAGCTTTTCGCGATCAAGGCAAAGAGGTGTTGGCCTATACCGAATATAGCGGCCAAATGCAGTATTTGACGACCAGCCATGCGGACAAGATTTTTCTGCACCCCATGGGCGCGGTCATGCTCACCGGGTTGGGCGGTGACCGCTTGTATTTCGCCGAGATGCTGGAAAAACTGAAGGTAGAAATGCACATATTCCGAGTGGGGGATTACAAGTCCGCCACCGAACCGTTTTCGCGTAACAACATGTCACCACTGGCTCGGCAAGACGCTCAGCGCTTAGTGGACGGGCTATGGCAGAGCATTACTCAGACCATTGCGAGCAACCGGGCACTGTCCCAAGCGGATATCCTAGACTTTGCCAACGACTACGAGATTTTTCTGGCTGCGGCTCAAGGCAATGGTGCTCAAGCTACCCTGGATCAAAATTTAGTAGACGGCCTGATGACAGCATCGGCTTTTCGCGACTATGTAGGCGAGTTAGTGGGTTGGCAGGATCAAATGCTTAACGGTGTCGATTACCAATCCTATCTGATGCTCCGAGACGGCGACATCGGGCCCGCCACAGCCCCTGAAGAAGCCATTGTCGGCGTGTTGACGGCCCAAGGTCCGATTGTGGAGTCAGGCCTCTCCAGCAGTGACGCAGCAGTTGCTGACGAGTTGGTCGAGCAAATCCGCATGGCCCGAGATAATGCCGACATCAAAGCATTGGTTCTCAGAGTCGACTCACCCGGAGGCAGCGCTTTCGCCTCGGAACTTATTCGTGAAGAACTCGAAGCATTTCAACTCACCGGCAGACCTGTGGTGGCCTCCTTTGGCAGCGTTGCAGCCTCTGGTGGTTATTGGATTTCGGCCACGGCTGACGCTATTTTCGCCGAACCCACAACGATCACCGGCTCCATCGGGATTTTCGGGCTGGTGCCTAATTTCGCAAGCAGTCTTGATGCGATCGGCGTCACCGCCGACGGGGTGTCCAGCGCGCCATTGGCTCGTGGACTTAGCGTAGTCAGCGATCTCAGTCCTCAAGCTAAAAATATTCTCCAGCTCTCGGTTGACCACGGTTATCGGGAGTTCTTAGCCTTAGTCACTCGAGGCCGGCAACTATCACTCACAGATGTTGAAACCATTGCGCAGGGACGTATTTGGAGCGGAGTGGCGGCTAAAGAAATTGGTCTTGCTGATGAAATTGGTGGTCTCAACGAGGCCTTGAACCACGCAGCGGATCTAGCGGGATTAACCGAATGGTCGTCTCAAGATTTGCTGCCCCCCCTCGACCCACAAAGCGTATTTATGATGGAACTGATGCAGGCAACTGCCATTGACCCTTTGGACTCAGATTTTCTCGATGTCGTTACGGGCAGCTTTGCTGAACCGCTGTCTTGGCAAAGTCATTGGTTCAAAGCCCTGAGTGAAGACCTGAGTAAACTCAACGCCTTTAACGACCCCCGGCATGTGTATGCCATGTGCTTGGCATGTGGCGCGCACTAGGCCCCCGAGCGGCTCACGCTACCGCCAGCTAGCCGCTCTTCAAGGGTGTCTTTAAGGCAGGAAAGGCTATCGGTGATATCAGCCCTGCTCTGAGGCTTTAAGCTTGGCCCAATACTCTTGGGTCATTTGCTTTACCTCGACCCGCATCAAGAACATGCCCACCAAGTTTGGCAGCGTCATAAGCGCTACGGTCACTGCCGAAATCAGCCAGATAAGCGAAGTATCGACAATGGTGGCCGCAAAGAAACCGAACACGTAAAAACACCGATAGGGAAGTACCCAGGATGTCCCCAGCAGGTAAGTGACTGCACGGTCGCCATAATATGACCAAGCAATGGCCGTGGAGAAGGCAAAAAGCGTCAAGCCGATGGTGACTAGTAGCCCGCCGGACTCACCCAAAAAACTTTGTTCAAAGGCTTTTGCCGTTAACGGCACGGAATGTAGCAAGGACAAGCCATCCATCTGCAGGCTGCTATCAACCAAACCGCCCTCCTCGATGGCTACGAGGCCACTGTAGGGCTGCCCGTCCTTGGATATCTGAACCTGTTCTGCCACGGAGCGGTTATGCAAGACGGTGACGTTGGCAAGATCCGGTATGCCGGCGACAACCCTAATGGTGCCGCTGAAGGCACGTACAGGATCGTTCGGCGGTGCGACCAAGTCCAAATGTGCCGATAGCTGAGCCACATGTAACGGATCCTGATCACTGTACTGGCCTGCGACAATTTCTGTATCGGTCTGGCTAAAGGATGTGGGGTATTTTTCCTGCCAAACACCAGAAGACAAAATCACCAAGCCCGTCAAGGTGCAGATGATCAGTGTGTCGATAAAGGGCTCTAAAATCGCCACCATGCCCTCGGCAACAGGCTCCTTGGTCTTAGCCGCAGCGTGGGCTATGGGTGCTGAGCCTTGTCCTGCTTCGTTGGAGTAAAGGCCACGATTCACGCCACGGTTAAATGCGTAGGCAAATGACGCTCCGAGAAAGCCCCCAGCGGCAGCGGACCCGGTAAATGCATAGGCGAAAACCGATGACAAAGCTGGAAGCACGTTGTCGATATTTGAAAATATTACGGCCAAGGCGCCCACTGTGTAGAGCACGCCCATGGTGGGGACCAATGTCGCAGAAACCGCTGCAATCCGTTTAACCCCGCCAATAATGACGAAACCCATGAGCCCAGCGAACACCGCGCCGGATATCCAAGACGCTACCCCAAAGGAGGTTTCGATACCCGATGCCATGTTATTGGCCTGGGGCATGTTGCCGGAGCCAAACGAACTAACCACCGTGGCAATGGCAAAGAAAACCGCAAGCCACTTCATGCCTAGGCCGTATTCCATGTAATACATGGGACCGCCGGCCATAAAGCCCTCATCGTCCTGCTTGCGATATTTGTGACTGATGGATACTTCGACAAACTTTGTGGTCATACCCAGAAGCGCTGTGGCCCACATCCAAAACAGCGCTGCGGGCCCGCCTAGAAAGATTGCAAATGCCACGCCACCAATATTGCCGGTGCCTACAGTGCCGGAAAGTGCCGTGGACAGCGCCTGAAAATGCGAGGTATCGCCGGGGTCGCTGTTGTCGGTATGACGGCCAAACAGCACCGACCAAGCGTGTTTGAAAAAGCGTATTTGTGGAAAGCCCAGATAGATCGTAAACAGTAGGCCAATACCCAGCAGCGCAATGGGGAAGTAAGCGGCTCCGCCTAGCACACTGTCCAGTAAGGAAAAAAAGTCGGTGATCGCGGACATAGATTCTCCGGGGCTATTGGCCAAATAAGGCGTTGTACATCACATCAAAGAGCCGGTTTTGCTCCATCACGCCGCCTACGGCTTGGGCGTTTACTCCAATGGCGAAGGCCGCCACATCCTCTCCGGCATGGGTCTCGGCAGCCAAGGGAACCATGCCAAGCTGTTGGTAGTCTGGGTCTTGGGTGTCAACGTCGCTGAGGTCTTGGGGCTGTTTGCGGTAACCGGGGCCATTGGCATAGCTCAGCGTCGTATAGGGCTTGCCGGTCAGGTCTAAGATGGGCTCGCCCTTGATCATTTCCACAGTACCCAAGATCGGGTTACCCCGTCGGGGATAACCGCTCATAGTCATGGTATGACTGTGGTCTGCAGTAACAATGATTAGCGTTTCTTCAAGGTCCACATTGTCGACCACCCATTGCACTGCCTGGGACAACGCTACGGTATCGCCCAAGGCCCGATAGGCGTTAGACAGATGATGGGCATGATCGATGCGCCCTGCCTCCACCAGCAAAAAATAGCCTTTGTTATTTGCTGATAGCTGTTTTACCGCAAGAGCCGTCATATCCCGTAGTGACGGTTCATTACCCGGATCCCCGGGTCTGTCTGCATCGAATTTCATATGGGAAGGCTCGAACAAACCCATTAACTGTCCATCGATGGGCTTTGCCCCATCGGCCCACTCGGCCACGGTGTCTCCGTGCCAGGCAAATTGTCGGTTTGGTGCCCCTGCCAGCCACTGGTCTATGAGGTTGCGCCCATCGTCCCGCATACCTTGCAGGTGGGGATATTCCGGATCTGAGGCGTCAGTTGGTAAAAACTCCCGCCGGCCGCCACCGAGAATTACATCCAGACCATCGCCGTGGGACATTTCGACCAGTTGTCTTGCGATATCCCTGCAGCCAGCGGCTTCCGCCTCATCCGGGGTGCTGGTGCTGCTTTCCCAGTTCCGGTTCGGGCTGTGGGCGTAGGTGCCTGCTGGCGTCGCATGGGTAATGCGAGCCGTCGAAACGATGCCAGTGGCCATACCGGCCTGCTCAGCCAGTTCCGCCAGTGTTGGCAGAGTGTTGTCCAAGGCTGCGGCGCAATCGTCCCTGGCCACCGATGCATTTACCCCCAATACGCCGATACGAGTCTTTTG
>ERZ1047472.2570-NODE-2570-length-12668-cov-76.595259_pt1 | contig 12668 bp, 12 predicted proteins | sample MGYA00383095_ERZ1047472 | MGnify/ENA primary metagenome ERZ1047472 (study PRJEB29581, sample SAMEA5548365) | metagenome | biome: marine; feature: coastal; material: water | depth 1 m | study: Short-term variability in the microbial, nano- and picoplankton...
AGCCATGCGGACAAACCGGACGTTCGAAGTCGCACTTCGAATGTCCGGTTCACCCTTAGAGTTCAAATATTAACAAATGACCCCTCGGCCATTCAGTGTTGGAGATTGTCCATCAAGTCGCGGAAGCTCTTGTCATAGGCAGTGAGGACAGGCTCGACGTCATCCATCGACAAACAAAGTGGCGGCACCATTCTCAGGACGTTCTTGAAGTTTCCGGACTTAGATAGAACCAATCCGTGTTCCCGGGTGCGCTCAAAAACATATGCCGTTTCTTTGGGTGCGGGCTCTTTCGTGTCGCGGTTCGTGACAAGCTCTATTGCTTGCATGAACCCAGTACCGCGCACATCTCCGATGATTTCGTAACGGTCCTTCATCGCTTGTAGTCCTTTGTGAAGCTCTGCCCCAACGATCCGCGCATTTTCGACCATGCCTTCATTTTCGATGACGCGCAGCACTGCGCGTCCTGCGGCACAGGCGACAGGGTTGGCTCCATAGGTGTGAAACAGGAATTTCCCGGCCATTACTTCGGCAACGTCCCGTTTGGCGATCACAGCACCCAGCGGAATTCCGTTGCCTATGCCTTTCGCCAGAACAACAATGTCCGGCACAACGTTATGCGCATCAAAGCACCACATCGATTTGCCAGTTTTACCAAAGCCTGACTGAACTTCATCGACAATTATCAAGCCACCGGCGGCGCGGATGCGCTCAGCAGCACCCTTCATATAGCCCTCGGGCATTTCAATGATGCCTCCATATCCCTGAACTGGCTCGATCAGCATCCCTGCCAACCGGCCAGAGGTGGTGTAGGCTAAGGTGCGGTCCAGATCATCCAGATAGGGTTGTGTGCCAGTACCGAAGGCTCCGCGATACTGGTTGGGTTCGGCGGCAAAAGTTATGTTTGACAATTGCCCGATATGCTGACGGAAACCCTGAACACCGGTCACAGATTGGGCGCCATACGTGACGCCGTGATAGGAATTGCGAAGCGCAACAATATCGTGATTGCCGGTGGAAGCCCGCGCCATCATCATCGCAAGATCAATCGCCTCGGCCCCAGAGTTTGTGAAATGGACAACCCAGTCATGACCGGCGGGCATGGTGGCGGCCAGTTCTTCGGCAAAATGCGCAGGAACAGGATGGTGAAACATCGTCGTACAATGGGTCAGCTGGGCCACCTGTTCTTGCACGGCATCAACAACAGCCGGATGGGCATGCCCCACGCTGATGCATAAGTTCATGCCCAGAAGGTCGGTCAGTTTGTTGTCATTCTCATCCCACAGGTATTGCATCTTGCCGCGCTTCAGGATCAGCGGTTTTTCATAGGGTACGAAGGCGCGTTGTGACGCCGCATAGTACTTGTTGCGCTTTTCGATAATTGCCTCGGTATCCCAAGTCACAGTTGCTGCCGAATTTTTTTCCCCGTCCATTATCGTGTCCTTTCGCATTTGTGCTACTCACCCGAATTTGGGTTTCGCTATGATGTTAAGTGCAACCCGCTCGTGCGCGATAGGGGACAGAACCATACAATAAAAAGGACAGATGAATTTGCTTTGGATCAGCTAAGTATACCAAGCTCTTCACCGATTATCCTGATACCCTGTTCAATAGATTTAAGGGGCATAGATGCAAAACCCAGGCGTAGCTTTCCATTTCCCATACTAGGTTCCATGTAAAATACAGGTCCGTTGTCGTAAAGAACGCCTTTGGTCTTTAACTTTGCTTCAAGCTCTCCAGTATCAACACCCGGCCTTGTTTCAATCCAGAAACATGTCCCACCATTTGCGGGCGTAAGTTGAACCGACGGCATGTATTGCGAAATGGCATCTTGCATCGCCTGCCATCGCGATTGGTATCGCCGGTGAAGGCGGCGCAAGTTGGTATCATAATGACCAAGCCCGATGAAATGGGCCATCGCGTCCTGTAGGATCGCTGGTGGATGCCGAAGCATCGCACGACGCAGAGCCCTTGCTTCGCGGATAATGTCCGGATGCGCAACCATGAAGCCTAACCGCAGCCCCGGGGAAACTGTCTTGGACAGGCTGCCAACATAGATAACCGATCCAGTATTATCCAATGCCCGGATAGGGGGCAGCGTATCCCGGACATAGTTCATCTCCGCCTCATAGTCGTCCTCGACAACTACCATTTGGCGCTCTTGAGCGACGTCCAGCAATCGCTTGCGGCGCTCTAATGGCATTGTCACTCCGGTAGGGAACTGGTGGCTTGGGGTGGTGTAGATCACGCCGCATTCCACTGGGATTGTATCGGGGTCCAGCCCATCAGAATCAACGTTCACCGCTGTGATTAGGTTGCCAGAAAGCTGAAACGCGTTTCGCGCTTCCGGATAGCCTGGGTCTTCAACCCCGACCGTTCCAGATGTGTCACGAAAGAGTAACCCGATAATAAAGAGCGCATTTTGCGCCCCCGCGGTGATCAGTATTTCGTCAGAGCTTACCCGAAGACCACGGTAGCTAAGCAATCGCTTGCGAAGCTGTTCGACAAGCGCCGTGCTGTCTGCACCGTCAGAATCTCCACTCCAAACAGGCAAGCGCTGCTTGTTAAGGGCCAACCGCATGCATTCCCGCCAGCTTTGAATCGGGAACTTATTCGGATCAATCTGATTGTAAACAAACGGATAAGGGAATTGATCCCAATCAAGCGGATGTTCAACTTTCCGCAGTTCAGAAGGGCGTTTTCCAACCGGCGGCAGACGACTGCTAACAGTCAATTTTTCCTGTGGTGGGTGAATTCTATCTTCGGCGAAACTGCTTACGAATTCCGGGTTCACAAAATACCCACAGCGGTCTTTGGAGACGATCATCCCCATCTCGATCAGTTTCTCATAAGAAGTGAAAACAGTGTTTCGGGATACACCCAATTGACGGGATAACTCCCGGCACGACGGCAGTGGTCGCCCTGACCCAATTGAACCAACCGAGATTGCCGAACCGATCATTTCACAAATTTGGGCCCGGAGCGGCAGCGGAGAATGCTCCGGTAGTGAAAAACGATGACCTACTATCATCTGTCCTTTTTAGGCAATTAACTGTCCTGTTCAAGTCCAACACTACACCCTTAGACACACGGTAGGTAGTTCAGTTTCTCCGATCCGGACATTGGTGTTCAATGCAGCATTGTGCACTTTGGGCTCAAAGTAACCTTTCGCTGCATTTTGAATCAATGATTGCTTTAGCCCAATGTCTAACGCCGAGATTTAAATACATGGAACCAAGAGCCGAGGACCGTGGGCATTGGATCACGCACCCACGTCTTGCTTATAGCGTTGCCGCGACACAGTTGGCGTTGGTTAGTTTTGCTTGGGTCGTGGTCCGCCGACTAACTGCAAGGGGTTAATGTGCCCGACCCATGCAATTGAGCCGCAAGATCATGGACCGGGAATCAGGAGCCACGGCCACGGACCATAGATCACGCACCCACGTCTTACTTATAGCGTTGCCGCGACACAGTTGGGCTTGGTTAGTTTTGTTTGGGCTGCGGTCCGTGGACCAACGGCAGGGGTTACTGTGCCTGATCGCTGCAGTTGAGACGCAGGTCTATGGACCTGGGCCCCCCCTATCCCAGGGCCCTGGGTCTCGGACCACGGGCCTTTAGTATTAGCGTTGTAAATTCATTGGGGGAAAATTTTGTTTGGTAACCGCATCTCTATTAAGCCACCAAGTACACGCTAAACCGTGCAATTGCTCTCGCTGAGTGGCGCCAACTATTGAGCGCATAGATTTAGGCTGTGGCAGCAATCTGATGCTTGTTCTCATTAACTTTACGATACCAGCAGGTTGTTGGTGGCCTTATACGTCTAGCGTATGAAGCGCCCGTCGCATGATCTTGCCTGTGCTGGTTTTAGGCACGTCATCAACGAATTGCACTTTGCGGGGACATTTATATGCTGCAAGGCTCTGATGACAAAACGTAATAATCTCGTCCTCAGTACAGGTGGCATCAGTTTTCAGAACAATATACGCTTTTGCAATTTCCCCTTTGATTTCATCAGGTAATTTACCTACGGCAGCTAGAGCCACTGCGGGATGTGCGGCTAAAACGCGCTCGATTTCAGCAGGGTAGACGTTATATCCAGCTGTCAGGATCATATCTTTCTTTCGATCTACAATAAAAACACAGCCGTCTGGATCCATCGTGCCCAGATCGCCCGTATGAAGCCAACCATCTGGCTCGAGCGTTTCGCGGGTTTTTTCTTCATCATTAAAGTAGCCCATCATGACGATAGGGCCTTTGACCATCAATTCGCCAACTTCTCCAAGTGGCATAGTTTTAACCGCATCTTCTGGGTCCGCGATCCGAAGTTCGCAATAAGGCAAAGCGCAGCCAATTGAGCCGTGCTTGTTATTGCCGTAAAGTGGATGTGTTGAGCCAAGACCGGCAATCTCGGTCATGCCCCAAAGTTCTATCAAAGGCACTTTGAAGGCTACTTCAACTGCCTCCATCGTGGCGACCGGCATAGTTTGACCGCCAACATAGCAGCGTGTTAAACTCGACAAATTAGCGCTTTTAATCGCTGGGCTATTGAGCATAAACATGTACATTGCAGGTACGCCGTCAAATATTGTAGCTTTGTGGGCTGTGATATCCGCAAACGCCAAATCAACATCAAAGGCACGATGCAGTACTAGTTTACTGCCAAACATCATCATGCTCATCATAATCACATTTGCATAGACATGTGGGCATGGTAGCGCACTTACGACACAATCATTCGCACCACGCATCTGAATTTGGCTTGTCATGGCGCCGTTGGTGATCACGGCACGGTGGGATTGCATCGCACCTTTTGGATGTCCGGTCGTGCCTGATGTATAGCCAATCGTCGATAGGGCAGCGGGGTCAATTTCCACAGGTTTGGGAGGTAAAATATTGGCATCTATCAGCGCATCAAAAGAAACTGCGCCATTGGCAACATCGGCGCCAAACGAGATGATTTCTTTGACATCTGAAACATTTTTAACGCGTATGATTGCATCTACTTTTTCTGGTGAGGCAATAATTGCTTTTGCACCACAATCTTTAACGACATATTCAATTTCATTGGGGGTCAGCATCGTATTGACCGGATTAATAACAGCACCAAGCCTTGCTATAGCGTAATAACTGACGATCCATTCCCATGAGTTTTCAGCATATAAAGTTACTGTATCGCCTTGAACTATGCCCAAATCGCTTAAACCACCTGCGGCTCTTTCAACCAAGTCATTGATTTGGTTGAAAGAGAAGGTTTGCCCTTCGAACACTAAAGCATCTTTATTTGAAAACTTTAGTGCGGCAACTGCTGGAATTTGACCAATGTGATTAATCATTCATTCTCCATCAAAATTAAGCCTCAGGATAATGGTTAACTAGCCTTAACTTGTTTATGCATTAACTGAACACCTGTTCATTTTATGCATAAACAGCCTAAGTTGTCTATCCTTGGGTTTCTGTCATACAAAATTTCTTGAGACCGGCAGGGTGAATTTGTAACCTCGCCGTATGACAATACACTCCCCATTTAGCTACTTTAAACCTGGCCTGGGGTTCCTTAACCATCTTGCCTAGGCCCGTGGACCGGGAACCAAGAACCAGGGCTCTAGCGGACAGTAGACCACGCACCCACGTCCTGCCTAAAGTGTTGCCTGCGCCCAGTTGGAGTTGGATGGTTTTGCTTGGGCCTCGGTCCATGGACCAACGGCAACGGGTTACTCCACCTAATCCATACAGTTAAGCCGCAGGCCCATGGACCGGGCCCCCCAATCCTAGGGCCATGCGCCTCGGACCACGGGCCTTTAGTGTTGGGGGCGTAGATTCATTGGGGAGTAATTTTTTTGGGGGGGAGCTCGCCATCTCTATTCACGCACTAATTTCAAGCTAAACCGTGACGCTACTCTGGCTGAGTGGTTTCAATTATTGAGCGCATAGATTTAGGCTGTGGCAGCAATCTGATGGGTGTTCTTATTAGTTTAATGGCACCCTCCAGATCATTCTTCCTGACGAGCAGACTTTATGCACTTTAGCATCGCTTGGACTTTTTCTGTGCGGTGTAGGTCCACATGTGTGACTAACCATATTGGCACGAACCACTCCTGATTTGGGGGAAGAACACGGTGAAATCCTTCGTACCTTTTAGCTTTATGGTCTTCTATAATACCCATACCTATTCCGGCAAAAACTGCCTTAAAGTTGACATCTACATGTTGGGACGAGAGTGCGATCATATCAGGGCGAGCAATGTTTTTTACCCATTCGCGGACTGAGAGTTGTCCTCCAAAACTTGGTGGAAGGACAAACTGATGGTTATCAAAATCACCAGCGTCTTTTGGCATCCCAAATCTTTGGATATAGCTGTCGTGGGCGTAAAGGTTAAAACTGATCTGCGCAAAGTTACTAACAACGTAATCAGGATGATCCGGCTTTGGACCTGCACGCAGTGCAATATGCGCCTCACCATATTCAAGTTTCGCAAGGTTTTCGCTGGCGTCAAGATTTACAATACAATTTGGATTTTCTGCTCTAAAGTCTGAGATTGGTTTCATCAGTAGCTCAGCGAAACCCGCTAGAATTGTCAGCTTAAGCTCACCTTCTAGCGCAGCTTTTCCACCCTGTACGCGACCCGCAAGATCTTCGATAATCTCTTCCGTCTTTTGCGCCACTCGAAGTACATCCTCGCCTAACTCTGTAAGCGTATAGCCCCGTGCATGTCGGATAAAGATGCGCGCACCCATCTCTTCCTCAAGCACGTCAATGTGACGGTTCACTGTCGCGCGGTGGAAGCCAAGTGCATTTGCCGCTGCACTTACCGTGCCTAGCTTTGCCACTTGGTATGCTGTTCGAAGCTCAGCCCATTTGTCCATATTACCTATGCCTTTTTTACGCGCACTCTCTGCGGATATGCGCTCATTGTGTCTAACCATGCTGCAATGCATCTTAGGGAACAACCAAAAATAGGAGTTATAAAAATGACTGAAGCACCAAAATGTGGATGTGGCCGTTCTCCGACAGGCAACTGTATCGGGTGGCACGCTCTCTCTGAGGAAGAGTATCAAGAAAAGAAAACTGCCTATGAAACACGTCAGGATCAAAAATCTTGAAAAACTTCCTTCTCACGACGGCAATGGGCCTAGCGCTCGTGACTGCAGCACAAGCAGAGCAAGTAACCTATATGCTTGACGCGTCACACAGCCAAATCGTTTTCAGCTATAACCACTTGGGCTTTTCTACAACGACGGGCATGTTTTCAGGCTTTGAGGGCACAATTGTGCTCGACGCAGAAGACCCAGCAGCATCAAGTGTTGAAGTGTCCTTTCCGGTGGAAAGCCTTATTACTGGCTGGCCAGCACGCGAAGGCCACTTCCTAACAGACGACTTTTTCGGCGCAGAAGCGAATACTGTTGTGACATTCACGTCAACAGCGGTCGAAGTGACCGGCGAAAATACCGGTATGATCACAGGCGATCTGACCATGAACGGTATCACGAAATCTGTCGTTCTGGACGCGACAATGAACCAGTTGGCAGACCACCCGATGGTAAACCAGCCATGGGCCGGTTTTGACGCAACAACAACGCTGCTGCGTTCTGATTTTGACATGGGCCTGTTCGCGCCTTTTGTTGGCGACGAAATCGCGATCAACATCTCTATAGAAGCAATGGTTCCTACTGAATAATCGTTCATAAATGCGAAGCGTTATGGAGCTGCCAGAGCAATCTGGCAGCTCCATATTGTTTGAGGAACGCCTATCTCACGGTGCCAGTGTCGCCGTAAGTTCAATCAAGACGTCCACCGAGAACCCGACTGAGCTTTCGTCCGGGTAGGCCGCACCCATTCCGAAATCACGCCGATCAAACGTCGTGCCACCCGACACCGTCGCGATGCCGTCCTTCATCTCGAGATCGAAATCAAACGCTATGGGAACGCTCTGTCCGACCAATGTCAGGTTACCGGTTGCGGTATGTTTAGTACCATCGATCTGTGCGATCTCTGCATCGAATACGGCCTGGGCATGGCTTGCAATATCAAAAAATTCTGGGCCTTTGGCCTGATCTGTTACTGACCCCAGAGAGAGGGATGAAGTGTCGATGATCACGTTAGCTGTGCCAATTCCGGTTTCAGGATCATATTCAATCGTGGATTGCCACCTTGCAAAATCTCCGGTGACTTTGGCACCAATTTGCGTAATTGCAATGGAAAGATTACCATTCTGAACGGCCCAACCTGCGGTTTTTTGGGTTGGCAGTTGTGGCGTCACTACGTCGTGGTAGGTAGGTGCGAAAACTGTCAGGGCCCCGCCAATTGCAAACACCCAAACCGCGAATGCAGCAAACAGAGATGGGTTAACAGTCACGTGCTTCGTGGCCCCATTGCCAACCTCACGCCCGTTCCACATTCGCGCTAATGTACCATCGCGATCCAGTACGGCGTGTTTGAGAGCGCCACTGATATGCGCGGCAATGGTTGCCGCTAAAACGATCCCAGATATCCAGTGCACAGTGGCGGCCGTCACCACGATGCCCTCTGATTTAGGGATGAACGGTAGATTTTGGCCAAACGGCCACCAAATAGGTGCAAAGCCCACTTCGGCCGAATGCATGACCCAGCCTGACAGCGGGAGCACAAAAATAGCCGCATACAAAACCCAATGCACCGTTTCAGCGGCAAACGTTTCAAAACGGCGCTCGGGATGAATTGGCACAGGTCGCGGCTGCGAGATCGCCCAAATCACGCGCAACACTGCGAGGAAAAGGACCGTTATGCCGATTGTCTTGTGAGACGAATACAGTAATTGGAGGAAATCGACAGTGTCACCGGACTGCGGCGTGAACTTTCCAATCAATCCAAGTGCTATGTCGACTAAAACGAGGACCGCAATGGTCCAGTGAAAAAGTCGGGCAACAAGCCCATAACGTGTGGCGGTATTCGCTATCATCTGAATCTCACATTGCTACATTTTGTTTCTAATACAAAACCCCGTCCCAGCGCGCACTATGCTATTGTACACACCTGATGTGCGTCAAAAGGGGGGATGTGAAACGTTTTCAATTTGGCGCGGAAAGTGACATAATATCATGCATCCGATACGCCGTAGATGGAAGAATTTTTATCTATGGCCATAGCAACATAGGCATGCTGAATTTTCTCGGTCATATAGCCATAACTAGGCTCATAAGTGGGATAATTTATCTTCGCCATTAAACACCTGCTTTTGTGGGGATGCCCCGGAGTTAGCCTTGTGATGCCAGTTAAATTTAATGGGCCAAACCCGCAAACCGAATACCGCTTAGGTCTGCCATCTCCCGCTTCCAGGTTGTGATGTCAGAATGGTGGAAATCAGACAAAGACGAACGGCCACATGCCCGCGCTAGTACCTGCATCAATTCAACACTTGAGCCAAAATAACGCGCTAGTTTTTCTGCACCTATTTGCACATCCAACCGCTTGCGTAATTCAGGTTTTTGCGTCGCCACCCCAACGGGGCAATTATTGGAATTGCACATTCTGGCTGCGATACACCCTACTGCCTGCATTGCTGAATTTGATAATGCTATCGCATCTGCACCGAGGGCCATTGCTTTGGCAAAATCTTCGGCCATTCGCAATCCACCCGTAATCACAAGCGTAACATCACGGCCTGATTTTGCGTCCAAATGTCGACGTGCCCGCGCAAGTGCTGGAATTGTTGGTACTGATATATGATCTCGAAAAATCAAGGGTGCTGCGCCTGTGCCTCCGCCACGACCGTCAAGGATGATATAATCTGCACTGGCTGCCAGAGCAAAATCAATGTCGTCCTCTATGTGGTTGGCTGACAGTTTGAACCCGATGGGAATTCCGCCTGAACGTTCGCGCACCTGATCGGCAATACGTTTGAAATCCGCAGGCGTTTCTAGATCAGCAAACGTCGACGGGGAAATCGCATCTTGGCCAGGTTCCAACCCTCGGACCTGAGCGATTTTCCCTTGCACCTTGTCGCCAGGCAGATGACCGCCGGTACCAGTTTTAGCACCCTGTCCGCCTTTGAAATGGAACGCCTGAACGCGAGCCACCAAATCGAGGTCCCAGCCAAAACGCGCAGACGCCAGTTCATAGAAATAGCGGTTGTTTTCGGCCTGTTCTTCGGGCAACATGCCACCTTCGCCGGAACAAATACCGGTGCCTGCCATCTGAGCACCGCGTGACAACGCAGTCTTCGCCTCTTCAGACAATGCGCCATAGCTCATGTCAGAGACAAAAAGAGGGATATCCAGTCGCAATGGTTTGGCGGCACGCGGGCCAATTGTCACGGACGTCGCGACCGGCACATCATCCAGCAATGGTTTGCGCGCCATCTGCGCAGGCAGAACTTGGATATCATCCCAATGCGGCAGATCTTTGCGTGGAATGCCCATGGATCCCATCTCACCGTGGTGCCCAAGTTTGGACAAACCGTCTTTGGCCAACGCATGAATGCGTGCGACGGTGGGCTCTTCGGGGGTCGGTGTCGCCTGCGGGACATCGGATTTGGGCGCAGGGGCCGCATCACCCACAGCCAGATCGCCAAGACCAGCGTGCGTGCCATCACAGAACGGGCCGTTGGCCGTTGATTTGCAAAGACACATCGCTGCGTCACCGTCTTTGTCGGCGGTGAATTTCAACGGACCGATGTCAGTGCCTGCATGGCTGCCGTCGCAGAATGGCTGGCTCTTGGACATACCACATTGGCACCAGAAGTAGTTTTTCCCTTTTTCGAGGGTGACCTTGAAGGGTGATTTGCCCGCGATAATCGGAACGGTTTGGATCATTTTGGTATCCTTGATTATTCTGTTTCGAGCGTCTGCCCAACTTTCAAATGCACGATTGGCGTTCTGCCTTATTGGACCGTGCTGACATGAGGGACTCCGTTCAGGTTTCTGGTGTATTGCTGCGCCCCAGAACCTCGGGAATTTGATCGCGATAGATGTAAAGAACTGTCGCACATAGCAGTCCGAGCACGGTGGCAGGCAAAGCTGAGGGCCCCAGAATGAACAGATGGGTCAGGACCGCACCGGCCATCGTGCCCCCCAGAACGGCGGCACCAACGACTTGACGACGTGGCAGCCATAACAAGGCTGTGCCGATCATCTCAACAGCGCCAGTGAAATAGCGTAGGGTCTGGCCAAATCCGATTTGATCGAAGGTTGCGACCATCATCTCGACACCCGCGAGCTTTGCGCCACCTGCGCCGACAAATGCCAGGGACAGTAAAATACGAAGACCGAGTGATACGTATGTCATGTCTTGTTTCCAGTGTTGATTGTTTATGGTTATCGATTAAGTGCTATGTACCGTCGATGTACGCAATGCGCGTAAATCCGCATTTGATGAGCGCAAAATAGGCATAATATAAATGGATAAATGGGCAGAACTTCGTACCACATACCAAGTTGCCAAACTGGGCACCGTAAGGGCTCTAAGCCGCCATTCGCTGCGTGATCATCTTACGACTGCTATGCGGACGAAGCGACCATTCTCTCCGCGGCGATGAACGACTGCTGCAGTTTAGTTGTGCCCTTATAGAAAATTAGCTAAGTACGCTGGAACGCCCGTTCAGGACGACCTGACATTTCATGGGCTAGCCGGGACGACCCGAAATTTTTGAGGGCGAAATGGCGTGGATTGTACTTTTGATCGCAGGTCTATTGGAAACGGCATGGGCCGCGGGACTAAAATCCCTTTCTGAAAGTTTTAGGTTAAGCCTGCTCTTTGCGACCGCAGCTTTGATGATAGCAAGCTTGGCGGCTTTGTATTGGTCCATGCGTTCTTTACCCCTAGGGGTCGCATACCCAATTTGGACAGGCATCGGATCTGTCGGATCCGTTATTGTCGGGATCACTGTATTCAGGCAAGACATCGGCGTTCTTGGCATTGCCGGAGTGGCATTTCTCATAATCGGCATGTTTCTCATTAGCTTTGAAACCCATTAGGAATAGGAAAAAACATGACTGGTGAGACAAACCTAGACAAACTCTTGGGCAGTATGTCAGCGGAACTTGTGGACGGCTTATATGTGTTTGCGACGCTTCCAGATGGCATAGTGCCCGCTGGCCTTCGTCCAAGAATGATGTTTGGCGAAGCAGAAGGAGTGACGCTCATTCTGCTGAAGGAAGAAGCCGACGCACATGGTTTGGCTTATGAATTTCCCTGCCGGATGATTACTTTGAATATTCATTCATCACTGGAGGCCATCGGCTTTCTGGCCCGCATAACAACGGCGCTAGCGAAACACGATATGGGGGTGAACCCTGTTTCAGGTTATTTCCACGATCATTTGTTCGTACCAGATGGCAGAGAATTGGACGCAATCGCCGTGCTCGAAGAATTCACAGCCAACACCTGATCGTCTAAACGTCGCTCTAGTTCGCATTTCGGCCATTGAGTCGACCCGCAGCATTGGTTCCTTTGGGCTCTGACCCGCCATTAGCTGCACCTTGTTCGAAGGTCCGCACTGGGCCAATTGTTTACAGCAACTCCACAGCTTCACTCAATTGCTCAGAGTTCACATCTATGTACCTCTGTGTCGTGGATATATGCGAATGGCCGGCAAGAGCTGCAAGCAAGCGTACGCCTACACCCTTGTTGGCCAAACGGGTAATATATGTCCTGCGACCTGAATGACTTGAGGCATCCTTGAGACCAATTGCTTTGTA
>ERZ1047472.2578-NODE-2578-length-12653-cov-5.608112_pt1 | contig 12653 bp, 10 predicted proteins | sample MGYA00383095_ERZ1047472 | MGnify/ENA primary metagenome ERZ1047472 (study PRJEB29581, sample SAMEA5548365) | metagenome | biome: marine; feature: coastal; material: water | depth 1 m | study: Short-term variability in the microbial, nano- and picoplankton...
CACGACCATTTCCAAAGCGGAGCGCCCAACTTCAGCGAAATTACGAGTCCAACCTAGCACAACAGACAACATAGCTGTTTGTATTACTTGATCAAACCACTCGCTCACGACTATCGCATCACCAAAATGCGTTTTAAAGTGAGGGTCAAGCGCCCTCAAATCAAGTAAGGACTCATTCACATCAAAAAGTAATACGGGACGCATATATTTTTCCTCATCGGTCCGAGTAATAAAAAGCAAGCGCAATGACTCACATGGATCTGTAAGAGATGAACATAACAGATTTCTAGATTAACTACTCAGTGGTATTTAATATTCAATACATTACTCTGACCACCCCGGACAGCCCAACCAAAAAAATGATCCTATTCGTATAGACTAAGTCCTAATTGATGAAAATAATGAGGAGTACGAGTTAGCATGTCGAAATACGATCTGATTGTCATCGGAGGTGGTAGCGGTGGGGTGGCAACCGCAAACCGCGCTAGCTCCTATGGGGCGAAAGTCGCGCTGATAGAAAAGAGTCAAATGGGAGGTACATGCGTTAATGTCGGATGTGTACCAAAGAAAATTATGTGGACAGCAGCGAGCCTCAAAGAAGCAATACACGAAGCGAAAAACTACGGTTTCAAAACCGAACTCAAAGAATTTGACTGGAGTGCACTCAAACAAAAAAGGGATGAATACATCTTAAGATTGAATGCCGGTTATGAGCGAGGCTTGGCCGGGAATAAAGTTGAGGTGATAAGAGGAGAAGCAACCTTTGAATCTGCAAATGTAATCAGTGTGGGCGGGAATACTTATCAAAGCCCACACATTCTCATTGCGACTGGCGGATATCCAGTAATTCCAAACATTAGTGGTGCACATTTAGGAATGACCTCAGATGGATTTTTTGACCTTGACCACCAACCTAAAAAAATCGCAATTGTAGGAGCCGGTTATATTGCTGTGGAATTTGCTGGATTACTAAACACCCTGGGGTCAGAGGTGTCGCTGATACTCAGAAATAACGAGTTTTTGCGTCATTTCGACCAATCAATTCGTTCAGCTCTTATGACTGAGATGGAAAAAGACGGCGTTAAGGTAATCAGACAAACTGAGATAAAAGAAGTTAAAAAGACAAGTAATTCTATCTCGTTAATAACTAAATCAGATGAGGAGCTCGCTAACTTTGATCAAGTCATTTGGGCAATCGGAAGAGCTCCGAACACGCAGGCGTTGCAACTCGAAAAAACAGGCATCCAAATGACACAGGCGGGATATATCGTCGTCAATAAATTTCAAGAAACCAACACGCCTGGCATTTACGCCGTTGGCGATATCACAGGAAACCATGAGTTAACACCCGTTGCAATAGCAGCGGGCAGACGACTTGCTGACCGCTTATTCAATGGGCAAGACGAGCGACATTTAACATACGAGAACATCCCAACGGTTATTTTCAGCCATCCTCCTATTGGTACTGTCGGGTTAACTGAAACAGAAGCTGTGACAAAATTTGGGTTTGAATCTGTGAGAGTCTATGAAAGTAAATTTAAACCTATGCACTATGCTTTCAATCCGGATGGCGCGCACTGCCTGATGAAAATAATAGTTTCGGGGCCTGATGAGAAAGTGGTCGGTTGCCACGGTATTGGAATGGGCATGGATGAAATGATGCAAGGCTTTGCTGTGGCAGTACGCATGGGGGCGACGAAAAAAGATTTCGACGACACAGTCGCAATTCACCCCACTGCCGCGGAGGAGATGGTGACTATGAAAACCTCCCGCGTTGCGAACACTAGTGCAAAATAGGATACTTAACAGAACTTGAAAGGGAAATTATGAGTATTAAAAGAATTGATTCAAATAGCCGTATGTCTCAGGTCGTAATACACGGGGGTATCATATACACGGCCGGGATAGTAGCCGCCGACCCAAATACAGACATACAAGGACAGACAGGACAAATCCTAGATACGATCGATCAGTATTTGCTATCTAATGAGTCAAATAAATCGAACATAATTTCTGCGACCATATGGTTAGCTGACATGGCTGACTTTTCGGAAATGAATGCGATTTGGGACATGTGGTTAGCAAAAGACAATCCGCCAGTACGAGCGTGCGTGGAAGCTAAACTCGCGGCGCCGCAGTATAAAGTGGAAATTCAAATTACCGCGGTCCAAGCTTAGATGAGCAGGCCTATTCGATGCTTACGTATGCGGATTCTCGGCGGCGTCTACTTTGACCCAAAGCCACATACAATCCGGCACCAACAATAATACCCATCCCAATAAAGCCCTTAGCATCTGGAAGGTGATCAAAAGCTAAGTAACCGAAAAACGTAGCCCAAACCAATTGGGTGTAGCCCAGCGGGGATAGGAATGACGCATCTTCTAATTCCATCGCCTTTATCAGCATGTAATGGCCGAACGCACCTGCAAGGCCTAAAAAAATAAACTTTGGAAGATCTACGAGCATGGGGGTGACCCAGAAAAAAGGAACGACTGCGCTCATTAGTATAGAACCAACGAGACCAGAATAAAACAAAGTTGTCACTGGGTGTTCACGAGCACTAAAGTGCCGGGTCATTATTTGATACAAGCTGTAACTGATCGCCGACAAAAGAGGAATCAAAAAAAACCAGTTAAAATCTTTCGAAGGATTAATAACGAGTAGCACACCTAAAAGACCCACAAAAACAGCAATCCATATTGCCCTCGACACATTTTCCTTTAAGAAGAAGAATGCGAATATGGTGACCAACAGGGGAGAAATAAAACTAATTGATTTTGCCGTTGCTAAAGGCAACTGACTTAATGCTGAAAAGTAAAGCGCTGTTGACCCTAACAAGAGCAGAGCTCTAATAATTTGCGCCTTTAGTTGCTCCGTTCTAATTAATCGAGAGCCATATCTAGGGCCAAGGAGCACTACCATCAAAATGAAATGAGTGATGTACCGAAACCAGACAATAAGCGGCACCGGGTAGGATTGACTTAAGGACTTTGCCGTAGTCTCAAGCATAGCGAACAACAAAACCATACCCATCATGAACAATATTGCTCGATGAGTCGGTTGCAAATCGTGTATCAAACGGCGCAAAGGAAGCTTTCAAGAAATGTCATTACCAACGAGTGGGAGGGATTCTACAACCAATAGAAACTGGATGTTTTAAAGATATAAACAGAAAACACATTTAGAAACTAAAATATCAAAGGAAATTGACAACAAAACACTCAACCACTTCATTAAAGGGCGACGATGAAAACAAACACAATACGGTTAGCATTATCTTTGATACTCTCCGCTTTCATACTACTCCCTTCGAGCCAAGCGAAACCGCTGCCTGAGGTGGAACCAGAACGTGTAGGGATCTCGTCTGAACGACTTGATCGAATTACGAAGGCGTTTGAAACCCGTATCGAAGCAAAAAGTTTACCTGGGGTGGTTATTCGTATTGCTCGTGAAGGCAAGTTAGTCTACTCGAAGGCAATTGGATGGCAGGATATAGAGTCCCGAACACCGATGGCTCAGGATTCAATATTTAGAATCTACTCAATGACAAAGCCAATTGTTAGCGTTGCCGCAATGACTCTCGTAGAATCCGGATCACTCTCCCTATCTGATCCTGTATCAAAATTTATTCCCGCATTTAACAATATTCGTGTTGGACTGGAAGAAATCGACGATGAAGGTACTGCGACTCTTGAGACTGCAAAGGTACGAAGACAAATCACAATTCAAGATCTTTTACGTCACACATCAGGATCAACCTACGGTAGATTTGGGAAAAGAACTTTGGTCAAAGAAGAATACATCGCTGCGGATCTGAGCTCTCTAAATTGGACGCTAGAAAACTACGCCAATACCCTGGCTTCACTACCTTTGGCTTACGAACCTGGATCCACATGGGAGTATGGTCGATCGACAGATATTTTAGGACGAGTGATTGAAGTCGCATCAGGTATGTCCCTCGACAAATACCTAAACATGACAATTTTTGAACCGCTAGAGATGATTGATACTAGTTTCGGCGTCCCGGAACAAAAACATAATCGGATCGCAGAGAATATGGTGGATATTCAGAGCGGTAAAAAAATCTCTCTCCTTGACGTTCGAAAACCAATGACCCTATTCGCGGGAGGGCACGGACTTTCATCAACGGCCGATGATTATCTTCGTTTTTGCCAAATGATGTTAAACGGAGGCGTACTACATAATGTCCGTATTCTGTCGAACAAAACAGTGGCATACATGTCAGCGAACCATTTAAACGAAAATATCAGTAAAGGCTCACTGTACCTTCCAGGCCCGGGATACGGCTTTGGTCTGGGCTTTGCGACTCGTTTAGAAACAGGACAATCAGTTTGGCCGGGATCCATTGGAGAATATTTTTGGGCAGGATACGGCGGAACGTACTTTTGGATTGACCCTAAAGAGCAGTTAACCGTTTCTTTTATGTCGCAGGATCCATACAGGAGAAATGAACACAGAGTGCTTTTACGTAACTTAGTTTATCAGTCAATCATTGATTGATTGTTGTAGCCATGACAATCACGCTATTTTGCATTGAGGATCGAGTGGTTCCACTGTTCATGCCTGGCACCGATTTAGTAAAGCAATCGCGCCGCTCTCGCACCCTGATTACTAACCAGCACATAATGCCCCGTTAAACTCCGGCAAAGACTTTGTAAACACACCAAACCATGCTGCCCCTGGCCAATCGAAATTCAAAGGTTCGTATGAGTAGAGTCTACCTAATACATCTTTTTCTTTTTCTTTTTCTTTGTCTAGTAATGTGTCTGCCTTTATCGGTCAACTCGCAATCAAGCCAAATCGAGAGAGGAGCTGAAGAATTCAAAACCCGATGGGTGATACCTTTTCTCAGTAACGGTTCTTGGGGTCGCGGTCCGCACTCCAATGGTGAGTCTTGCGTTGATTGCCACAGAGCGGGCGCCAATTTAATGGAAATCAAATCACCAACAAAACAGATATACCCTTTTGTATTAAAAATTAGAGATTTGAATGGTCGAACCAGTCACCCGATATACGGTAATGAATTAAGTCGATTTGGTATTGCAGGCAAACTTTTTCCAGAGGGGACTTTCGAGGTGCATTGGAAGACCGCCTTTCAATTTAACCTCAAATACCCTTCCCCGGTAATCAAAGCATTGCACTTCGGACCCTTGCACTCAGATACTCGTACATCGATTCGATTGGGTCGTGATCTCACCGGAATTGGGTTAATTGATGCCATTGATGAAAAACAAATTAAACGAATGTTGAGCGAGCAAAATGCATTAGGTTTAAATGGCCGTATAAACTACGTTCAAGACCCAATCAGCAAAAGAAACGTAATTGGGCGATTCGGGTACAAGGCCTCGTCACCCAACCTTATTGATCAAATCAGTAAGGCATTTCGGGATGAGCTGGGCGTCACCTCAGTGTTTTATCCTAATAACCCTTGTTCCGCTCGAGCTAGCACTTGTGAAAACCTGAATAATTTAGGTGGTTTGGAAGTGTCTGAGGCAAAAATTGATGAAATCGCAGAGTTTCTTAAGGTGATCCCAACGAAATCATTTCGAAACAACACTTACCCCGATATTAACGGTTTAGGATTATTTACCGATTTAGGCTGTGATTCCTGTCACAGAGCTAACCTGCTAGCGACTCCTAATAACTCCAGTCAAACATTTAAGCTGTATACAGACCTCTTACTACACGATATGGGAGATGGGTTAGCCGATGGGTTACAAGAGTTTGAAGCGAGGTCTCAGGACTGGCGCACAGCCCCTCTAATCGGGATCGGAACGCACTTACGCTCAGGTGGATCCCTGTTACATGATGGTCGCGCTCAATCAATCAGGGAGGCTATTTTGTGGCACGACGGAGAAGCACAACCATCGAGAGATAAATATTTAAAGCTAGAGGCCAGCCAAAAATTATTGCTAGAATACTTTATTGAACAACTTTAAAATTACCTTAATTAGCGTAATCCTTTTCACATGATCTCAATTGACATATTCTCCGATGTTGTTTGTCCTTGGTGTTTTATCGGAAAACGTAACCTCGAGGCCGCCATCTCTGTTTTAGCTAAAAAAGGCGAAAGATACCAAGATATACAAACGAATTGGCGATCATTCCAGTTAAATCCACAGCTACCAACGCAAGGAATCGCACGCTCAGAATATACATCTAAAAAATTTGGAGGAGAGGAACGAGCAAAAATTTTTTATGAACGAATCAAAGAATCTGGACAATCAGTCGGATTGGCATTTGATTTTGAGAAAATTAAGGTGCAGCCGAATTCAGCACGTATGCATGCGCTCGTCTATGCCGCCGAAGAAATCCGAAAAGACCACGAACTGGTGGAGCGCCTTTTTAAAACATTTTTCATCGATGGAGTTGATCTAAGCAAGAGAGAGAATATGTTTTCAGTGGCACAATCCGCTGGTCTAGACAAAGAGATAATCGACAAAGTGTTGGACGAAGATTATTTATCAGACAAAGTACATGAGGATATGCAGCAAGCGGCCCACATTGGCATCCAAGGCGTGCCTTTTTTTGTCATTAATCAAATAATAGGCCTTTCAGGGGCACAACCGCCAGAGAGCATCGTTAGCGCGGTAGAGCAAGCGCTGAGGGATGGTCAATCCAACTAGTCCAGCGCCTTTGTAAACTCTGAGACAAAATACTCAACATCTTGGTCATTTAAATCAAGGTGAGTAACTAAACGGACTCTTTTCCCGGGTGTAATCAGAATATCTTTTTCCTTGAGTCTTGAGGCGATAGCATGCACGTCGACATCATGAAATGAAATAAACACCATATTTGTTTGCGCGTCCGATATCTGCATACCAGGATGATTAAGCGATCGTAATTTTTCGCATATTAAGCGAGCTCTAGCATGATCTGCCTCTAATCGACTAACATGACAATCTAGCGCATGTATTCCAGCCGCCGCTATGATACCCGCTTGTCGCATGCCTCCACCTAACACCTTGCGCCACCGCCGCGCCTTTTTAATAAGGTCTACTGGGCCACATAAAAGAGATCCGACCGGAGCTCCCAAGCCCTTCGAAAGACAGACTGATACGGTGTCAAAATGTTGTGTAATGACTTTAACGTCAACCCGAAGAGCAACGCTTGCATTAAACAGACGAGCGCCATCAAGATGAAGAGACAAATTGTGACGATTACAAAAACTCCTCGCGTCGCTTAGATAATCAAGAGGTAGCGGCTGACCAGCTTGAGTATTTTCCAAGCACAAGAGTTTTGTGCGAGCAAAATGCGGGTCATCAGGCTTTATTGCCTCCGCCACAGCATTTAGATCAAGCGTTCCATTACCCTCATAGTCTAGTGGCTGAGGTTGAATACTCCCGAAAACCGCTGCACCGCCACCCTCGTATTTGTAAGTATGTCCCTGCTGGCCAACGATATATTCATCTCCCCGCTCACAATGCACTAGCAACGCTAGCAAGTTACTCTGCGTTCCGCTTGAGACAAATATTGCGGACTCTTTTCCCATGCACTTAGCTGTTACATTTTCTAGCTCGTTTACCGTTGGGTCTTCACCATAAACATCGTCACCGACTTGTGCCGACAACATTTTCGCACGCATATCATTCGTGGGCTTAGTGACCGTATCGCTTCGAAAATCAATCATTCAATCTTTCGATCTTTCGATCTTAAAAAGAGTTTTATCGGCATAGGGTCATTAAATGCGTGAGTTTGAATGTTCACAATACCAAAATTTAACTAAACCTAATCAGCTATAACTACTCGGAGTTATTGCCCCGTCTTAAGCGATTCAAAACTAATCCCGGCGGTATATGCGAGCGCTCCGGAATGCATCGGAATCGAAGCGTCATCAGAGGTATCAGCAGACTCAAACGTCTCATCCGACTCCATCTCATTATGCATCAATGCTGACATAACAAGCCATGCATGTTCGGCAGGAAAATCCGCGGAGGAAATCAATAGAAGATCGTCACTTCGTGCGAGAGTTCTTATCATCTCTGACTTTAAACCCTTAAATTCTCCATCTCCGCGATACAGATGATTAGCTTCGGTGACATTCATCACCGCAAGCATTGCCTGTCCCGTTGTAATCAAACTGCCAACCCTTTGTGCATCTCTGGCCCTTGCTACTCGAGCCTGGGCATCAGGCAAATCTTTCGCTAACTTGCCCGTTATTAACTCCGCATAAGCGTCTGTTTTTAGATTAGAACGATAGGAATGGATCAACAGATACCGTTGCCTCATTACTTTCCACTGTCGATAAGGCGTATGAGCAAAAACTTGTCGGAGACCCATCAAAAAGGGGAGCGCCGTAAGGCTAGCTAAAAATGTTCGTTTTTTCATGATTAGACCAATAAAAAATAGGGTGGCCCAAGACCACCCTATTGGGATTATTAGAAAATTTTTGTTTTAATCAAAAATCTCTAGTGGGCAGATAGTAGATACCGCATAGTTCGGCAAGTCCACTAAATTTCCAATCCTAATATCACAGGCCACACTCGTGATCACGTAAGCTTGCTCTCTGGTGAAGCCCTTTTGAGTGACTAACCAGTTGATCATTTCGATGAGAGAGGATCGCGCTGCGGCAGTTAAATCTTCCGATAAATTAGATAAAGGAGTGAGCTTCTCTGAGTCAAGATAACTGACATAAGGTAATTCTGCTCCTGCCTCCTTGATAGGGTAACCAATGGTCGCGTAAAACTTATCTGGCTCTAACGCTTTGATTTGCGATCCCCCCTCAAAGTGAGGACCTGATTTCATTATAGAGGCCATTCCTTTTCTTATTTCGGTTTTGACAGTAACTATGCCGCCGACCTCAATAGCCGTACCAGCAACCTCACCATCTCCCTGCGCGTAGTGCACGTCTCCAACAAATAGTCCGCACCCATCAATGTAACAAGGTAGAAGGAGTGTTGTTCCAACAACCATTTGCTTGATGTCCATATTTCCACCGTTTTCTCGCGGTGGAATAGTTCGTAAGCACTCAGCACTGTGCGTTCCATCTGGCCCACAAACGGCGGCAGGTCTAGCTCCAGTTGGTTGCGGAGGTAAGGCAATGCCTCCAGCAGCTCCCAAAGCATTCTCTCTCGCAAGCCAAGATTCAACTTCAGGTTTTCCGGGCAATGTCCCGACCGTTCCCATAAATCCATTCATTGGAATTCGAACACCTGGAAGCTGATCTGACACCGCCTCCATTCGATTCACTTTCCAATTCGCCACAAATGGTTCCGTGTACATGTCTCTCAAAAATCCAAAGCCAGGGACGATTGTTGTATATCCATACTCATCAGGCTCAATATCAATTAAGGTGACGGCGACCACATCACCGCGCTTGGCTCCTTCAATATAAACTGGCCCAGTAATCGGATGCACGAGATTTAAATCGATAGCTAACACATCCTTTGGCTCAGAGTTAATCGTTAAATCTGAGTCCAAAGCGTCTCTTGTTTCATATCGGATTAACTGTCCGGGTTTGGCGTGTGCTACCGGTGGAATTGCGTAGTGATAACGGTTCATACAATTTGGGTCATCAACGCAGTGATCCCCTTGCTTCTTAACTTCAACAATTGACTGCGTTTTTACGTCGGATGTGTCGGCATAAGCAGATACCGAAAACGCACTAGCCAGCAATACAACTGGCAACATTTCCGTAAATTTTTTCATGGTTTCTCCAAAAAATGTGCTATTTAACATGCAATATTATTCATCTAATTCGAGTAAATCTTCACCTAAATACTTCTGATTTAAATATGTGCCTAAGCCTGTCTAATGTCAAGCTAAACGCTGTTTCGAGATCCACACATACAAGCTAGCCTCGCCAGCTTAACTTTACTCCTCCAAACCTAGAACACCTAAAATGAAAGAGTATTCGAACGCTATCTCCCTGAGAAAATCATAACGTCCAGACGATCCGCCATGCCCGCCTTCCATATTAACTTTCAACAGTAATGGTCTCGAATCAGTTTTTAACTCGCGTAAGCGCGCAACGTATTTTGCTGGCTCCCAATACATCACCTGACTGTCGTTGAGTGATGTTTGAACAAGCATCGTCGGATAGTTTTGAGCTTTGACGTTATCGTATGGTGAGTAAGACTTAATATAACTGTAGTAAGGTTTGTTATGAGGATTTCCCCACTCCTCGTATTCTCCGACCGTTAGCGGTAGGCTTTCATCCAACATCGTATTAACGACATCGACAAACGGAACATCTGCGATTACGCCATTAAAAAGTTCAGGCGACATATTGGCAACGGCTGTTACCAATAAACCACCCGCACTACCTCCAGATATCATTAATTTTTTCGGCTCAGTGTATCCAGCAGATATCAAATGTTTTGCGCAAGATATGAAATCGTTAAAGCTATTTCGCTTGAGAAGCATCCTCCCCTTATCGTGCCAGGCTCGACCACTCTCACCCCCGCCTCGAACGTGAGCGACGGCAAAGATAACGCCTCTGTCGAGCAAAGAAAGCCTCGGGGTGCTGAAGTACGGGTCACTAGGAATGCCGTAGGCCCCATAACCGCTTAGTAACATTGGCCTAGCACCAGTTGAGCGACTGGAGCGCTTATAAACGATCGTAACCGGGACTATTGTTCCGTCTTCGACTTTTACTTCAATCAGCTCACTGGAATAAAGAGATTTTTTGAAATATGGCTTAACCTTTTCCTGCTTAATTAGTCTTAATTTACATGTTTTAAAGTTGTACGAATAAACCGATGCTGGTGAAAGATATGACTCATACTCAAAAAAATACTCGTGACTATCAAACTGCTCATTGTGATACTCAGATACAGAACACAAGTTCTCTGGCAAATTAATTTGCCTCATTGATCCATCGCTAATATCAAGAACGCGAAGACGGATAAATCCTTGAAATCGTTCCTCAATAACGATCCAACCCTTAAACACTTGAATATCATCAATCACCACATCTGAATGATGAGGAATTAACTCTGACCAAAATTTCTCCTGAGTTTTCTTCTCAGAAGTGAACATCACCCTTGAGTTTATCGCGTCTTTATTAGATTGAATATAAAAGCCGTTCTCGCCATGCTCAACATAATATTGATGGCTTGATCGACGTTTATTGAACACACGTAACGGCTGTATCGGATCGTCCGCCAAAACGTATGAAATCTCGTTGGTCGTTGTACTGAGGGAATAAACAAAAATATATTTGTCGCTTCGTGAACGCGAAACGGACACAGAATATAGCGGGTCTCTTTCCTCATAGACAAGAGATTGTTCGCCCGATATAACATTTTGGCGCCAAACTTTGTGAGGTCGTTTAGCGCTATTTTCTGTCACAAAAAAGAGGTGACGACTGTCATTGGCCCAAGCAAAAGATCTTACGTTGTTCGGTTGCAAATCAACGTTTTCACGATCGCTCATTGAAAGTAATCGCAATTCGAAATCACGAAACCCAGAAAAATCTAACGAGTACGCCACCAAAGTGGAATTCGGACAAACCTCTATATGGCCAAAACTGGCATATGCCTCACCATCAGACAATTCATTGAGATCTAAAACCACCTCCGGTGAAGTTTTATTTTTTTTCTGTGACCGATAGAGTATGGAATACTGCTGCCCTTTTATCGTTCTCGAAAAATAATAGTAGTCGCCCTTAATATACGGAACGGTCTCATCACTCTCCTCTATCCGATTTATAAATTCGCTAAACAATACTTTCTGCAAATCGAGACTGGGTTCCATCATTTTCTCGGTATACATGTTCTCAGAGTTTAAATAGTCTTTAACCTCCTTTGAGTCCCTTCTATGTAGCCACCGATAAGGATCATTACGCAACTCACCATGCACAGTTTCAGTATGGGAAATTTTTCTTGCGATAGGGGGTAGTAAAGATTTCTTATTCATTATTTAAAATAAACCAACACATGACATATAATATGAACTTGTTTGATAAATAATTCTAAAATTATTATAAATTTTTATGCCTAAAAAACCATACGAGTCTGATACGACTTCGTTCATTAAATCACTATTTAAGAAAAATCCCGACCTGCGTGAAAAACAGCTCAAAGCCAGAAGTATCTGGTGGGATAGAGATCAAGATTTATCAGAGCGCTCAGAGCTTGAGAAATCTCAAGTCATCAAAAAGCCCTACGAATACTATTAATACGTAGGGCTTTTTTACAAAACGAAAAGCACTAACATTAACTTGCGATAGCTAAACAGTAAGCACGCTTGCCCATCGAGCATTCCTTCAAAATGACCTGCCCTTATTTGTTAAGCCGGCATCTCCGTTCGACGTTGCTACTCGGCTGGTGGGGGTGTCTTCGCTAATGATTTAATTTCGAGTACGTTGTAATTAGGATCCATTACAAAAAACGTTTGCTGCTCATATTCAGTATTAGCGAAACGTGTATAAGGTTTATCTAGATACCCAACGGTATCCTCCACACTTTTCTTGATTTTCTCAAAAACGTCTCGCTCAAGGTGCACACCGAAATGCGGCACAACAACGGCACCCATATCCACGTCGTGCCGATCACCATGCTCCGAAGACCTTGGGGTACTCGAATGCAAAGTTAACTCATTTCCCCAAAAATCTATGTCGACCCACTTGCCCTCTTCAGAGTTATCAGTCTTACAAAATAGTATGTCTGTATAAAATTTAACTGTTTCAT
>ERZ1047472.2587-NODE-2587-length-12626-cov-10.551269_pt1 | contig 12626 bp, 7 predicted proteins | sample MGYA00383095_ERZ1047472 | MGnify/ENA primary metagenome ERZ1047472 (study PRJEB29581, sample SAMEA5548365) | metagenome | biome: marine; feature: coastal; material: water | depth 1 m | study: Short-term variability in the microbial, nano- and picoplankton...
ACAGGATATTTTAGTTGTTGCTCAAAGAAATGCCATATTGCACCATAGTTTAGAGATGATGTGCCTTCACCCGAAAGCACAGCAATTTTTTGTTTGTTTATGAGTTTAATGTCTGGTGAGCCGATATCTGGTTTATTCTGAGAAAATCCTGAATTTATAGTCTCTAGTTTTTTATCATGTGCTTTAGCAATAGCATCTAAAGTAGAGCGCATGTTTTTAAGTTTCAAATTATCACCTTTTGTAATAATTAATGATCCTCTTTTAAAATCTTTTCCGTTAGATGTAAAAGGTTTTTCAGTGAAGCGAACTCTAAAATCTGCTTTTAAAACCGAAGCCAAGAATTTAGCATCTTTCATAGAATTCCAATCGCTAACATAGCCGTAAGCGTCAGACAAAGGTTGGTAAGGTTTTCTGTTTTTTATAAGCTTTACAGGTTTACTTGGTATTTTTGAAGTACTAGCAACGGCATCTAGACCGTAGGCATAAGGCATGCTCCAAGCTGTAATATCGTAAGTTAAAGAGTCAGTTAATTTGGCATTAGGCTCAAATAAAACCTTAACCATTTTTCCTTTTGGTTGGTCTGTATGTACTACAATAGAATTTTCGTCTAAGTTTATATTGCCTTGTTGTCCTGTCGTATAGTTATATCCGCTCGCTTTGTTTGTGGTTACTTTTTCATATTGAATATGATGTTTTAGTAAAAGCTTTGTTAAGCTTCCTATATTATCAGGGTTACCACTTAATGCGTAGCTTTTATATTTCAAACCTGAATTATCAAAGAATTTTGAAAATTCAGTATTCAAACGCTTTGCATTTTTCGAAGCCATTTCAACAGTCGATAGTCCAGAAGTTGTATGATGTGTCAAACGTTCTACCAATGTTAATACATGGCCTTCGTCATTCAAAATTCCTAATCCTGCTCTACCATGACCACCTTGCTCATAAGTCATGCCTATGGCTCCCATGTAGGTCGGATACGTATCTCCGTAACTTGGATAGAACAAATCAAAACGTTCTCTGGTAAAAAACAACCAACCTTCTGCATCAAAATATTTGGCGTGATTTTTTCCTATTTCAGTCTGGAAATCTCGTTGAAAGTCTGAAATAATTTCATGAAAGGGCTCTGCCGCAGGCGCAAAATAATAAGGTTCATTAATACCTTGCTCATGAAAATCTACATGTATATGTGGCATCCATTTGTTATATACTTTTAGTCGCGATGCTGATTCTGTCTGACTTCCCCAAGCCCAATCGCGGTTAAGATCAAATAGGTAATGGTTAGGCCTTCCGCCAGGCCAAGGTTCATTGTGTTCGCTGGCTTGCTGGTCGATATCATAAGGTTGACTTGCTGTTTCGTTAAACCAATTGACATAGCGATCACGACCGTCAGGGTTTACACAAGGGTCAATGATGACTACCGTATTTTTTAACCAATCTTGTTTTTCAGTAAGGAGTTTATATAATGTAAGCATTGACGCTTCTGTGCTTGAGGCCTCATTTCCATGAACATTATAACTCAACCAAACAACTGCAACTTCTGGATTATCAGATGCGCCATTTCTTAGCCCAGCATTTTTTAAGTTGTTTTCTCTAATAGCATTTAAATTTTTGATATTTTCTTCACTAGAAATATATGTTACATATAACGGACGACGTTCATAAGTTTGACCGTATTTTTCCATCTTAACTTGGTTTGGAAGCGCTTTAGCAACAGCTTCGAAATAATCAACGACTTGGCTATGTCTACTAAATTGTGTTCCAATATCATAACCTAAAAATTTATCTGGTGATGGTATACTTTGAGAATAAGATGATATAGAAATTCCTAGAATAAAAATGACGGATAATAAAAGTCTTTGCATGGTCAGTTTAGTTTAGCTTCAAAGCTAGTAAAAATAAAGACTGTATATTAGAATATCGATTTCCAATACCATATTAACTAAAAATTAGCAAATGCCATTTTCACTTGATGTATATTTATAACATAATTAAAGATTACACATGCCAACCGATTGTATTTCTTTTAGAGACACCAATTATTTTTCTTCCTTTATCTGTGACTACTTAGATGAAAGTCCAGAGTTAAAGGTGTTTTATAATCGTTTTCCAAAGCTAGAAAACTTTAAATATCAGATTGAAGAGAAGACATCTTTTTATGATAAATCAGTTAGAGATGTTCTCACTAATCAATTAGAACAGCAATACCAACATATTGAAACTTCTGAGCTTACGCTTCAGAATATCGAAAGTCTTAAATCTGAAAATACATTCACAATTACAACAGGTCACCAACTCAACCTTTTTACTGGACCATTATATTTTTTGCATAAGATTATTTCAACAATAAACTTGACAAAAGCGTTGAAGACAGAATATCCTGATCATAATTTTGTACCGGTGTATTGGATGGCGTCTGAAGATCACGATTTTGATGAAATCAATTACTTTAATTTTAGAGGCAAAAAAATTCAATGGAATAGAGAAGATGGTGGTGCAGTTGGACGTTTTGATACCGAAGGCTTAGAAGATATTTTAAATATTATTTCTGCAGAATTTGGTGAAGGACGTAATGCAAAACAGCTAATTCGCTGGTTTAAAGAAGCTTATATAAATCATAATAATTTGTCAGATGCTACACGATATCTGGCTAATGCGTTATTTTCAGAATACGGTTTAGTGATAATAGATGCCGATGATAGAGAGTTAAAGCGTTTATTTATTCCGCAAATGCAAAAAGAGTTATTAGAGCTAACTAGTTACACAACAGTTAAAGAAACTAATAATAAAATTGAAGCTTTAGGATTAAATATTCAAGTCAATCCTAGAGCGATTAATTTGTTTTACTTAGGTGAAAACCTAAGGGAACGTATTTTGTTTGAAGATGGTTTTTTTAAAGTAAATAATACCGCTATTTCATGGACTAAAAATGAGCTTTTGAAACATCTAGATGAGAAACCTGAATGCTTTTCTCCAAATGTAATTTTGCGTCCTTTATATCAAGAAGTGATTTTGCCAAATCTTTGTTATATTGGTGGTGGAGGAGAGATGGCTTATTGGTTTCAACTTAAATCTAATTTTGAAGCACAAAACGTAACGGTGCCTATATTATTATTGCGTAATTCTGTTCTTATAAAAACTGAGAAACAGTCTAATAAACAAGTAAATTTAAGTATTTCTAATACTGATTTGTTTTTGAAACGCAATAGTTACATCAATAAACGTGTTAGAAAAATATCAAATATAGATATTGACTTTTCCGAACAGCTAGAGTATTTACAACAACAATTTTTAGCTTTAAATGAGCTAGCTAATAAAACTGACAAATCATTTTTAGGAGCTGTTGAAGCTCAAGAGAAAAAGCAGATAAAAGGCTTAAAGCATCTTGAAAAAAGACTGCTAAAAGCACAAAAGAAAAAACTTGCAGACCAAATCGCACGTGCTACAGAATTACAAGAGCAATTATTTCCAAATGACATTCTGCAGGAGCGAACCACAAATTTTTCTGAATTGTATTTAGAGTTTGGTGAAGCTTTGATTCCTGAATTAGCAAATTCATTGGACCCGTTAAAAGGTGATTTTACGATTATCACCATTTAAATTTACTGTTAATAAACAGGTTAAAAGTTCTTCAAAAAATCAGTAATCTTAAATAGTAATTCCTAAATCATTTCTATTTTTGTGCATGCAACATAACAAAGTCCTAATTTTAGATTTCGGGTCGCAATACACACAGCTTATTGCGCGTCGCGTTAGAGAGTTAAACATCTATTGCGAAATTCATCCCTATAACAAAATTCCTTCAGATTCAGACAGTTTTAAAGCTGTTGTATTATCTGGTAGTCCAAACTCGGTAAGAGGAGAAGATGTACTTCATCCAGATTTATCAAATATTCGCGGAAAAAAGCCAATGCTAGCCGTTTGTTATGGAGCACAATATTTGGCTCATTTTTCTGGTGGTCAAGTTGCAGAGTCTAATACTAGAGAGTATGGTCGTGCTAATTTAGGCTTTGTAAAAGAAGCCGAAGATTTCTTTGAAAACATCCATGAAGGCAGTCAAGTTTGGATGAGCCATAGCGATACGATTAAAAGACTACCAACAGGTGGTGTTTTATTAGCAAGCACAGAAGATGTAGAAAATGCAGCCTTTAAAATTGAAGGCGAAGATACATATGCGATTCAATTTCATCCAGAAGTATACCACACAACAGATGGACATCAATTATTACAAAATTTCTTAGTTAAGATTGCTCAAGTTGAACAAGATTGGACACCAAATGCTTTTGTTGAAGAAACGGTAGATGCCTTAAAAGCACAATTAGGAAAGGATAAAGTTGTCCTTGGTTTATCTGGTGGTGTTGACTCTTCTGTTGCAGCAATGTTATTACATAAAGCTATTGGAGAAAACCTTTATTGCATATTTGTAAATAATGGTTTGTTACGTAAAAATGAATTCGAAGATGTGTTACATCAATACGAAGGTATGGGACTTAACGTCAAAGGTGTTGATGCTTCGGCACGTTTTTTGGATGCCTTAGCTGGTAAGAGTGACCCAGAGGAAAAGCGAAAGACTATAGGCGCTATGTTTATCAATGTTTTTGATGATGAAGCCCATTTAATTCAGGATGTCAAATGGCTAGCGCAAGGCACAATTTATCCAGATGTTATAGAGAGTGTGTCGGCAACTGGTGGTCCAAGCGCAACTATAAAAAGTCATCATAATGTTGGTGGTTTACCAGATTTTATGAAGCTAAAAGTAGTAGAGCCATTAAAAGCTTTATTTAAAGATGAGGTCAGACGTGTTGGTGCTTCTATGAATATGGATAGTCAATTATTAGGACGTCATCCTTTTCCTGGACCTGGATTGGCAATTCGCATTCTTGGAGATCTAACGCCAGAGAAAGTTCGTATATTACAAGAAGTAGATGCTATATTTATAAATAACCTACGTTCTTGGAATTTGTATGACAAAGTTTGGCAAGCAGGAGCAATGTTGTTGCCAGTAAATAGTGTTGGTGTTATGGGAGATGAAAGAACCTACGAAAAATGTGTAGCACTAAGAGCAGTAGAAAGTACAGATGGTATGACTGCGGATTGGGTAAATTTACCCTACGAGTTTTTACAAAAAACTTCGAACGAAATAATAAATAAAGTAAAAGGTGTTAATAGAGTAGTCTATGATATAAGCTCAAAACCACCTGCTACTATAGAATGGGAATAATAGTGACTTTATTTAGTCTATTGTTTCTAAAATAATAAGTGATTAAAATAAGACTAATGAAAAGTATTTTATCTGTTATAATAATTGTTTTTAGCATACATCTTAATGCTCAAAATTATAAAACACATAAAGTAAAACCTGATGAAACTATCGAGAGTATTGCAAAACAATACTTAGTTACACCGTTTGATATTTTAGCTCTAAATCCTGATGCTAAAAATAACTTCGCAGTAAATACAATTCTCATTATACCTAACTCTAAGGTTAAGAACGTAGCAATCGAATCTTCCTCAAAAGAAGTGATTGATTATAAAAAACATAAAGTAAAACGAAAAGAAACGCTTTTCGGTTTATCCAAAAAATATAATGTTACCGAAGCTGAAATAAAAAAGGCAAATCCAAGATTGTATTCTGAGAACTTAAGAAGAGGCGACAAAATTAGAATACCACATTTCAAAACTGTTATTTCAAAACAAACATTGTCTAATACCATAAAAAAATATGCGGTTAGGCCAAAAGAAGGGAAATGGCGTATTGCTTATAAATTTGGTATTACGGTTCAAGAATTGGAAGATTTAAATCCAAATATTAAAGAAGTTCTTCAGATAGGAGATGTGCTAAATGTACCAAATATTGCTAATAACGAAGAAAAAGCAGCTACCGAAGAATTTAATTATTATGAGGTTCTACCCAAAGAAGGTTTTTATAGGCTTAAAGTAAAATTAGGTTTATCTCAAAAAGAGATAGAAAATCTTAATCCAGGACTTGTTGAATCGGGTTTAAAGAATGGTATGGTTTTGAGGTTACCAAAAGATGTTGAGATTGCTTCTTCAGATATTGATAAAGACGCAACTACAACAGACCTAAGAGATAACATTGTAAATACATCTACTAAGCGATTAGCTGTTTTATTACCTTTCAAGTTACACAAAATAGATTTAGACTCTGTAGCTGAAGCAAAGGCTATGATGAAATCTGATAGAGTTTTGAGTATAGCTTTGGATTTTCATTCAGGGATTTTAATGGCATTAGATTCTGCCAAATCTTTAGGTATAAGTACAAACCTTAAAGTATTTGATACACAAAATCGAACATCAGAAGTAGCTAGTATAGCTGGTAGAGAAGATTTTTCTAATTATGATGTGGTTATTGGACCAATGATGATTAAGAATTTTGACCGTTTTGCATCTGAAGTTAAAGACGATGCTGTTCCTGTTTTTGCGCCATTGACTTTGCCTTCAAAAGTATCACGGAATGTTTATCAAACTATTCCTAACAAAAAGATATTGTCTCAAAAAATGATTAATTATGTCAAGCAAGATTCGACTATAAATCAGGTATACATTATATCAGATCAAAAGCATAGAGCAGAAAGCAATAATCTAAAAAAAGAGTTTCCTAATGCTAAGCAGTTATATTCTGAGTTAATAAAAGAAGGGAAAAATAAAGGTAAGGATGCTTACTTCATATATCCTGTGACGTTTGAAGAGCTTTTTAAAGAAGGAAAAAATATAGTTTTTTTAGAGACAGACGATGTGTCTTTTGGATCAAGTATTATTAGTTTACTCAATGGTTTATCTACAGAAGATATTCAAATTATATTGACAACTACCAATAAGAGTATTGCTTTTGAGAGTAATGATTCAGATAATAACTACCATTTGTCTAATTTACAATTTCACTACGCAACAATTAATAAAAAGTATGATACTGATAAAAAAATAGGATTTGTCAATGAGTATAAACGAAAATATGGTGTTTCGCCGAGTAAGTATGCTACTCGTGGCTTTGACTTGACATTAGATATTTTATTGCGTTTATCTGCAAATGAAGATGGTTTTGACAGCTTAGAAGAGAATCTTGAAACGGAATACATTGAGAATAAGTTTCGCTATAATAAAAAAACTTTTGGAGGTTATGTCAACGAAGCAATATACATTGTAAAGTATGATAATCTTAAAGTTATCGAAGTCAAGGAATAACAACACTTTGGTCTTATTTGTGTATTAACAAGTTTTCTATTGCGTTATATTGAAAATTAAATCTCTGTTTTTGATGAATTTTTTTTAGTCTTCTTTTTAATTTTTTCTTTTAGTTTTGGTCAAAATCAAAATGTTAAGACATTATCATGGAAAGAAGATAGACCTTTAGCTTGGAAAGATTTTAGGGGTAAACCAAAGGTTAATACTAACGCAGCAGCATTGACGGCTTCAGGTGTTTCTTTTGGGTTTTCAATTGGTAAAACAGGAAACAAAATTACAGATTTTAACACAAATGTGGAGTGTGTATTTTACCCAACAGAATTTTGGTATAAAGACGAAGATGCCAATCCACATATCCTCAGACATGAGCAAATACATTTTGATATTACAGAATTATTTACGCGTAAGTTTAGACAACAAATAAGTGAACTTAGAGCCTCGCCAAAAATTAAAAATCAGCTTAACAGTTTGTATGAAGCTATAAGCAAGGCATCATCAAAAATGCAAAATTTATACGATGAGGAAACTAATCATTCTATAAATAAGGTGCAACAGAAAAAGTGGGACGATTCATCGTTGCAGAGCTCAGAACTCTCGAAGCTTTTAAAACTAAATAAAAAAGACAAAAACCAAATATCACGCTAAGCTATTCTAATCGTTTTCTTAATGCATCCAAACATACAAGTTTTAATAGAACTCGCTAAATACAAAATGCCCTTTGGTAAATACAAAGATCAATACTTGGTCGATATTCCTGAGTATTATTATACCTGGTTCAAACAAAAAGGTTTCCCAAAAGGAAAGTTAGGCAACATGATGCAACAGATGTATGAGATTAAGGTTAATGGTTTGGAAGAATTGATGTACACTATTCGAAGAGAGTATTGATTTTTAGATCCGTTTACGTTTAGTTGATAAAATTGTTTTAATGCTTATGTAAAACTCAATACAGATATTTTAACATACTTCAAACGAAGTTAGATTAAAAAGCCAAAATATCAAGCATTTTTATTCCTATTAATTACTCTAAACAAACCTAAAACAATTCACAAATAAGTAGTTTTATTTTGTACATTTGCTCACGTTTAAAAGCGTATCATGACAAGCAATCCAAAGTATATTTTTGTAACTGGCGGCGTGACGTCTTCTCTCGGAAAAGGCATTATAGCTGCATCCTTAGCCAAATTACTTCAGGCTCAAGGTTACAGAACAACCATCCAAAAATTAGATCCATATATTAATATTGACCCAGGTACATTAAATCCATATGAGCATGGAGAATGTTACGTAACTGACGATGGTGCCGAAACGGATTTGGATTTAGGTCATTACGAGCGTTTTTTAAATGTACCAACATCACAAGCTAATAACGTTACAACAGGTCGTATTTACCAGAGCGTTATCGATAAAGAACGTCGTGGTGAGTTTTTAGGAAAAACGGTCCAGGTCATTCCTCATATTACAGATGAAATAAAAAATCGCATTCAGATTTTAGGAAATTCTGGAGATTATGATATTGTTATTACTGAAATAGGTGGTACTGTTGGTGACATTGAGTCTTTACCATATGTTGAGGCTGTACGTCAATTAGAGTGGGATTTAGGCGAAGGAAATACTTGTGTTATTCATTTGACTTTAGTGCCCTATTTATCTGCTGCTGGAGAGTTAAAAACTAAACCAACACAACACAGTGTTAAAACCTTGATGGAAAGTGGTGTACAAGCCGATATTTTGGTATGTCGCACCGAGCATGAGTTAAGTCATGGTATTAAAAATAAATTAGCACGTTTTTGTAATGTAAAAGAAGAAGCTGTTATACAATCGATTGATGCTTCTACGATTTACGATGTTCCGAATTTAATGTTAGATGAAGGTTTGGATAAAGTTGTACTTAAGAAATTAAAACTTAAAAGCAATCCACCAGATTTAAGTCAGTGGAACACTTTTGTAAAACGCTATAAAAATCCCAAGAGTGAAGTTACTATAGGATTAATTGGGAAGTATGTTGAGCTTCAAGATTCTTACAAATCTATTTTAGAGGCTTTTATACACGCTGGTGCTGAAAATGAAGTGAAAGTCAACGTAGAATCTATACATTCAGAATTTTTATCACCAAATGATGTGGAAGATAAACTTGGACATTTAAATGGTGTATTAGTAGCTCCTGGTTTTGGAGAAAGAGGTATCGAAGGAAAGATTGATGCTGTTCGTTATGTCAGAGAAAAAAATATTCCTTTTTTAGGAATTTGTCTTGGGATGCAAATGGCAGTTATTGAGTATTCTAGAAATGTTTTAGGACTTACAGATGCCAATTCTACTGAGATGAATGAAAATACATCGCATCCTGTTATAGATTTAATGGAGTCACAGAAAGATGTTATAAATAAAGGTGGTACTATGCGTTTGGGCTCATGGGATTGTAAGCTTGAAAGTGATAGTTTAGCTTATGAATCTTACGGTCATACCGAAATTAAAGAACGTCATAGACACCGTTATGAGTTTAACAACCATTATAAGTCACAAATCGAAGATGCAGGACTAAAAGCTACCGGTTTAAATCCTGATACTGGTTTGGTTGAAATTGTCGAAATCCCAACTCACAATTGGTTTGTTGGTGTACAATATCACCCAGAGTATAAAAGTACGGTTGCCAATCCGCATCCCCTTTTCGTATCATTTGTATCAGCAGCTTTGGATTACAAAACAAAACAATAGTGTCAGTTTGGCATAAGTATAACTTTGGATAGCTTTTTGGGATATCAAAGATAACTAATAAATTTACTACCGATACTTCGGCAAAATAAATATGGAAGAAAAAAAATTTGACATCAACTCAGTCATAGGATTTATACTCCTCTTTGGAATTATGATTTGGTATTTCTACCAAAACCAGCCAACACCCGAAGAGTTAGAAGCTCAAAAACAAGCCGAAACAGAAAAGGTAGAGGCAGAAGAGAAAGCGAAAAAGGCAGAACAAGTATCAACTACTAAGATAACCACAGCAGAGGACTATTCTAATGTATCTGCTTCAGATTCACTACAACAGATCGTAATTCAGAATAAATTAGGAGCATTTGCTTACGCTTCTACATTACCATCTGCGACTGACGCTACAACTGATATAGAAACTGAACTTTTAGCATTGAAGTTTAATAATAAAGGTGGACATTTATCAGAAGTTAGGCTTAAGGCTTTCGTAGATAATGATGGTGCGTCCATCTATTTGGTTAAAGATGGCAATACTAACTTTAACATTAATTTTTCAACTACAGATAATCGTGTTTTAAATACTGAGAGTTTATATTTTCAACCTACTGTCAGTAAAAGTGGAGATAATACAATAGTTTCGATGAGGCTTAAAGTTTCAGAGACACGTTATCTAGAATATAGATATGATCTAAAACCTAACGATTACATGATTGATTTTTCAATTAAATCTCAAGGCTTAGATAATGTTGTTAATAGTTCTCAGGAGATTAATTTAGACTGGAAATTAAAAGGATTTAGTCATGATGAAAGTATATCTTATGAGAATAGATATACGCGACTAACCTACCAACATGAAGGTGATAAGATTGATAAGCTAGCTCAAATGAATGATGATGAAGAGTTGGTCTCTGATGTGAGTTGGTTATCATATAGACAGCATTTCTTCAGTAGTATTCTTGTTCCAGATTCGCCGTTCAAGTCAGTAAAAATGTCGTCTATAGATTTAGTCAAAGACGAAGAGATAGATACCGTTTTCACAAAACTTTATGCCTCTAAAATTCCTTTGATGTTAACAGGAGGTGATTTTAATAAATCTATGGGACTTTATTTTGGACCTACAGATGCTAAAACTCTTAAAGTTTATGATAAAAATTTAGAAGAGAGTATCCCATTTGGTTGGGGTATTTTTGGTTGGATTAATAAAGCTGTTTTTATACCTTTATTTGGATTTTTAAGTGGTTTTTTACCTTATGGTATTGCCATTATTGTAATGACAATTTTAGTTAAAATTTTATTATCTTTTGTTCAATACAAACAGTTCTTATCTCAAGCAAAAATGAAAATTCTAAAACCAGAATTAGATGCTATAAGAGCTAAGTATAAAGACAATAAGCTAAAGTCTCAGCAAGAAACAATGGCATTACAAAATAAAGCTGGTGCAAGTCCACTTAGTGGTTGCTTACCTGGTTTAATGCAAATTCCAGTGTTTTATGCTTTATTTATGTTCTTCCCAACGGCTTTTGATTTACGTCAAAAAAGTTTCCTTTGGGCTGAAGATTTAAGTTCTTTTGATTCTATTTATGATTTTCCCAATGGATTTAGCATTCCATTTTATGGAGATCATATAAGTTTGTTTCCAATATTAGCAGCTATTGCAATTTTCTTTTACATGAAAATGACAACAGGTCAACAAACAGCTATGCAAGGTCCACCTCAAGAAGGTATGCCAGATATGAGTAAAATGATGAAGTATATGATTTACTTCTCGCCAATATTAATGTTGGTATTCTTCAATAACTACGCTTCAGGATTGAGTTTATATTACTTCATCTCTAACTTAATTAGTATTGGTATCATGTTAGTGATTAAAAACTATATTATCGATGAAGATAAAGTACTAGCTAAGATCCAAGTAAGTAAGAGTAAGCCTAAAAAGCAAAATCGCTTTCAGAAAAAAATGGCTGATATGATGGAGCAAGCCGAAAAACAAAAGCAAGTGCAACAACGCAATAAGAAAAAGTAATTTTATAGTTTATAAATAAAAAAACCACAGCCGATTGTTGTGGTTTTTTTATTCGATTTAAGCACTATTGATTTTTGAATTTATCACATTTATTTCAGAATCATATTTATTTAGTGTCTTCGTGGATAGCCTTACATACTAATATTTTAAAAAGGCTTTATTTTTATATAATAATACAGAAGGTAAATCTTCAATAGTTTAAATATCATTAATAATCTCCATATTATTTTTCTAAGAAAGAATAACTTTATTATCTAATTCTTTTAGAAAATATTCTTTCTTTTCTATCAATATTATCATAGAATTTTACTCATTATCTTTTTTGGAACATGAAGCGCTAAAAAAGTAATACTGCAGCTATAACTCCGATTTTAGTTGTCATTAATTAAGGTAACATTGTTTTCTTCTATTATGTATCCAGTAGCAAATATTACACCAAAAAAAAGTGGCAACTGTAATTGATTTTGTTTCGTGTAATTATTTTAGATTTATTTCTTTATCGGTTTAAATCACTTGGTTTTATTTTGTTTCAGTGTGAAAATATTTTAAAAGAAAAGCCTCCTGAAAAGGAGGCTCCTACTAACTAAATCAATCAATATAAAAATGAGGTAATCAGCCCCGATTTTCCGAATTTAAGATGCTGGTAATAAAACAGCATTTACAACGTGTATCACTCCGTTTGATGTTTGCACAT
>ERZ1047472.2589-NODE-2589-length-12623-cov-6.907225_pt1 | contig 12623 bp, 19 predicted proteins | sample MGYA00383095_ERZ1047472 | MGnify/ENA primary metagenome ERZ1047472 (study PRJEB29581, sample SAMEA5548365) | metagenome | biome: marine; feature: coastal; material: water | depth 1 m | study: Short-term variability in the microbial, nano- and picoplankton...
TTAATCTAGATAAATTTATTTTTTTATCAGATGGTATAAATTTAATCTTATGTTTCACTAATGATCCCGGTATAACTAATCCAGATTCAATCAAAGCTTTATTTGTGATAAGCAACCTAGATCCAAATGTTGCAAATGAAAGCATTCTGTCTGGCTCTTTTTCAATTATACCATTAATTTTGATATTAATATTTCCAAGGTACAATAAATCTCCAATATCAATATCTAATTGTTTTTTTAGAGATTTATCTATTAAAACACCATGTACATCCTTACTATCAACTAAGAGTTCTTCCAATGTTTCATTTGGTGATGTTTCAGCTTTACCTACTAAAGGCCAATTTGAATCAACTGCTTTTAATTCTACAAGTCGACGCTTTATTTTAGAGTTCTCATTGGAAGTAAGCATGGTTCTTAACTCAACAATTTGTGAGATCTGTCCATTAACTTTTAACCATTCTATTATGTTTTGAGGGAATGCTTGATAAGTGGTAGATAATTCAAATTTACCTCCAATGAGCTCAGTACGTTTTTTATTAATTTCAGACTTAAGGTTTTCAGATAAACTTCCTACAGCTGAAATTATAAAAACACCTAAAAATATTGAAGTGATAACGATTTTAAATTCATTAAAAGATCCTCTTAGTTCTCTTAATGACAGTTTAAAAAAAATGTAGTTGTTTAATAATAGTAAGTTTAAATTAGACATGTTAAATAATTAAACCATTGTCTAATTCTATTTTTGTATCGCATAGGTTAGCTAGAGATAAATCATGAGTAACAAGAATTAAGGTGGAACCAAAATCTTTTTGAAGTTTAAAGATTAATTTTATAACCTCTTCACTATTTTTTTTATCTAAATTTCCAGTAGGTTCATCAGCAATCAAAATTTCTGGTGACGATACCAATGATCTTGCAATTGCTACTCTTTGCTGTTCTCCACCTGATAATTGATGAGGGTAGTGGTTAAGTCTATTTATTAGTCCAACAGATTTTAATAATTCAGCACCTTTTTTATTATCATAAAATTTTCCAGAAATTTCATTTGGTAAATTCACATTTTCTAAAGCCGTCATTGAAGGTAGCAAATTAAAAGATTGAAAAATTACACCCACATGATTTGCTCTATATGTTGCCAGATCATCTTCTTTAAGTTTATGTAATGGTTCGTTTTTAAAAAGAATTTGGCCTTTAGTAATAACTTCTAAACCAGCAATTGTCATTGCTAATGTTGACTTTCCAGCCCCACTTTGTCCCATAATACTAATGCTAGTTTTTTCAAATATTTTTAAATTTATGCCTTTTAAAATATGAACAATTTCAGCATTACTTTTTAAGTGTACATGAATATCATGTAACTCAATAATTTTTTTATTTTTTATATTCATAAATTTATTTTACCTAACACGGTAATATTTTCTGATTGAATTTTTTGTAGATATAATCATTTAAAAGGTTATTAATTAAATATGAATTATATAACAAAACTAATCTTGACAATAATTTTCTTTTTATTTTTTTCTATAACGATAGCTTATGCGAAATCTTTAAAAGTAATAGTGTTAGGTGATAGTTTAGTGGCTGGTTACGGCTTATTAAAAAATGATGGCTTTATTAACCAATTACAAAACAAAATAAATTCTAATAATATTAAGTTAAACTTAGTAAACGGGGGTGTGTCTGGAGAAACCTCATCAGGATTATTGAACAGATTGGAATGGGTTTTAGAAGAAAAGTTTGATGGAATTATTGTTTCTATTGGTGCTAATGACACGCTTAGAGGAATTAACCCTGAATTAACGTTTCAAAATATAAATAATATTTTAAATTATTTAAAAAAAAATCAAATACCTTCAATGTTAATTGGTATGAAAGCTCCTAATAATCTTGGTAAGCGTTATGTGAATGAGTTTAACAGAATATATCCAAATTTGGCTAAAATTTACAAAGTTTCCTTTTATCCTTTTTTTTTAAAAGATGTAGTTTTAGTTCCTTCATTAAATCAAAATGATATGATACATCCTAATAAAAAAGGTGTTAAAAAAATTGTTGAAAATATTTATCCCTATTTCATAGACTTTTACAAGACCTTTAAGGATAATTAAGACTTCAATATTATAATGTTAATTATTTTAAATTGACGCTGATTGAGCCTAATTTGCCATAATCAGCTTTTATAGTATCACCTATTTTAATTGGAATTGGTTTAGCGCACGTTCCAGTAGAAACAATCATGCCTTTATCTAAAGTAATGTTGTTCTTTGATAATTCATTTACTAACCAAGTTAAGGCAATTCTAGGGTCTCCTAAAACATTTGATCCAACTCCTTGATGATGAACATCATTTGAATTAGATATTACAACTTTGTGTTTAGACAAATCTATCATTCTCCAATTATTTTGATTTGGTGGCGCAATTACAAATTGATGGGCACATGCATTGTCAGCTATCAAGTTAAACTCACCTATTGAAGAAAAATTTTTAAAACGAGAATCTGGTAATTCAATAGAAAGATGTAACGTGTCAACTGCCTCCATAACTTCTTCAAGATAATATTCAATCTTTTTAGGCTCTAATGTTTTACCTATTTTAAAAGCAAATTCTGGCTCAGCTACTGCCATTTTGTTTTTCCCAAAATCTATTTCATCGTTAGGTTGGAATACTTTATCTTTTAAGATTCTACCAGCTAGTGGACCTGATACGCCTATATGTTTTTGACCTTCAAGGCTAGTGGCAGCAATTTTCCATCCAATAACACTCATATTACTGTAATATTCTAAATTTTTTTGAATTTCATATGCTTCTTTTCGTGATTTTGGTAAAACATTTCTAGGAAAATCATTTATTTTATTCCCACTTTCCCAAGAATCCCAAATTAATCTTGCTGCTTTCATAAAAATATTCTTTCAATTAAAACTATTTAAAAGTTTGTTTTTAAAACCATACTTTGATTAAATTAACTTAGTTTTTTCCCAAACAGTTATGTCTTGAGCAATTGGAGGTAAAGAAGTTTGCCCTAACATTTCAGCAATTATACCCCTATGGTATCCACCATGCATTACTAGATGAGTTATTATCATTGACCTACTAATGTTGACACTATTCCCTCCTATTAATTCACATTCTACAGTCTCTTCTAATTCTGTTGAAGACAAATTAATTGTGTATTTCTTAATTATCTCTTCCTCGTTCTTTTTAGCTAACCAAAGTTCTTCCATATCTTCAAATAATATAGTCTGCAAATTATTAAAAGAATGCTTCTCTTGTTTCATGTTTGCTAACCAAACTTTATCAATGACTAATAGATGATTAAGAGAATTACGAATGCTATTCATAAAAGATTGATGCTGTTTTTGAATTACATCAATAGGAAGTTTTATTATGACTTTAAAAAATTCATCATTAGCCCAGCTATTATAATCCAATAAATTAAGTAAATAAGCTTGATTATGCATTAATTTTTTTTCCATATTAAACATTTTATTTAGAGTAATAATTTATTTTTTATTATTAAAATTATTAAAAAGGAATTTGAATAGATTATTTTTGTTGTTATTTTGAATATTCCACCTCTTTTTTAAAAGCCTATAAATTATCACGCATCCAAGACCCATTAAAAGATATAAATATGCTGTCAGATTTTCCATTTATCAATCTATAAATTTAATTACTAATTAAACAACTTCATATTTTAAATAAAAGAAGTCAAGTTATCTCCTGAAATCCTAATAATGTGGCGGGGTTTCATTCGAACTTTCTAAAGATTCTTGATTATTATATTGTGAGTTTTGAAACTCAAACTTTAGTTTTTTTATATTAGACTTTAATTCTAATATTTCTTTTTGTTGATTATATATTTCTTGACTCATGTTTAACATATCATTTTGAATGAGAGTTATTTTTTCTTCAATATTCTGTATTTTCGGGTCCATTTGTTTACCTTTAGTAACACTAAAATTATTAAGAAGATTTTGAAATCTTAATATGAAATTATTTAAATTATATGATACAAAAATAATATGAAAGTAATAGTAGGCATATTTTTATTTTTTTGTGTATTAAACATTGCTATGTACTCAATGTCTTTTTTTGGCTAGTTTCAACTACCGTACCTTACCTTAATATACATAATACTAATTAAATATCAGTTTTTTTAACCTGATAAAGGTGGACATTTTCCTTCTGATTTTAATTTTTCAAAAGCTTTTAGCGTATGTTCAATTCCCTTTTGAACAGAAACAGAAGTATAATCACCAATATGTTTTCTTAATGGAAAGTCATCTAAATCTGGAGGAAACGGCAATGATTGACCTTCACAAGTCACAGATGAACTAGGCTTTAATTCTTTTATTATACCCAAGCCATTTTCTATTGTTTCGCAGCTTCCATTTAGATTAAAAACATGAGATCCAACCATATCTTTGCTTACAGATGTAATAAAAGCTAAAGCAGCTTCTCCTGCATATAACCAGCTATATTTACCAGTATATGGTATATTATAATTCTTATTTAAGGCGGCAGCTTGAATTGCCACTGTATTTTTAGAACTCATTCCTTGATCTCTTGCTAATCCATAAACAATGTTTGGCCTTAGTCCTATAGATGGAACTTCCCAGTCGGCCCAATAAACAAAAGCAGTATGTTCATTAGCCAATTTATAAGCACCATAAAGAGTTTCTTTCCATGGACCTTTTGGGGGCATTCCAAGAGCAGCTACTGATGAAGCATATACTGTTCTTTTTATATTTGCCTCTTTTGCAATTTCAAGAATGTTTATTGTCCCTTCAACATTTACTCTGGCTCCTAGAGCAGGGTTTGCAGCACAAAAAGGAACTTGAAGCCCTGCTAGATGAATAATTGCGCTTGGTTGATAGCTAAGTATTATGTTTTTTAAAGAGTTCAAATCTGTTATGTCACATTTGTGCCACTTAATTTCAGATGCTTCGTCTCCTAAAAGTAATTCCAATCGAGTTCTTTCTTCTGACAAATCTATAGCCACACAAGGAATATTTGATCTATGCAGAATTGCTAATATCCAGCTCCCTATACACCCACCAGCACCAGTAACAATAATTGGAGCATTGAATTGATTATCATTAATCAAGAAATCATTTGTTAGAAAATCTAAATTCATAATTTATCCTCTTCAAAAAAAAATAAAAGAATATATAACACATTTTTTTTATTATCTGAATAATAACGAAAGCTCTTTACGTAATTAAAGAAAATTTTAAATTAAATTTAATTAATTTTAAAAATATTATATAAATTTACTTATGAAAAAAATAATTTTTCAAATATTTACATCTTTAAATCTAATTTGGTTTATAAATTTCTCATCATTAGCTGAGACATTTGTGTACTCTGGAGGTTGTTTTTGGTGTACAGAAGCTGACATGGAAAAATTGGAGGGTGTATCAGAGGTTGTAAGTGGCTTCACAGCTGGAACAACAAAAAACCCTAAGTATATTCAAGGTCAATGGGGAGATCACCGAGAAGCTGCTTTGGTAACTTATGATCCCCAAAAAATTAATTTTAAAGATCTTGTTATTCACGTTTATAAGACAATAGATTACGAGGATAATGAAGGTCAATTTTGTGATAGAGGAAGGTCTTATACTCCAGCAATTTATTATAAAACGAATGAAGAAAAACAAACTATTTTATCTGTAACACCTAAATCATCCATTGTGCCTATTGAAAAAGAAAGTAAATTTTACCCTGTTAGGTTAGAACATCAAGATTATTACAAGAAACAGACTTATAAATATGAATATTATAGATTTTTATGCAGACGAGATAAGAGAATTGAAGAATTAAATAACTAAAATAATTATATCTTAGCTGTATTTCTTAACCCCCTAGGGTCAACCCAGCCAATTAACCCATCATCTCTTTTATAAATCATGTTTAATCCGCTATGTTTTTTGTTACGAAACATTAATGCCGAAATATTACCAAATTTCATTTTATTCAAAGCGTCATTAACAGAGAGCTCTTCAATTTCAGTATTTAATTCTGCAAATATCATTGGTTCATCATCAATTGGATTATCTTGCTTCGGATTGAGTAATGGAGGTTCATCAATAATCTGAAATTGAGCTTCTAGTAAACTTAACTTTTCTAAATTTTCATTATTTTTGAAACTTTTTAGTTTTCTTTTATATCTTCTTAATTGTTTAGATAATTTTTCAATAGTTTCATTAAAAGCTAACTTTGCAGTCTGTCCATTAGACTGAGCTGTAAACTCCATTTTTTTGTTGATATGAACTATTACAATTATATAAAATAATTTGTTTTTCTTTGAAACACTTACTATTGAAGAAATGGGGTTTTCGAAATATTTATGAATTGTTTGTTTTAAGCTTGTCTCTACATATCTGGAAAAAGTTTCACCTACCTTAACTTGCTTCCCAAATATTTTAAAATTCATAAAAAACCTCCAAATATTATATTCTTATTACAGATCGATAGAACATGTTTGTCAATAATTTTATTGATAAAAATTAAAAAATTAAATTAATATATAATTTATAATATGCTCTTTACTTATACATTATATTAAAGGTTAAAATGTCTGTTTACTTAATTATTAAATCTGAAACTAGTTTGGTTGACAAAAAAAAATTTGATGATTGGTACAGTCATGAACACTTAAAAGAAGCTAAGAAAGACTTTGGAGCTATTAGTGCAAAAAGAGGCTGGATAGCAAATACTGATCTTCACGTAGCTGTTTATGAATTTCAAAGTATTAAAATAGCTCAAAAAATATTGAAATCAAAAAAACTAAAACTATTAATTGAAAAGTTTGATAACAAGTGGAATAGCAAAGTTAATAGAACAAGAGAAATAATAGATATTATTCAAGAATATTAATTATTTAAATTAAATAGCATTTGAAATTTCTATTAAATTTTGATCCGGATCTCTAATATATATTGATTTAATAGGCCCATTTGCCCCTGTCTTAAGGACTGGTCCATCCTCAATATCAATATTATGTTGGTTAAAGGTTAAGACCCATTCATCAAGATCTTTTCCACTAATAAAACAAATATCTAATGATCCTGGCATAGGGTTGTTCGCATGAGGTTTAAAAGGTTTTTCAACTTCATGTAAATTAATTTTCTGATCACCAAATTTTAGTGATTTTCTTTGAGAAGTGTCTGATGTTGATACAAATTCAATTAATTCCATGTTTAAAATACTTGAATAAAAATGTATGGATTTATTTATATCTTTTACAGTCATAACAACATGGTCTATGTAAAGCGACATATTAATTTTCCTTTTAATATTTTTTGATATGATGTTAATTTTAATATTAGCAATATTATTTATATGAGGGTAATTTTTATGAATTCTACAAAAAAAACTATTTATTTAATATTATTTGCATGTGTATTATGCCCATCTAATTTAATTGCAAACGATATATACTTACCATCAGCAGGTTTTGATTGTAGAGACGACAATATAAAACTTGAATTCCTTTTTGATAGATCAAAAGATATGGATAACCCACGAGTTTATAGAAGAGTTGATGGAAAATTTATATTTATTGGAAATCTTTTAGCAGAAAAACAAGGCGCATATGTTTTATGGGAGGATAAAGATTATTTCAAAACCACAGATTTTGCTTGGACTATGGACAAAGTAACTTCAAAATTATCATCAATAGTTCTAAGTGTTGGCCTTGGAATAGACAATTTAAAAAAAATTCCTAAACCAATGACTTGCATGCAAAAAATATTTTATTATTAAATTCAATTTTTATAAATTTTAATACATTTGCTTTGACTTAGTAATTTATTAGTAATAGATAAATAATATTAACTTATTTAGATATGGACGCGTAGCTCAGCTGGATAGAGCAACTGCCTTCTAAGCAGTAGGTCAGAGGTTCGAATCCTCTCGCGTTCACCATTTAAATTATTTTGGAGTCTTCTGTAATGTTTGGTTTAGGTTTTATAAAAGGTACTGCTTTAGGTTTAACTGGTGGATTATTAATTGGTATGGCTATCAAAGAAGCTTGTAAACAAATAAACAAAAGAAAAGATAAAAATATAAATCAAAACTCTGACGATTATAACAATTCTGAAGAAGATTTATCTAATACCTAGTACTAAAGCCTATATATTTTAATGCTTCTATTTTTCCCAATTTTTGTACCATTCTTTAAATAACAAATATTGTTTTTTTGCATACATCATCTGACTTTTACTTAATTTATCTGTCGGATTAAAATGTAAATTATATGCATCATCTCCATTTAAAACCATTAAATATTTGTAGTAAAGAACTAAGTCAGGTCCTTCGTCATAGGATGACAGAACACCCAATGCTTCCTCAAGTTCTTTGGCCTTTAATCTAGAATTTGCATCGCCATCAGCTGCCTTTTCACAAAGATCAATTAAATGTAAAACTTCTTTTGGAAAAGCATTACCAACACCAGTAATAGCTCCCACTGCACCGCAATTGACATATCCATGATAGACAGTTGTATCAACTCCAATCATTAAGGATACATTTTCATCTTCAGATGTAATATTTTCTGCAGCATACGTTAAATCAGCAGACCCACCAAATTCTTTAAATCCTACAAGATTAGGGAATTCTTTTCTAAGATCAAAAAAAAGATCGGCCCTGGTTGAAAATCCATAATAATGACTGTTATAAATTACCGCAGGAAGGTTCGGTGCAGCACTTAAAATAGAAGAAAAATGCGCCCTTTGAGCCGATAAGGAAGGTCCCCGTGAAAGTACTCTTGGAATAACCATTAAACCAAGTGCACCAGTATCTTGCGCATGTTTAGCATGTGCTGTTGCTTTTTTAGAATTTATAGCGCCAGTACCTACTATGGTTGGAATACCAGCACTAACTAATCGAGACACTCCTTCTTGTCTTTCTTCATCAGAAAGAAGGGGCCAATCTCCCATTGAACCACAATAGACAACAGCTGACATTCCTTCAGCAATTAATTCTTTCGCTTTCATAACGAGCAAGTCAAAGTTAGGTGTATAATTTTCATTGCATGGCGTCATAAGAGCAGGCATACAACCTTTAAAAACGTTATTCATATCTAAATTCCTCTTCATTAAAAAAAATATAAGTTATCTACAACAATAAGTTTTTAAAATTTTATCCATTAATTGAGTATCCACCATCTACAGGTATAGCTGTTCCTGAAACATAATTTGATGCATCGCTAGATAAAAATACAGCAATACCACCTAAATCTTCGGGTTCTCCCCATCGACCAACTGGTGTCCTTTCTTCAACTCTAGCCTGTAATTCAGGTATATCAATTCTTGCCTGTCGTGTTAGCGTAGTATCTATATAACCAGGTAAAACTGCATTGACTTGGATATTGTCTTTAGCCCAAGCATTTGCAAGGCTCTTAGTTAATTGAACAACACCACCTTTACTTGCTGAATATGCACTACCTAGCGGAGCTCCAAACAAAGAATGCATTGAACCAATATTGATTATTTTACCGCTATCAACTGCTTTAAAGTGTTTAAAACAAGCTTTAGAACAGGTAAACATACTTATCAAGTTTGTATCTATAATTGATTTCCATTCCTGCAATTCATATTCCTCAGGTCTTTTTCTTATATTTGTTCCTGCATTATTAACTAAAATATTTAACTTACCAAAATGAGCTACTGTATCATCGATTAACTTGTTGCAAGATACCTCGTCAACAACATCAACAATTAATGAAGTTGATTCTATATCTAACGACTGTAATATTTTTATGGATTGATCATTTTTTTCTTGGTTTCTTCCAGCAACAACAATTTTTGCGCCAGCTTCTCCTAATGCTTTCGCCATTGCCAAACCAATACCACCATTTCCTCCAGTAACAAGAGCAACTTTTCCTGTTAAATCAAAAAGTTTCATTTTTAAATATCCTTTCTTATTTACCAATTTTCTTTTGAAGTTCTTACGTCTAGTTCAAAAGTCCACGCATTCTTATTCTGATTATAAAGAAACATATATGCGTCTGTAACACTTTCAATATCAATTAATTTTCCATCTTTTACTCTTTGATCAAAATCAGGAAGCCTTTGTTTAATTCTCTCGCCTGCAAGACCTCCGTCAACTATTACATGACCAACATGAATTCCATTTTCTGCATATTCTTTTGCAATGGCTTGGGCTAAATTTCTTAATGCTCCTTTTGCTGAATTAAATGCTCCAAAGTTTGATTTACCTCTTAAAGAAGCACTTGCGCCAGTAAAAATAAGAGTTCCAGTAGTTTTTTCTTTTAAGAAATTTTTGATAACCTCTTTTGCAAATAGAAATCCTCCAAAACAACAAGTTTCCCAGCTTTCTTTAAAATAAGAAGCATCCATGTCAATTATTTTACCTGGTCTATTGTTACCAACATTATAAACTGCAAAGTCTAATCCACTCCCTACAGACTTCATCATATTTTTAACGTGTTCTTCATTAGTTGTGTCAATTACTAAAGATTTTGCCTTGTTTCCATCTTGTATTATACTATTTACAACTATATCCAAATTATCTTTAGTTCTACCTGCCAAAAATACTTCAAAGTTATTATTAGCAATTTTTTTACATAACTGTGCTCCAAGACCATTTAATGGACCAACACCAATAACTAAAGCTTTTTTCAAAATTTTTTTATCCTCTTTTTTTAATCAATATAAGAATTAATCCTATTTAAAATATTACTCAATCGTATCTTCAGATCTAATAACTGATTTTTTAAATTATTATTTTCTCTTTTTAATTTTTTTAACTGTTTCTTTAACAACATATTATTTAAATCTTTATTACTTGATTTAATTTTTGACTTATCTGCTTTACAAGAATTATAAATCGTAATTTCTTTTGCTGAAGTCCCTTGCAAAACACATTCATGAGACATGCTTGGACTGGAGACTAGGATAAAAAATAAAACATAAAAAATCTTCATAATCTTGCTTCTTTTAAATTAAGTTAATATCGTATAATTACATATTAGCTATATAATAAACAAGAGGTAAAAATGTACGCTAGAATAGCTGAATTTCAATCAAGCTCTAAAGTAAATTGCGATATGCTAATAGCTTTCCTTCAAAATGTTATGATTCCAAGAAATATTAAAAATGGTCAATTGAGTTGTGAGATATATAGAGTATCCGAAACAACTGGTTTTGTAATATCTTCTTTTAAGAATAAAAATGATGCAAACAAGATAATGAAAATCATGCCTGAAGAATTAAACGAAGTTAAAGGAAATACTAGGATTAAGCTTCTTGAAGGCGAAAGAATTTTAAGAGTAGATCAATAAATTGGCCTTTATTCAAAATAAATATCTAAAACATTATGTTGGTTATGACTCAATTTTTAATGAAATTGACAAAGCATGCTCTGTAAACCAAAAAAACAACATAGCATTTGATATCATAAAATATGATGTAAATAAATATCAAATTAAAATTGCTTTAGCAGGTGTATTACCAAAACAAATTTCGATTAACACTTCAAATAACCTCCTTATTATTAATGTGTCAGAAAGAGAAAATAAACGAAAATCCGATTATATTCATAAGGGCATCCAAAATAATGTAATCCAGCAAATTTTTCAATTAGAACAGACCATTGAAGTTGAGGAAGCGCAGTTAGATAACGGGATACTTACAATAAAACTTTTCAAAAAAGGTATAAATAACAAAACTAAAAGATATATACACATTTCAGATGAATAATTGCCTAATGATTTTGTAATTCACTAATTTGTAATATATAATAAACTAATTTTAGGAATTAAGGGAACATTAATTATGAATCATATGATTGATACAAATAAATTGAAAAGCCAAATAACTGAAGAAGAATGGAAGTTGCGGTTAGATTTAGCTGCAACATACAGACTTATAGCTCTTTATGGTTGGGATGACTTAATTTACACACATGTTTCATTAAGAATACCCGGTCCAGAACATCATTTTCTTATTAATCCATTTGGATTAATGTTTGATGAAATAACCGCCTCAAGCTTGGTTAAAATTGATCTTAATGGTAATGCTGTAATAGATACTCCATATGAAGTTAATCCAGCTGGTTTTACTATTCACAGCGCAATCCATTCTGCACGAGATGATGCACAATGCGTACTTCATCTCCATACTAATGACGGAGTTGCAGTATCAATTCAGAAAGATGGTTTATTACCGATTAGCCAAACATCTATGTTAATTCATCCCCATGTTGCATATCATGATTATGAGGGACTTGCTCTCGATCATAGTGAACGAGAAAGATTAGTAGCAGATATAGGTGATAAAAATCTTTATATACTCCGAAATCATGGAACCCTATCTGTAGGACAAACGTGTGGAATAGCATTTATGGGGATATATTTCCTTGAAAGAGCTTGCACTGCTCAAATAAGAGCACAAGCTGCTGGAAATATTAATTTACCTTCTAAAGAAGCTATAAAAACTACTCAAGATCAATCTATTGGAATGTTTGATTTAGGTAGAGATAAATTAGCATGGCCTGCATTACTAAGAAAACTTGATAGACAATCACCTGATTATAAAAACTAAAAGGCTGATTTAGCTCCACCTGTTTTTTGAGTTGTAAAAATAGAACCATAGTCTGG
>ERZ1047472.2598-NODE-2598-length-12592-cov-3.707426_pt1 | contig 12592 bp, 11 predicted proteins | sample MGYA00383095_ERZ1047472 | MGnify/ENA primary metagenome ERZ1047472 (study PRJEB29581, sample SAMEA5548365) | metagenome | biome: marine; feature: coastal; material: water | depth 1 m | study: Short-term variability in the microbial, nano- and picoplankton...
TATAAAAACTACTACAAAGGAAAGAAGAGATCTGATACTGAGACCACTTACGATGAGCAGGGTAACATTCTACGCAAGCTAGTGAAAACCTATAAAAAAGGAGTAGAGGAGAAAAGAACCAATGTGCTATATGAGTATGATAATAAGAATAGACCTATAGCACGTAAGTCACTTCTTGCCAATGGCAGTCCTAGTCAAATCACATTGTTCAAATACAATTAGAAGGATGAGAAAATACATCATCCTCTCTTTAAGTTTTAGCACTAATATTAGCTGGATTCAGATTCTCAGCATCTCAGTCTACTTCAGAGTGGCAAAATGGGGACATAGTGTTCCAAGATTCGGAAAGCACACAAAGTACAGCTATCAAGTTAGCTACAGAGTCTAGTTTTAGCCACTGTGGTATTGTGTTCAATCTAAATGATGAATGGATGGTGCTAGAAGCAGTACAGCCCGTTAAGGTGACTTCTATAGATGAGTGGATAGCCAATGGTACCAACGGCAAGTATATCCGAAAAAGACTCAAAGAGCAGGAGCTTATTACTACTAAGACAGCGACCAAAATGTGGCAAACAGGAGAATTCTTCTTGGGTAAAAACTACGATATACTTTTCGGGTGGGGAGATGATAAATTGTACTGTAGTGAGTTGGTGTGGAAAATATATAAACGTGGAATAGGCATAGAAGTAGGAAAGAGGAAATCATTGAAATCGTATAAACTTAATGACCCATTGGTTCGCAAACAATTAGAATTACGCTATGGAGAAAAAATACCAATGAACGACGTTATGGTATTACCGCAAGACATATTTGAAAGTGATTTGTTGGAGTGAGGAATTGGGTAGTCATTCTTTGTTTTTTAGTCTTAGTGGATTAGCTCAGAAAGACTATTCAGATGTTTTGATGGATTATAAATAATTCTTAACGCTAAGAAGGCAAAGGCCCATACCGCTCTGGTATCGTAAGTCTATTGCAAATTTTTTAGTCTCATCTGGTTTCGTAATAAGAGAAATATACCTCTGTTCTATAATAGGTGAGAAGTAGTTTACCTGGACTTCTATTTTACTATGCTTTATTGGGTCATAGTTTTTGAACTCTCACGTGATTTATGCATTGATAAAAAAATAAGAAAGTGTGAAAATGAAAGTGAGAATGACAAGGAGAAGTGGGTTTTTCATATGAGTGATTTCTCAAAAGTACAATTTAGGTGCAGAAAATTGACTTTACACCCCTCTCAGAAAACCTACAGCCACATCATTGAAGATATTTGGCTGTTCTACATTCACCACATGACCACAGTCAGGTATCACGTGTAGTATGGAGCTCTTGTGGTCCTGCACTATTTTGGTAATACTAGGGAGAAACATGTGATCCTCTTCCCCCATGATATAGAGTGTAGGTACACCGGCATCTTTAAATCGGAAATACTTGAGCAGCGGATTTATCTCTGCTACTAGTGTAAACCAGCGTTTAAATTCTTTTTGATACAGCTTCTTAGCCTCATTGATAAAGAGATTTCTACTCTCTCTATGGCTCTTTTTTGGCATAATGATATGAGCAAAGAATCTGTAAAGAAGTAGATATGGCACAACTGATTTCAGCAATACTCCAAGATGCATTAGGAGTTGTCCTCTAGCATTCATTTTCATAATAGCACCGCCCATTATCATACTATGAGCACGCTTTGGAAATCGTTCTGTTATCTCACGGATTACTATAGTTCCTAGTGATATCCCCACCCAATGAGTAGCTTTTATATCTAGGTGGTCGAGAACTTCTATTACTTCATTTCCTATATTGTCAAAACGGTAACGTTTCAATTTTTCGTAGATAGGTTTTTTAGATATACCATGTCCACGTAGGTCAATAAGCAGTACATTGTAGTGCTTCTGAAAAGCACGTATCTGCTTATACCAAATGCTACTACTTCCGCCAGCACCATGTATGAAGGTCACCCATTGGGCATCTTCTGAGTGCAGATGAGTGGTGTAATGCAGCATTATTAAGAGTTCAACAAAGGTAATATGAAAATGTGTCGTTTAACTCATCGCATAGTGACACATTTTAGGCATAACTATTCTTTCATTCTATTGTACATTCCTTCTATCATTGCACAATGCAAGCACCACGAGCAAAAAAAGTCCGAAAGGAATTAACAATACACGGGGACACCCGAATAGACAATTATTTCTGGCTAAATCAGCGAGAAGACCAGGAGGTAATAGATTATCTAGAAGCCGAGAATGCATATACCAAAGAAATATTAAAACCTACTGAAGAATTGCAAGGGCAGCTCTTCGAGGAGATAGTGGGCAGAATAAAAAAAGATGACTCGTCTGTACCATACAAGAAGGATGGATTTTGGTATTATACACGTTTTATTACGGAAGGAGAGTACCCCATTCATTGTCGAAAAAAAGAGCGTCTAGAAAATGAGGAAGAGATATTACTCAATGTGAATGAGATGGCAGTGGGGCACAATTATTACTCCATTGGAGGTATGAGTATTAGCCCAGACAATAAGTATTTGATATATGGAGAAGATACTGTGAGTAGAAGGATTTATACGCTCAAAATGAAGAGTATGGAGACAGATGATTTGTTGGAATTTGAGATAAAAGGAACCACAGGAGGAGCAACCTGGGCTAGTGATAGCGAGACGATTTTTTATACGGTAAAAGACGACCAAACTTTACGGTCCTATAAAATTATGTCGTACAACATTATTACCAAGGAAGAGAAGGTACGCTTTGTGGAAGAGGACGAAACATTCAACTGTGCCGTCTTCAAGAGCAAAAGCAAAAAGTACATTAAGATTTCATCCGGAGCTAGTATAACATCTGAATATCAGTACCTTTTGGCAGACAACCCAAATGAGGATTTTAAGATTTTTCAGAAAAGAGTACGAGGTTTAGAATACAGCATAAGTCATTTTGAGGATAAATGGAATGTGTTGACCAATTGGGATGCCCAAAATTTCAGGCTTATGAGGACAAGTGAAGGCAAAACCGAGAAAGAGAATTGGATAGAGGTCATAGCACATAGAGAAGAAACACTGCTAGAAGGGGTTGAGACCTTCAAAAACTTTATGGTGATAGAAGAACGGACCAGTGGGCAAAACCATATGCGTGTAGTCAATCAACAGACAAATGAGGAGCACTATATGAAGTTTGAGTCCGAAACATACGATTGCTGGTCCGGCACAAATCCTGAGTTTGACACAGATGTGCTACGCTATGGGTACACCAGTATGACAACACCAAGTTCTGCTTTTGATTATAACATGGAGACGCGAGAAAAAACCTTGCTCAAGCAGCAAATTATACTCGGCGGGTATGATGAGTCACTGTATGATAGCAAGAGAATGTGGGCAACAGCCAGAGATGGTAAAAAAGTACCTATGAGTGTGGTTTATAAAAAGGTGCATAATGGATCGGTTGTCTCCGTCTCGGACGAGAGTGATTTAGTCAATGGCAAAATTGAATCGACTACAAGACCTCTACTGCTATATGCTTATGGGTCTTATGGCCACTCACTAGACCCGTTTTTTAGTTCTGTCAGATTGAGTTTATTAGATCGGGGTTTCATATATGTGATAGCACACATAAGAGGTGGAGAGGATCTCGGTAGACCCTGGTACGATGATGGTAAATTGCTCAATAAGAAACATACTTTCTCTGACTATATCGACTGTGCAGATCATCTCATAAGCATCGGACTAACTACCAAGGAGCAGCTATATGCCATGGGAGGAAGTGCAGGAGGTTTACTTATGGGAGCTGTGATAAATGATCGACCAGACCTTTGGAATGGAGTAATAGCCGCTGTACCTTTTGTAGATGTGGTTACCACTATGCTAGATGATACCATACCGCTCACTACCGGAGAATACGACGAATGGGGAAACCCCAATGAAGAAGAATATTATCATTATATAAAAAGCTACTCGCCATATGATCAAGTAGAAGCCAAAGAGTACCCCAATATGCTAATAACCACAGGACTGCATGATAGTCAAGTGCAGTACTGGGAACCGGCCAAGTGGCTTGCAAAACTTAGAGAGATAAAAACAGATGACAACATCCTAATAATGGATTGCAATATGAAAACAGGCCATGGTGGAGCAAGTGGACGGTTTGAGTCGCTACGCGAAACAGCAAAGGAGTTTGCTTTCTTATTTATGCTGGAAGGAATTAAGGGATAATTTTTAATTTCGCAAGTGTGAAAAAACTCTATTATCTGCTGGTTTTCTTGTTTGTTTCTGCAGGGCTATTAGCTCAAATAGCACCAGATAGATTTGGATATATCAATACCCCTGAGATTATAGCTAACAAAGGATTTCAGCTAGAGTTAGGCCAAGATTATAACACCTTAGATTATAACACTCTTTTTGTTAGGTCGGCTACGAATATTTGTTTTAGACAAGGACTCAGTAAGATACACGAAGTGAGGATTTCGCTGCCGGAGTTGTATGCTGAAGATATATACTTAGATCAAAAATATGGATATATGAGCGTAGGTGTTAAGATAAAAGTAGCCAATTATGAAAAGTTAAAAATAGCGTCTATCGGCACTTTTGGAATAGAGCTGCAGTCCTTTTTAGATATAAATAGACCGAATTCTTATTTACAGCTTAATGTACCAATAGAGTATAAATTTACGGACAAAACAAGTTTACTAGCGGAAGCATTCTTTAATGTCGAGGCGTATAATTATAAACTTAATGAAATCTCAAATCTCAGTATCGGTCTGAAGCAAAGAATAGGAAAAAACATCACATTGATTCCTGCTAGTGTTTCAAGGATTCAGCTAACACATAGAGGGGATCATGGTAAGAAACCTGAGTGGAATCAGGTGCATTATGCTAGCTTTGGACTGCTAGGATTCATTGGTGAAAACGTGAGGTTAGATTTTGGAGTTATGAAACCATGGCTCACCGGCAAAGGCCAGGATAAGCCTGACGTCGGCTTGGTGTTTAAAGCTGGATTATCTGTATTGATGAATCATCTGCCCTTTGACAAGAATAAGGTAAAAATTTCGAAAGAAATTCATTAGCGATAGTGTTTTCATTGGTAAGCTTATCTTTGAGGCATGATTAAAAGCACTCTCACATTATTGTTGATGGTTTTGTGTCATTTTGCATTTGCACAAATTGAAACAGATCGCCCAGATTTTACCGAAAGTCCAAACGTGGTCCTAAAAGGAGCTTTACAAGTGGAGACTGGTTTTATATGGGAGAATGATGAGCAGAGTTTTATGAGTTCCGGGGTGCTAAATAATTTATCTGAAAGGAATTTTACAGTGAATACAACTCTGCTCCGTTACGGACTGACTGACAACATAGAGTTAAGGTTTAATACTAGTTTTAATAATAATCGAGAAATACTTAATAGTGCCTTGACTGGTGGTCAAGATTTTACTACCGATAGAGTAGGCTTCTCTACTTCCTTCATAGGTTTCAAAACTAATCTTTATAAAAACGATAAAATTAGCATTGGTTTCTTAGGCCACCTCTACATCCCAGAGATAGCTACAGGAGATTTTGCAAAAACTGCTGCACAAAAAATTGCCCCTGAGTTTCTCATACCACTTACGTATGATATCACAGACAGATTTGGCATAGCCGTGCAATATGGCCTTACTTGGGATGGCTATACACCTAATCCTATTACGAGCTATACATTGGCCCTTGGATACGCTATTACAGATAAACTAAGTTTTTACTTGGAGCCTTATGGTTTCCTTACCAATAATGGGGATGAACTTCATTTGATTAATGGGGGTTTTACTTATCTGATAAATAATGATTTGCAGTTAGATCTAACTGGCGGTTTTGGTCTTAACGAGCCAGCTCCCGATAATTTTCTGAACTGCGGAGCTTCATTCATACTATTTAACTAAATGAAAAAGTACATATATATAGTATTCCTATCCGTAGCATTAGCAGCATGCTCGAACACTAAAAAGTGGAATACGACAGCAGACCAAGTCAATGCAGATAAGCCAAAATATACAGTATACCAAGAACGCCTAGTAAATTATAGAGACAGTATGAGTGCTGTTTTTTACAGCGGCTCTAATGGTGTGTTACCTAAAGAGGCAATTTCTCCGGTAGGTAAACTTAATTATTTCGACATTGACGAAGCATTTAGGGTAACTGCAGTTTTTCAAAAAATAGAGAATGGAAAAGAATTTGAAATGAAAACCAGTACGGATAGGTTGCCATTATATCGAGTTTATGGAATTTTAAAATTTGAGTTTGATGGTAAACATCAGGAATTGAACTTGTACCAAAATGTGGAACAGCCAGATTATTTGTTTTGTCCATTTAAGGATAAAACAAATGGAAGCATATCCTATGGGGCAGGTAGGTATTTAGACTTTTCATTGGAGGACATGAGTAACCCAGTGCTAGATTTCAACTATGCGTACAACCCGTATTGTGCTTATAATCATCTTTACTCGTGCCCTATTCCACCTGCAGAGAATCATTTAGAGGTCAGTATTCCCGCTGGAGAAAAGAAGTGGAATTAAGTGTGATAGACTTTTATAATTTTGCACTAAGTAAGTAATGTCTGATAAAATACTTGTAATAGGTGCTTGTGGGCAAGTTGGAACGGAGTTGGTAGAAAACCTTCAACAGATTCATGGCCCGTCGAATGTAATAGCCAGTGACATCAGAAAACCAATCCACGAAGTATTTTCCAATGGTCCTTTTGAGCAATTAGACGTTCTAAACAAAGAAAATATCTCTGCTGTTTTTGGCAAGTACAGACCAAGCATAGTTTACCATTTGGCAGCTTTGTTATCTGCTACGGCAGAGGCCAAACCAAAATTGGGATGGGAGCTAAATATGGATGGTACGTTCAATATCTTTGACGCTTGCCTTGAGTATGATGTGAAAAAAATATTTTGGCCAAGCAGCATTGCTGTTTTTGGACCTACTACTCCGGCAATTCTTACTCCTCAGAGCACCATATTAGAACCTAATACCGTGTATGGAATCACGAAACTAACGGGTGAAAGATACTGCGAATACTATAATGCCAGATACGGTTTAGATGTTCGTTCAATTCGCTATCCGGGGCTTATAGGTTGGAAATCATTGCCAGGTGGTGGTACTACAGACTATGCTGTAGATATATTTCATCAAGCTTTAAAAAGCAGGAGCTACGAATGTTTTCTAAATAAAAACACCACACTTCCGATGATGTATATGGAAGATGCAGTAAGAGCAACACTGGAGATAACAGATTCTCCAGCGGACAAAATCAAAATAAGAAGCAGCTATAATATTTCCGGAGTTTCATTCAATCCAGATGAATTAGCCGAGGCTATTAAAGTTCATATCCCCACGTTTAGTATAACCTACAATCCAGATTTTAGGCAAAAGATAGCTGATAGCTGGCCTCAAAGTATAGATGATAGTAGAGCACGAACCGATTGGGGATGGCAGGAGAATTTCAACAAAGAAAAATTAGTAAAAACTATGCTTGATAACCTAAGGGATTCGAGCCTGTCTAGTAATTAAAAGAATAAATGAAAAAACTCGCTTTAGCAGTATGCGTTGCACTACTTAGCACAAGCTCGTTTGCTCAGGTAAGCACCGTGAGTAATAACAAGCCTATGGGTTTTTTAAACCCAGCATTGCAAAATTATGAAATGGACAACGGCGTCTTTAGCTTTTCGTCAGTAGTGAGTCCGCTCATAGATGAGTCTCAACCGGCTAGTTTATTGGGTATTGCTGAGTTTAAGGTGAATAATGATTTTAGAGTAGGAATTCATGCATCTAACTATGAAAATAGGCTTAGCAAAAGTGCTTCTGCAATGCTATATGCCTCATATAGACTAGAACTAGAGAAAGGGAATTATCTTATCTTAGGTGCAGATTTTGGTGGATATTCAGATCTTGTAAAGGCAGCGGAATTCAACAAAGTGCTAATTCCAAACAATTTTATCTTTGATAATGATTCGGCGTTAGAAGCTGAGTCAACAGGTGTAGATTTCGGTTTTGGTATAGCCTATTCATATAGTGGTTTTACTTTTGGTATGGGCTTTAGTAAACTGAATAAGCCAGCAGTCTACCCCTTTCCATTAGCATACTATGAGTTAGGTCCGGACACTGTGACTTACATTCTGAAAGACACTACAATGCTCATCGAAGAAGGCACCTTTGGCTTAGAAACTAATGTGAATTTGATATATGAATGGCAAGCCAATAAAAAATTGAAACTAATTCATTCACTTCACTTAGGTAATATTGATTTTGCAGGTTTTGATTATCTAGGTTTTCAGAATATTGCTGAGATAAATAAGCGTCACTCTATCGGTGTAGGAGCTTTTCACAATGGTAGTACAGGATTTATTTTATCTGGAGGTTTTGGCTTTAGTGAGAAACTAAAGATTGAAGCAACGGCCTTTATATCAGAAGATGATAACTATGATATCATCGCCAAAGAATACAAAAGCAGCGGATATAAACCAGCTTTTGAAGCTAATCTTAGATATCAGTTTTAATATAACTTGACATCATCATAGCACAGATTCTTTGAAGTCAAAGGTTTTGCGTTTAGAATGTCAACTCGGTGAAGCGTATTGGTAACATTTTGTAGCATTTTATCCGAAACCCAAGGAGAGGTTTGCCATTCTACAGAGGTGTACCACAGTGCAACTTGACCTTCTTCTAGTTTGTATTTTTTTGCGATTCCTTTTATAGTGTCATCCTTTGAGGTTACCTCATGGGCAGCCTCTATTATAGCTAAACTTACTTCAGAGATTAAATCATCTTCTTTTAAAAAATTACCTGAAGCTACCATCATAAAACAGGGCCAAGGACTCACACACAAGTCTATCCTTTTCATTTTATTTTCATTGACAAACGGTTGAGTCATGAATTTTTCCCAAAGTAAAATATCCGACTCATCATTTTTGAAAGAGGTTACGGCTCCATCGATATTTCCAACGGTGACAAAGTTTGCATCGGCTAATTCAAAACCTTTCTGTTCTGCGTGCACGTATGACATAAGATGGCTTCCACTGCCAATTCTACTTCTTGCAAAACGTGCAGAACTCAGGTCGGCAGCAATAAAATCTTTATCTATAGCAGAGTGCACTCCCCAAAGCAAAGGAGATTTTACATATTGTTGTATTATTCTACTGCTGCTTCCTCCGTGTATGTGTTTTACTATTCCCTCGGTTAAGACCAGAGCTATGTCTAGTTCGTTGGCATCGAGCATTTTACACATAGCTCCACTACCTCCTTTTACATCCGACCACTCTATTTCGATGTTGTACTTGGCAAATATTCCTTTAGCTATGCCATAGTGCCAGGGATAATTAAAATGTTCAGGTACGCCACCTACTCTTATTTTTTTCATCAGTAGTCCAATAAGTTCTGAATAGCTACACTTACCTTTTCTGCATTGGGCAGCATCTCTTTTTCCAATTCAATGTTTAGAGGTACAGCAGGTAAATCAAGAGAACCAATACATTTTACGGGTGCATCGAGATGCTGGAAACAATGCTCTTGAATTCGCCCCGCTATAGCCTGAGCAAATGAATTATTTAGGGTTTCTTCTGTAAGCACAATTACCTTTCCGTGTTTCTTTACTGCACTATATATTGCATCGTCGTCGCATGGGCTGAGTGTTCGTAAATCTACAATTTCTACCTTGCCAGGATGGTCTTTTGCTGCATTGCTAGCCCACCATACGCCCATTCCGTATGTTATGATAGTTAAGCTTTCCCCATTATCAAGGGAGTCCTTAGATGCCTCTAGATGTATTCTTGCTTTGCCTAGGGGTACCCTGTAGTCTTTATCCGGTTCAGGATTTTTAGCACCTTCCGTGCCCGGCACTTTACTCCAGTATATTCCTTTATGTTCAAACATAACTACTGGATTTGGATCATAGAATGCTGACTTCATTAATCCTTTCATGTCCGCGGCATTACTAGGGTACACTATCTTTATTCCTTTGATAGGGAGTATAGAAGATTCATTGGTACCACTGTGATATGGCCCTCCACCGCCATAAGCTCCTGTAGGTACTCTTATCACTGACTGTACTGGAAATTTTCCCATCGAAAGGTAACTGCTTTTGGAAAGTTCTGTTACCAGCTGGTTTATTCCAGGCCATATGTAGTCGGCAAATTGCACTTCCACAATTGGCTTACATCCTACGGCACTCATACCTGCGGTAGATCCTATAATATATGCTTCCTGAATCGGAGTATTAAATACTCTGTGCTTACCATGTTTTTGTGCAAGAGTAGCTGCTTCTCTAAATACTCCTCCAAGTCTGTGTCCTACATCTTGTCCGTAGAGTAGTGCTTCTGGATGGTCGTGTAATATTTCATCTACTGCATGCAAAGCTGCATCAACCATTATTATCGTTTCTGCATCTTCAGGTTTTCTGTCTCCCACTTCTGTGGTTATTGAAGTTGGGGCAAGTACGTGCTGCGTTACTGAATGGTTTTCAGGGTTGTCAGCATTTCTAGCTTTTTCAAAGGCACCTCTTACTTCTTGTACAGAAGAGTCCTTTAGCTCATCTATTCTTGCTTGCTTGATGCCTTTTGCCAAGGCTTGTTCCAAAATAAAACCTAATGGGTCCTCTTTTTTATCTTCTTCTAAATCATCTCTATACCACTCACTTCTTACTCCTGATGTATGATGGCCCAATAAAGGAACCTTGGCATGCATTAGCATTGGCTTCTGGTTCTTTCTAACCCATCGAATCGCTTTGTTCATCTCATTGTAACTTTCTGTGAAGTCACTTCCATCGGTTTTTGCTCTTCGCAAACCCTTGAATCCTGCTGCAAATTCATATGCATTCATAGTACGCATCTCATCTCCACTTGCAGAGATTCCCCAGTCGTTATCTTGTACAAGATAAAGAATAGGCAGTTGGTGCAATACAGCCATTTGGAGAGCCTCAGAGACTTCGCCTTCGGTCATAGACCCATCACCTATCGAACACACCACTATAGAACCGTTAGACCCTGGTTCGCTAAGGTTATTATCCTTTAGGTATTGAAGTCCGTGAGCAATACCTGTAGTTGGTATAGCTTGCATTCCTGTTGCACTACTTTGGTGAGCTATTTTTGGTTTATCATCGTCTAGTAGTGAAGGGTGAGAATAGTAGGTTCTACCTCCGGAGAAAGGGTCATCTTTTTTTGCCAATAGCTGAAGCATAAGTTCATAAGGCTTCATTCCGATACCCAGTAATAGTGCCTCGTCTCTATAGTATGGAGCAACCCAATCTATATCTTTTAAGTGATAGGCTGTAGCCAGTTGTATTGCTTCGTGACCTTTAGACGTAGAATGGACGTAGCTTGTTACCTGCCTATGTTCGTCATAAATTACAGCCATTTCCCTCGCTCTGAAAATATCAGAAAGAGCCCTTTCGTATACCGATTTTTTAATGTGCATTTGGTGATGTGACCAATTCTTATTACAGTTTGCAAGTTTAGGTCTAAATTTACTAAGATGAAAACACCTAGACTAGTGTATGCTCACTATATTTGTTATCTAAAGAGTTCGGAATTAATGTATTCATTAAAATCCCCACAAAAGAGAAACCTCATATTAGAAAAAGTTAGATTGTGGTTTTTAGGAAAGTTACAAAAAACTCCTCCAGTTATTGATTCTGTTGATTTGGATTCACTTCGTATTCAAATGATGGGTGAATCCAATCTATCATTGGTTGAAGAACAGGGAGAGTTGTATGGTATTTCAGGTGAATCAGGAAAAGGAAAAGATGAAGAAGAAAAAATACTTCTTTCTGATATTATCCAACGAATCAACGAGGTGTTTGGTGAGAACTTAGGTGAAGAAGATAGAGTTACCTTAGAACAGATTCAACAACGAATGAATACTCACGATGAGTTAAAGAAGGTAGTTATCGGTAACAACTCGGATGATGTAAAGAAGGAATACTTCAATAACCTTTTTAAAGATACCGTGATAGATTTTCACGGAGATAGACAGGAGTTCTATAAGAATGTGATGAACAAAAACATATACCCAATGATGGTTGATTTTATGTTCAAAGAGTATATGAATCAACTAGGGAAATAATGAAACTATTCAGATTAAATAAAACCAACCTCCATGAGGTAGAACAGATACCATTCAAGTTAGAGAAGGATATCCAATCTTTGGTAGAGATAAATGTTGAATCCGTATTTAACTTGAAATTCATTCAAACTGAACTTTCTGTAGATAAGTATCGAATTGATACTTTGTGTTTCGATGAAGAGAATAATTCGTTTGTAATCATTGAGTACAAAAAGGGAAATAGTTATTCGGTAATCGACCAGGGTTATACCTACCTACAACTACTTCTAAATAATAAATCAGATTTTTTATTAGTTCTGTCTCAATACTTCAATAAGGTTCTAAGAATGGAAGATGTTGACTGGTCTCAATCACGTATCATCTTCGTTTCTCCATCATTCAACTCATACCAAAAGGATAGTGTAAACTTCAAAGACCTTCCATTTGAACTTTGGGAAATCAAACGATATTCGAATGATACAGTTGTTATGAATCAACATCGTTCAAACTCAAAGGAGAGTATTGAAACATTGAATC
>ERZ1047472.2609-NODE-2609-length-12558-cov-6.274014_pt1 | contig 12558 bp, 10 predicted proteins | sample MGYA00383095_ERZ1047472 | MGnify/ENA primary metagenome ERZ1047472 (study PRJEB29581, sample SAMEA5548365) | metagenome | biome: marine; feature: coastal; material: water | depth 1 m | study: Short-term variability in the microbial, nano- and picoplankton...
AATTAAGATACTCATGGTGTTCTTATTTACTTAAATTCGATTCAATTCCTTCAATAGCACTTTCTAAAAGAACGACTTGATTGGCGTTTAAAATTTTGTAAGTGCTTAATTCTGAGCTTGTTAAAACCTCGGAGCCTTTCAAATTGCGCGACGACAAATATACATTATTATTTGGCGTGCCCAAGACAAACAAAGACTTTTTGGTTTCCAAGTTAAGGGCCTTTAAAACAGCTGTAAAATCCTTCGTTTTTGGGGCTTCAAAATCGAAGTCTTCCAAAACAACAATGGCTTTCTCTTGTGCCTTAATTGTCAAAGCCGATTTTCTAGCCAAACGCTTTACATTTTTATTGAGTTTAAAACCATAGTTTCTAGGTCTTGGACCAAAAATACGTCCCCCCCCTTTAAAAACCCCGGACTTGATGCTACCAGCCCTAGCAGTACCTGTTCCTTTTTGTTTCTTAATTTTTCGTGTGCTTCCTACGATCTCGGCACGTTCCTTGGCTTTGTGCGTTCCTTGGCGCTGATTTGCCAAGTACTGCTTCACATCTAAATAGACGGCGTGGTTGTTAGGTTCAATAGCAAACACTTTGTTAGAAAGGTCTGCCTTTCTACCTGTGTCTTTTCCGTTAATGTCTAAAACTGCTACTTTCATTATTTCTCAATCTTTACGTAAGCGTTTTTATGACCAGGAACACACCCTTTTACAACGAGTAAGTTTTGGTCTTCTACTACTTTTAAAACTCTTAAATTTTGAACTTTAACGGTATCCGTTCCCATACGCCCAGCCATTCGCATGCCTTTAAAAACGCGTGCGGGATAAGACGCTGCTCCAATAGATCCAGGAGCTCTTAGACGGTTATGCTGACCGTGAGTAGCTTGACCCACACCAGCAAATCCATGGCGCTTAACAACGCCTTGAAATCCTTTACCTTTACTAGTTCCTGTGACGTCTACAAACTCACCTTCTTCAAAGTGCGCTACAGTAATGGTGTCACCTAATTTGTACTTCTCATCATAACCTTGAAACTCAACGACTTTTTTCTTAACAGAAGTACCAGCTTTCTTGGCATGACCCATTTCGGCTTTAATAGCACTTTTTTCTGTCTTGTCATCGAAACCTAGTTGAACAGCTTCATAACCATCCTTTTCTTCAGTTCTGACTTGGGTAACAACGCATGGTCCAGCTTGAATGACGGTACAAGGCATGTTTTTGCCGTTCTCATCAAAGATGCTGGTCATTCCGATTTTTTTTCCTATTAACCCAGACATAATTATTAATTTATTTGTTTACTTATTATTTTACTTTTAATTCAAAAATTAAGGGTCAAAATACATTTCAACCCTCGAATTGTATTTTTTCCGCTTTTCCGTTGCTCGCAGCTCGGGACATGTTGACTGAATCGCGTTCAGTGCTTTGTTATACTTTAATTTCTACTTCAACTCCGCTTGGCAATTCTAGTTTCATCAAAGCATCAATGGTCTTTGAAGAAGAACTATAGATATCCAATAGTCGTTTGTAGGAGCTCAACTGAAATTGTTCTCGCGCTTTTTTATTAACGTGTGGAGAACGCAATACAGTAAATAATTTTTTGTGCGTTGGCAATGGAATTGGTCCGGTGACAACAGCACCCGTACTTTTAACGGTTTTTACGATTTTATCAGCAGACTTATCTACTAAATTGTGATCGTAAGACTTTAATTTTATTCTAATTTTTTGGCTCATATTGTAATGCTTTTAAGCTTGGATTCCTTTAGCTTCTTTTATAACTTCTTCAGAAATATTAGACGGCGTTTCCGCATAGTGTGAAAATTCCATGGTGGAGGTCGCACGACCAGAAGATAATGTTCTTAAAGTCGTTACATATCCAAACATTTCAGAAAGTGGTACAGTAGCTTTAACTGTTTTGGCACCGGCTCTGTCGCCCATGTCACTAACTTGACCGCGACGGCGGTTCAGGTCTCCAACGATATCCCCCATGTTTTCTTCCGGAGTAATGACCTCAAGTTTCATAATGGGTTCCATGATAACGGCTTTGGCTGCTTTCGCTGAATTTTTAAATCCAAGCTTGGCGGCAAGCTCAAAAGACAGTTGATCTGAATCCACGTCGTGGTAAGAACCATCTTTTAATGTAACTTTCATGGCGTCTACTTCGTAACCGGCTAGAGGTCCATTCTGCATGGCCATTTTAAATCCTTTTTCAACAGAGGGAATAAATTCTTTTGGTACATTTCCGCCTTTAATTTCAGAAACAAATTCCAAACCTTCTTTACCCTCCTCAGCTGGCTCCAGCGTAAAGACAATATCCGCAAATTTTCCACGACCACCAGATTGTTTTTTGTAAACTTCTCTGTGTTCAGCACGTTGGGTGATGGCTTCCTTGTATTCTACTTGTGGTTGTCCTTGATTGACTTCGACTTTGAATTCTCTTCTCAAACGGTCAACGATAATGTCCAAGTGCAACTCCCCCATACCAGAAATGATGGTCTGGCCTGAAGCTTCATCGGTACGGACCGTAAAGGTCGGATCCTCTTCTGCAAGTTTTCCTAATGACATCCCTAGTTTATCGACATCGGCTTTTGTTTTAGGCTCAACAGCAATACCAATTACAGGATCTGGGAAATCCATAGATTCCAAAACAATTGGATGCTTTTCATCCGTCATGGTGTCTCCTGTTTTGATGTCTTTGAATCCAACAGCAGCTCCAATATCTCCAGCCTCAATAAAATCGATGGCATTTTGTTTGTTGGAATGCATCTGGTAGATACGAGATATACGTTCTTTCTTTCCAGAACGGTTGTTTAAGATGTAAGATCCTGCATCCAAACGACCAGAGTAGGCTCTAAAAAATGCCAAACGACCTACAAAAGGGTCTGTAGCAATTTTAAAAGCCAAGGCTGCAAAGGGCTCTTTGACATCTGGCTTACGAATCTCTTCCTGATCCGTGTCAGGGTTCATTCCTGTAATGCCTTCCTTATCTGTTGGGGAAGGTAGGTAACGACAGACAGCATCTAAAAGGAATTGAACCCCTTTGTTTTTAAATGCGGATCCGCATACCATTGGAATAATGGCCATATCCATAACAGCAGCGCGCAGTGCAGCATGCACTTCATCTTCTGTTATAGAATCTTCATCTTCCATGAATTTTTCAAGAAGATTTTCGTCGTAAGTTGCGACTTCTTCTATAAGGAGCGCACGATACTTTTTCGCTTCTTCTTTCATGTCCTCAGGAATTTCGATCACATCGAAAGTAGATCCCTGGCTTTCATCATGCCATACTATGGCGCGATTTTTAACCAAATCGATAACGCCTTTAAAATCCGCTTCGTCTCCAATATTGAGAACAATTGGGACAGCGTTGGATTTTAGCATGTCTTTAACCTGTTGACAAACACCAAGAAAATTAGAACCTTGGCGGTCCATTTTATTGACAAATCCAATACGGGGTACTTTATAGTTGTCCGCAAGTCTCCAATTTGTTTCAGATTGTGGTTCCACACCATCAACTGCACTGAAAAGGAATACAAGGCCGTCTAAAACTCTCAAAGAACGGTTAACCTCTACAGTAAAATCAACGTGGCCAGGAGTGTCAATGATATTAAAGTGATACCCCTCTGTTTCGTTAGTAGGCTGACCATTTTCGGTTGGAAAATTCCATGTGCAAGTCGTTGCAGCAGAAGTAATTGTAATACCACGCTCTTGTTCTTGCTCCATCCAATCCATGGTTGCAGCACCATCGTGAACTTCTCCAATTTTATGAGAAACACCTGTATAATAAAGAATACGCTCAGTCGTGGTAGTTTTTCCTGCATCGATGTGCGCAGCAATTCCAATATTTCTTGTATATTTTAAATCTCTTGCCATTTCTGATTAGAATCTAAAGTGTGAAAATGCTTTGTTTGCTTCGGCCATTTTGTGTGTATCCACACGTTTTTTTACTGCGGCCCCCTCTTCCTTAGAGGCAGCTAGGATTTCAGATGCAAGTTTGAGAGCCATCGATTTTTCGTTGCGCTTTCGCGCAAAATTTATCAACCATTTCATGGCCGTAGATATTTTGCGATCGGCACGAATTTGCATTGGGATTTGAAAAGTAGCCCCTCCAACGCGACGACTGCGCACTTCAACGTGCGGCATCACATTTGACAAAGCATCTTTCCACAACTGCAAAGCTGTTTTTTCTTCGTCTGTGTTTTTTTCTTCAACAATGTCTATAGCATCGTAAAATATTTTAAAAGCAACAGATTTTTTACCATCCCACATCATCATATTAACGAAACGTGTTACGAGCTGATCGTTAAATTTAGGATCTGGTAAAATAGGTCGTTTTTTTGCCTGTCTTTTTCTCATGTCTTCTATTTAAAGTGTTGTAAATTACTTTTTGGGGCGTTTTGCACCATACTTAGAACGACGCTGAGTGCGACCCTCAACACCTGCTGTGTCGAGTGCGCCGCGAACAATGTGATATCTAACACCTGGTAAATCTTTAACCCTTCCGCCTCTAACCAATACTATCGAGTGCTCTTGGAGGTTATGTCCTTCTCCGGGAATGTAGGCATTTACTTCATTGCCATTGGTCAACCTTACCCTCGCTACTTTTCGCATCGCAGAGTTTGGTTTTTTTGGCGTTGTCGTATAAACACGCGTACATACACCACGTCGTTGTGGACAGGAATCCAAAGCAGCCGATTTGCTCTTCTTAGTTAGCTTGACTCTTCCTTTTCTTACTAATTGTGATATTGTTGGCATATATTATATCTAATAACTTTTCTTTCCTCTTCTTAGAGGCGTGCAAAGGTAATGATTAAAATGTATTATTCAAATACTACTTAGTGTTTTTTAAAATATTTTTGTTTTTTTTTTCTTCCTACATAATTTAATTCTTTTTTGCGTTAGCTTTACATCAAACATTTTAGATTGACTTCAAAACACTTTTTCATCCTCAAAACCCTCTTATTTTTGAGTAGCGTCTGGCCAATAAATGCACAGGAAATTTCTTTGAAATTAAAAGGTCATTCTCCAGCGGATCAAGAAGTTTTAGAAAGTTTGGCTGCTGCAATCATTTTTGAAAATGTGGCAGCACTTGAAAGCGAAATTGAACAGATTCAAAAACAGCTTTACAACAAAGGATACATCAGCTTGAAGTATTTGGGTTTAAAAAATGTAAAATTAGAATACACTGCAGAATTTGAATTGGGACCCGCCTACAAATCCATTTTAATTTTTGGGCATTCCAGCTTGTTTAAACCATTGGGTTACGCCATTGAAAAAGACCTCGATTCTAATCAATTTTATGTAGAGGTCCCCATATCCGCTCTGGAAAATGCTTTAGATCAACTCTCTATAGCATTGTCCAATGAGAGTTACACTTTTGCAACGCTTCAACTTCAAAACATTCAACCAGAAGACGAAATCAAAATCAAGGCCAATCTTGTTTTAGACAAGGGTGCAAAAAGAACGCTGCAAAACATCAAAGTCTTGGGCTATGAGAATTTCCCGACTTCGTACATTAAATATTTTTTGCAAATTAAAACTCAAAAACCCTTTAAATTAGAGCGCATTCAATCTCAAATGAAGCTTCTAAACCAGCTGCCCTTTGCACAACAAAAACGGCCCGCTGAAGTGTTGTTTACCAAAGATAGCACTAATGTTTATTTATACTTAGAAAAAATCAAAAGCAACCGCTTTGATGGATTTTTAGGGTTTGGCTCCGACGAAACCTCTGGGAAAATTGAATTTGATGGCTATTTAGACTTGAAACTCATCAATAATTTAAACTTTGGAGAATACCTTAACCTCAACTACAAAAGTGACGAAATTGATCAAAAAACACTCGATATTGCGCTTCAGCTTCCCTATTTATTTGGCACCCCTTTGGGCAGTACTTTAAATCTTAATATTTTTAAAAAAGACAGTACCTTCACAACGGCCCAACAGGCGATTAAACTATTTTACCAGCTTAACGAAAATCAACAACTTGGTCTAGGGGTCCGTCTGCAACAATCCAATGCCATTACTAACACATACGATGCATTTGTTGAAGATTTTGACAGTCAGTTTTATGAAATAAATTACAATTATAGCAAGCAACAGCAAACAGATTTGCTCTTTCCAGTGCAAAGGCAATTGGAGGTGTCAGTCGCTTTTGGTAAAAGAAGTGCCGCTTCAGAACTAAAGCAACTACATATACGTCTAAAAGGGTTTCAAATTTTGAATTTAAATCCAAAAAATAGCATTTTCTTAAAAGTACATTTTGAGGAACTGCAATCAGATCAATATCTATTGAATGAGTTGTTGCGGTTTGGAGGGATCACTTCTGTTCGTGGTTTTCGTGAAAATAGTTTGTTTGCCACTCGTTTGGGGGTGTTGTGCAGCGAGTACCGCTACCGATTCTCCCCCGGACTTTTTGTACACTCTGTGATAGATGCCGGCTATTTTCAAGATGCTAACAATACGGACTACCAAATTTTTGGATTTGGTTTTGGTTTCGGACTGCGAAGTAACGGGGGGTTGTTACGCCTTACTTATGCCAATGGTAAAACAAAAAATATCCCACTTGATCTCTCTGAATCTAAGGTACATTTGAGCTTTACAAGCACTTTCTAACAAAAAAATTATTACAATTCTCACCAAAGTCTAAACAAACGTTAAAGTCTTGTTAAAAAATTACAGCTTTTTAAAAGCAATGGGGAATTACCGACGGAACAGTCGTGGACAACTATATTGGAGCAAATGCATACAATGCTGCAAACTGGAAAGAATCCGTAGGAACGCAAAAATGGGTTGCTTTTTACATGGACGGTTATCAAGCTTGGTGTGAATGGAGAAGATTGGACTATCCGCAATTGGCTGTACCAACTGCGGCAGAGATAAACTCAATTCCTGTGAGGTTACCCTATCCTTTGTCCGAGACCCAAAATAATTCACGAAATCTTGGGCAAATTACATCCACACCTGCAGATATGACAACCAAAGTATGGTGGGACGTTAATTAGAGAGAACAAAATATATTATTCAAAAAAACCACCTTCGGGTGGTTTTTTTTGTTAGCTAAAATTAAAGCTTACAATTATAAAGTATCAAGCTAAATACATTTCGATTTAAAAAATTGGATTCAACTAAATGTTAAAATCATTCAACAATTTGTTGAAATTGAGCCATTAAAAACATACTCATGTCTAACTTATTTAAAATTAAATTTAAACAAAGTTGGTTATTTAAGTTTTTATTATCACATTTGTAGAGACTAATTCAAATATCTAACTAAAATGAAAACAAAGTTTAGTGTAGTACTAACGCTTATTGCAGTGTTAGTAGTGCAAATTTCTTTTGCACAAAATAAAAATGTTACAGGAACTATTTCCGATGATTCGGGTTTACCACTTGCGGGAGCCACCATTATTATTGATGGAACTACAACTGGAGTATCAACTGATTTTGATGGAAATTATTCTATAGTTGTTAGTGAGAGCGACACTCTCGTAATCAGCTATGTCGGATATGCATCAGTTTCTGAAGTTGTAGGCGCAAGAAATGTAATAAATGTAACGATGAACCCAGACAATACACTTGATGAAGTAGTCGTACTAGGTTATAATTCAACCACAAAAACTGCTTTTACCGGAACTGCAACCAAAATCGAAACAGAAAATATCGAAGCTAAAGCCCTGGGCAACGTTTCTCAGGCACTCCGTGGAGAAGTTGCAGGTGTGAATGTCATATCTAGTTCAGGTGCTCCTGGATCAGATGCTACCATAAGAATTAGAGGTTTCGGATCTGTTAATGGGAACAGGAGTCCGCTTTACATAGTAGACGGGGCCCCCTATTCAAGTGATTTATCTGCAATCAATCCCAGTGATATTGAAAGCCTAACCATCCTCAAAGACGCTGCAGCAACATCTATTTATGGCTCACGTGGAGCCAACGGTGTTATCGTTATAACTACCAAAGGAGGTAAAGTTGGTGTTTCTGAAGTCATACTTGATTTTAGAACAAGTGTTAACGCTCAGATGTTGCCAACGTACAATATTATTGAATCTCCGGAAGAATATATTGAGTTATCGTATCAAGCTTTAAAAAACAAAGCTTCCCTCCTAGGAGAATCAGATCCAGCTGCTTGGGCCAGTGCAAATCTTTATGGTTCCCCTCAAAACGGAGAGCAAATTAACTCTATATATAATATTTGGGATGTCCCTGGTGATCAACTTATCAATCCAGTTACTGGGCGATTTAATGAAGGTATCAATAGAAGATACAATCCAACCAAATGGTCAGATGTGGCTTTCGGCACTGGTGTAAGACAAGAGGCTAACCTTCAATTTAGTGGTGGAAATAGTACAACGAGATTTGCCACATCCTTTGGATATTTAGAAGACGAAGGATACGCTTTGAATTCCGATTACACTCGATACACAACACGAATCAAGATTGACCATAAACCTAAAGAATGGTTGAAGGTTGGGGGTAATATTCAATTTACAGGAGGTAAATATACAAACTCTTCTAGCTCACAAGGAAGTGCCGGATCTTCTGGAAATATTTTTGCTCTCACAAATACAACTCCAGCAATTTACGACATCTATTTGAGAGATGAAAACGGTAATCTAGTAGAAGACCCTATTTTTGGCGGTAATCAATATGATTATGGAAGTGAGTCAGGACGTAGAGCTTGGAACACCACTAATGGTATTGCAGACGCGATTTATAATCTCTCTAGATTTAAATCCAATACTTTACTTGGTAACTTCAACATTGGTATTAAGCTTACGGATTGGATGTCATTTGATGTTCGATACAGTGGACAGTATCAAAACTCTGACAGTGCAAATAGATCAAATCCATACTATGGTGGTAATGCAGCTACCAATGGTTTCCTTTCAAAGTCTATAAGTACAGGCGTCAGCCAAAACTTTCTTCAGATGCTTAAGTTTAATAAAGATATTGGAGGCCACAATTTTGACGGATTTGTTGCACATGAATCGACAGAAAATAGTTCCACAAATATTAGCGCTGCAGCTCAAACTAACATTCTTCCAAACACTTTGGACTTAGACCAGTATACAAGCCCTTTTGGAAGAGCGGGTTCTTTTTCAACTGCATCTTCTCTTGAAAGCTATTTTGCACAATTTAACTACAACTACGATGAAAAATACTTCTTTACTGCTTCTGCTAGACGCGATGGTTCTTCTCGTTTTTATGAAAATAAGTGGGGAACTTTCGGATCTGTGGGTCTAGGTTGGATCATGTCGAAAGAAGATTGGTTTAATGATAATGGTTTATTTAACTTTATGAAATTAAAGGGTAGTTATGGTTTAATAGGTGATCAAGGTGTCAGTTTATTGTATGGATGGCAAATTTTCAACATTAATCAAACACCTGATGGGTCATACTCCTTCACCCAAAGCTCAAGGCTGGCCAACCGTGATTTAACATGGGAAACTTCTAAAATTTCCCAAGTTGGTTTTGAAAGTGTAATGTTTAACAATAAGCTTACGCTAGATGTCGACTATTACGTCAAAAACACTGAAAACTTATTTTTTACCCAAACCCTTCCTGGCTCAAGTGGATCTGCTAGCATTCAATACAATGATGGTGTCCTAATGAACAAAGGGGTAGAATTTAATGCTGGCTTAAGCTTAATAGAAAGCGAAGACTTTAACTTATCATTGAATATTAATGGTGAAATTTTTGATAATGAAATTACAGAAATGCCTGCTGATTTCTTTACTGGAGAAGAAAAAGTTATAGACGGAAGTTATTCCAAGGGTCGCTCACTGTACGATTTTTTCTTAAGAGAATGGGCAGGTGTTAACCCAGCTACGGGTGCTGCTATGTGGAATTTATACTACGATGATTTGAATGGTGATGGTGTTTTTGGTTCTGGCGACGCACCAATTACTAACATGGTAATATACATGGATGAAAACCCTGGTGCAAATGTAGCGAGTACAACAACTGAAGTTTACTCAGATGCAACTCAAAAATATGTAGGAAAATCTGCTATACCAGATGTGAGAGGTAGCTTTAGAATTAATGCTTCTTACAAAAACTTCGATCTTACAGCACAGTTCAGTTACAGTATGGGTGGTTATGTTTATGACAATGGCTACAGCGTGTTGATGAGTAATTCAGGTCTTATTGGTAGAGACAATTATCACACAGACATCAGAAATGCATGGTCACAACCTGGTGACATAACAAATGTTCCAAGAATGTCTGCGGGATATTCAACAGATACCCAATTTAGCTCTACTTCAACAAGATTTTTAACAAAAGCTAACTATTTATCTCTTAATAACTTGAGAGTGGGTTATACATTACCAAATAAATTAGCAACAAGAGCAGGAATTAAGAGTTTTAACGTATACGTTTCTGGTGACAATTTAATGATGTTGAGTGCTAGGAAAGGTATGAATCCTACAACTCTAATTAGTAGTTCAAATTCTGGTATTTACATGCCAATGACAACACTTAGTATTGGCACAACAGTTCAATTTTAAAATAACAAAAAGATGAAAAGAAATTTAATTTATTCGATATTAGGAGCCTCTCTAATCTTTGTAGGGTGTTCCAAGGAATTTTTAGACCCTCAGAGAAATACTAGTGTTCTTACAGCTGAAGATTTATCTGAGTTTGCAGATGTTAATCCTGATCTTGTTGAAGGAACATTAGAAGGTATTGCGAGTTTCATGATACAAGACCAAGGTATTCTTGTTGACATACACAATGATTTTGGACAAAAAGGCGTAGACCTTTTTACAGATGTTGTATGTGGAGATGCAGCTCTTTCTGGTAGTGCTTACGGTTGGTATAATTCAACCGCTAACCTAGTTTCAACAGTAGATTTCACATACAATGACAACCGTATAATATGGAATTATTACTACAGAATTGTTAGTCTCTCAAATAGTGTAATTCAAACCGCTGGTGGTAATAATGCTATTCCCACCAGTGATGGTCAAGCCAAGGTACTTGGTCAAGCAAAAGCATCAAGAGCTTATGCATACTGGTATTTAACCCAACTATTTCAACCAGAATATGATCCTAATCAAGAGATTCTCCCTTATTATGATGGAGACATTGTTGAAACAGCAAAAGTACCCGCTTCACAAATCTATAATTTGATTATTAGCGATTTGACTGACGCTATTGATTTTCTGGATGGCTATGTGCGTCCAGACAAAAGTAAAATAGACAAAACAGTTGCTCAAGGTTTGCTTGCTTATGTTTATGCAGGAATGGGAAATTATACCGATGCTAAGCTAATGGCAGATGAAGTAATTGCTGCAGGTTATCCTATAACAACCGCTTCAGAGCTTTGTTATCCTGGTATAGGGTCAGGCTTCAATGATTTTAATACGCCGTCTTGGATTTGGGGATTTAATCTCACTGAAGAGATCGGACATCAACTGATTGACTGGTGGGGACAAATGGATATGTTTACATATAGTTACGCATCCGCTGGGGATTACAAGTCAATGGATGATGCACTTTTTGCACAGATCTCTAACGACGATGTTCGTAAAGATCAGTTTGCCGCAGTCCCAGGTCACTCAGGACTTTTGCAACCCTCAGGAAAATTCTTTGACCCAAACAGACAAATCGATGGACAATTTATCATCACTACGGATTTGATATTTATGCGCTCAGATGAATTTCATTTGCTAAGTGCAGAATGTGCTGCTAAGTTAGGGAATGATGCTGGTGCGAAAGCTACGTTAATTAATTTGTTAGACAATCGTTTTCCAAATGCCGCTTCAGTTATAAACCCACTTTCTGGTCAAGCGCTGCAAGATTACATCTACTTACAGACAAGGATTGAACTTTGGGGTGAAGGAAAATCATATTATGCATTAAAGCGTAATAAAGCGACTGTTACAAGAGGTACAAATCATGTTTATCGTGCCGGAGAGTCCTTTGCACACAACTCAGATGAAATATCATTTCAAATACCGCAAAGTGAAATTAACAACAACCCAAGTATAACTAGTCAAAATCAGTAAACCTATTAATTAAAATTTTTAAAACGATGAAATTTAATAATAAAATAAAACTGTTTTCATTACTTACTGCATTTACATTGTTTGTATTTTTAGTAGGTTGTGAAGATGGTATTAACGATAACATTTCGGTATCAGATAGTTTTGTTGGATTTAGTTCAGACCAAACAGTCGATGTTGAAATTGGAAGCACAGAGGTTGTAAATGTTGATCTTTACGCATCTGCAGTATCTACCATGGATAGAACTTTTGAATTAAGTTATGCAGGAACTGCAGATGCATCAACATATGTTGGCCCAAGTTCTATTACAATTGCTGCGGGCGTTACAAAAGCAACAATAGAAATAGTTTTATCAGGAACCTTTACCGTTAATGGTAAAACAATAATCATATCGATGAACCAGTCAGCAGATACAGATCAAGTAACGAGTTATACTGGAAGTTTTGAAGATGAAACATTGGAAGTTGAGTATGATACACACACAATAACTGCCAAAGACCTTTGCTTGGCAAACCTTGTCACACTAGATATAACTTTTGATCCTTACCCCCAAGAGACCGCTT
>ERZ1047472.2611-NODE-2611-length-12555-cov-4.217520_pt1 | contig 12555 bp, 11 predicted proteins | sample MGYA00383095_ERZ1047472 | MGnify/ENA primary metagenome ERZ1047472 (study PRJEB29581, sample SAMEA5548365) | metagenome | biome: marine; feature: coastal; material: water | depth 1 m | study: Short-term variability in the microbial, nano- and picoplankton...
CAAGTCTCAGATCGTAGGCTCGCTGAACTTGGCTTTATCATTGCACGAATAGATGGCATGGGAACAAACTGGCGGTCAAAAAAGTTTCATGATGTGTGCTGGAAAAACCTGTCTGATGCTGGCCTGCCAGACCGTATTGCCTGGCTCAAAGCTGCAGCAGAGCGATACTCATGGATCGACTTGTCTCGTATTGGTATCTACGGCGGGAGCGCCGGTGGCCAAAATGCTCTTGCGGCAGTCTTGCACCACGGCCAATTCTACAAAGCTGCGGCAAGTTACTGCGGTTGCCATGACAACCGAATGGATAAGATCTGGTGGAACGAGGCATGGATGGGCAAACTCGGGCCTCACTACAAGCAAAACTCGAACGTTACTCACGCCAGCAAGCTTCAAGGCGACCTTCTCCTCACCGTGGGAGAAGTTGACACGAACGTAGACCCTGCATCAACGTTGCAGGTGGTTGATGCGTTGATTCAAGCCAAGAAAGATTTTGTATTTATGCTTGTTCCCAATGGTGAACATGGCGTTGGCGAGAGCGATTACCTTTTTCGCAGACGGCAAGATTTTTTTGTTCGATCACTTCTTGGTGTTGAACCACGCAGATGATAATGATCTCATGGTATATCCACTTGCGGGCTAATCCTCGCATATTAAGCCGTTTGAATTGTCTCGTACTTTGTAACCACAGAATAGCCACAAACATAGAAGTCGTTATGAGTCGCTTATATTATTTCATCCCGTGCATCCTGCTTGTCACAACACCTACAACTCACGGTGAGGACCTGCCCCCGATCGAGTTAGCCCACAAGTGGGTTTCACTCTTCAACGGAAAAGACCTCGCTGGCTGGACAGTCAAGATTACGGGGCATCCTCTTGGCACGAATTTCGCTGATACCTTTCGCGTCGAAAATGGAATCATGAAAGTGTCGTACGACGGATACAAGCAATTCAATAATCAGTATGGGCATCTCTACACAAACATCCCGTACTCCAAGTATCGCCTCCGCATGGAATATCGATTTACTGGCACAATGATGCCTGATGCCCCAAAGTACGTGAATCTCAACAGCGGTGTGATGATTCATTCACAATCACCGCAAAGCATGGGACTCCACCAACATTTCCCTGTCAGTCTCGAATTCCAGTTCCTTGCCGATGAAGGCAACGGAAAACGGCAAACCGGGAATGTGTGTACACCCGGCACGAATCTAGAAATGGATGGAAAGTTGATCACGCAGCATATTGTCAAATCGACCGCACCTACCTTTCCAGCTGATCAGTGGGTTTCCATTGAAATTGAGGTTCAGGGAAACGAACACGTGATTCATCGAGTTCAGGGAAAAGATGTGCTTCAGTATCAACATCCACAGCTTGACCCAGAAGGACGGGTTGAGTCAGCTGAGCCTCTTTTACGGGCGGGGGCTCCAAGTCAGCTCAATTCAGGATTCATTGCCTTGCAAGCAGAGGGACAGCCCGTATGGTTTAGAAAGATTGAATTGCAACCGCTTGATTAGGTTCCGCACCTGCTTTTTCATACAAGGCAATTGTCTCCAGACATAAACAAGTAATTCCGTCGCTGTAATAGCCAGAAAGAAGCCCGTGATGGGTAGCAGCACACCACCTCCTGCTCACCCTGTTTTGCTTGCGTTTTCTCATTACCTTCAGAGCACGAGACCGGCCTGACCTGTTTTCAATCATTGTACTATCATGGTTATATGAAGACTCAAAATTCCTCTTCTCAATTAGGTACTCGCGCAGGTCCAACCAATCGCGCAGGTTCAGCCAGATGCGCAGGCCCAGCTGATTGCACCGGGCCAGCCAAACCAGACTCAGCGAACATCACCAACAACTGGTTAACACAGCAGGCACAGCCTGAACTCACCTTATCTGCTGAAAAACTTGCACTCCTGTCAAATGCCGAAGCTCTTCTTGGCAAACAGAAAGATATCAGTGACGACGAACGTCAGGTACGGCTTCAGGTTGTACGAGCAGTCATTACCGGAACAGTGATTCGACCTTCAGATGATTCACCAGAAATGCGTAACCCAGCTTATTGGGTTCTTAGAAATGACAGCTTTGTCATTTCCCAGGGAGTTGATCCGGTCGATGCCATTGAAGATCTCTGGAAACTTCATGGTGCCGACGGTGTTCCTGTTCCTCGTATCCGTTGCCTAAAATACACAACACTTATCCTGATTCAGGGCATCATCCAGCACTTTCGCACGACAGGAAATTCAGCTGGCATTGACGCCATGAACCATTTCCTTGCCAACAAGGTTATTCCTGACGATCTTCCAAATAAAGGATATGACATTCTTTGGAAGCGTCATTATGAAACGGATCGGCTACTCCCTGGCGACCAGGTATGGTTTGACAATCCATTCTTTGAACGCGGCCGTGATTTATTCCGTGAGCAATTCCAGCAGGATGCCCTGCATGACGGAAAAGACCCTGAACATGCTGCGGCGTGGGCGAGGCTTCGTGCCAAAGCCGTCACTGCGGGCGAGGAAGGTAGCAACGCGTTCTATGTAGGTAACAATCAATTTATGCTCGGGGCTGATTCACTCGTCACGGCGTTTCGAGGGCCCCTTCTCCCTGAGAGCTCAAATCCGCTGGTAGCACACGAGCAGGTGTTCACACAAAAAGTTTTTAGTCTGGAACGTTTTTGTGAACATATGATGGAAGACAACTTTTCTGTACAGGCTGTCATCCGAGCAGACTCCGAGAGCGTGTACCCAGGGTGCTTTACTATTGAGCGAGTGCGAACACCGCTAGAGTCCAAATATTTCCTGCGATACCAGGCATCGCATCCGCCGGTCAACGAAATCAGCAGCCTCATTTCGGATGTGGTGAGCTCCAACCCACCGCCTCGTGTGTATCTTGAAAACGAGACACTCCAGGCCACGTTCTCGCCAGACTATGACTGGCATGAGCAGGAACGAGTTCGACTTGCTCTTGATGCTCTTATGAGGTCTGATGCTGACACTACCTGGTGGTCTCTTCATAACAACCGGAATGATGATCGGTATGTGCTTACAGCGACGAGAGGCACGGATGTACGAAATTTCACTCTGGGCATGATATCTGGTGATCTTTCGCACTCAAGGCTGTGCCTGCCCTTCACTCGCCGCCTACCGCTTGTCCCGGGACGCCTCCCTGATTCCTTTCATCCAGAACGTGAGTTTCTTCGCCATGAAAAACAGTGGTCTCGTGAATGCATGCCACTCTTTGCGATGCAGTCGGCACTATGCACGATTGCAATCAAAGAATGGGAACATGTTGTAGCGACGGAGCCTGGCGAAGATGGCAGAAGCCACCAGTTTTCACATGAAGAGAAAACAAATTACGTGAAAGCTCTTACTGAAGAGATTGATGAACTTACTCGTACCCGTCGTGCTGCACGTGAAGCAACAATCCTACCATGCCGTCCTGCACCAGTGGGCTGGGAAGGTTTTAATAACACTTCTATCGAGTAGGTCGTAATAGCACGGAATCCGACGAGCATTTATCTGCTCCACCATCAGCTTGTGATCAAAGTGCGTTCTGAAAAGATATATGTGCAAAAGAAAATCAATGAAACTTGGCAGAATCTTTGGTGACTCACTGCCCAAACTCCTCGTACTCGGCCTGTTCTTCAAGGACACACAATCCAGGTACCGACAATTTCGCTTACATAATCAGGAGTACAAAGATCATCAATGCCATGACACAACCACACAACACAAGCGACCATTTTCTTTTTTTACTACGATCTTCTTCCACAATCTCCAGTCACAATGGTAACAGGGTCTTCAACCGAAACCCGATCTGATAGGAATCTCATAGAACGAATTATTTCGGCTTATTTTCTTATCTCTGCTGAGACAAAAGATCACGGAGGGCCTATCTGATCAAGTATTACTACAAAGTCCGAGGACGTGCATCTATCAACCAAAGGCACCCAGCCAATCGGTAGGCACACGGGCTTTTAAATGTGATTCGGGATGCCACAAAAGACGTTCGTGAAAAACTGTAATTGAGGTTATTAGATAACCGGTGATTACTCGAAAACATCTGTGGACAACTCAAGCCGGTTGACACATCGCATCCGGGCTACCAAGCGCAGAACAGATTCGTCCACTAAAAATTCTTTTTAATGACTAGTCGTCATTAGGTATTTCATCACCCGAGTTGTATCTATCAAGAGTCGCCTGTAGTGAACCTTGGATACAAATAATCGGTGACTCGGGAGACCGGTGATTGCTTTCTCGTGCCTCTTGCCGATATCGTTCGAGAGTGTCCTGTAGCGAACCATGAATGACAACAATTGGGTTTTCTGGGTTTTCACTATTCCTCATCGGCTTTTTGCTTTCTCTTGGCTTCACTGGAAGCCTCCTCTGAAATAAAACTCATATACGCCGTCCACGATGAGAACTCTTCTGGCGGCGGGTTCAACATTTGACCGTACCCATCCGGAGGCGTTTGTGCAACTGTCTCAGTATTATTAAAGCAAATCATTCGCCACAATATCCCAGTCCACCGTGCTCTATCGAATGCCCTCCTTATTAACTGTTTGTTCGGGGAAAATGTAACAAGAAATGGTTTCCACGCCATTTATAGCTAGTTTTATTCATTTTACTTAACTCGCAGCACGGTCGACTTCCCGCAAATTTGTGTCACAACCGGTCACACCAAGCACCACAAGCAATGGCGTATTTGTGAATCACATTCCTGCGCAGAAGAACTGATCGGCTTCGAATATTCTGATCTTCAATTCTTACTTGAAATATCGAAGGGTCTCCGAAAGTCCTCGCTTCGATCGGGATAAGAAAGCATTTGGTTATTTTGCACCCTCGTCCAACCGCGCTGAACTGGCCACAGTTACACAAGTACAATCACAACGCATGTGGTCCCCATAATGAAGTGAGCCAGTATCCCAATATCTGTCAACTTCTCTATTCTCTGTCCAGCGTCCCTACTCTCTTCACAAAACCTGAAGAATAACCTGATGGGGTCCCTGCTTTTGTCCATCGAAGTCTGCCGTAACCGAAAGGCTTGTCTGACCTTGTGGGATATCGACTCGCTGCACGTAACCTCTTTTTTGGCCAGCAGCAATTTCAATAGTTCGTGTGAGATTGCCTACCGCAATTGTGGCAAAACCCTTTGTCGGCGAGTGATTAAAAATGATTTCAACCTCATAGGACCTCGGTTCCTCCGCTTCCAGTAACCAGGACCCATTAGAATTTTGGGCCCATGGTTTGCCTTGTGCATGCCGCCAGTCTTGTCGAGTCAGCACCGTTTTCGGCTCAAAGTCAGTACCGATAATAATCCGTGGAGGAGCGTAATTGTCTGGGCGAGTTGAGCTGACATCTTGAAACCATAACTCGTAATCTGCCATCAGCCTCGCAAAAACCTCAGGCTTGTCAGCTGCGATGTTGTTTTGTTGCCGTGGGTCCTCGTGAAGGTTATAGAGTTCCAAATTGACCTCTCCATCAAATTTCTCTTGCCCGAATCCACTCGGGTGAACGAGTTTCCAAGGCCCGTTATGAATCGCAAAATGATGATACAGCTGTGGTTCATCTCCACGATGCGTCTGAAACACAAGTGAGCGAGCTGGCCAATCTGCTTGACCGGTCACAAGCAATGGAAGAAAACTTCGACCATCGACGGGGTGGGTTTTTAAACCATCAACCGAGCATGCATCGAGAAGTGTTGGGAGCACATCGATATGCGCGCACATCTCACTTGATCGTTGCCCTGATTTCACCTTAGCAGGCCAGTGAAAAAGTAATGGTGACCGAATGCCACCATCATCAACATGGGTTTTCATGCCCCGCATATCACCTACGAACCGTAACGAATTAGGTCCGTTATCATTGAGATATATGACAATGGTATTCTCGAGCACTCCAAGGGCTTGGAGGTGTTCAAAAAGACGTCCCACATTGATGTCGATATTCGTAATCATTGCTGCGATTCGGGCCAGCTTATCGTTCTCTTTCGCCAACCTATCGTTCTTGAGTTCCTTTATTAAGATTGGTGAAAAATCAACATCCTGATATTTCTCATACAGTTCAGCTGGGACGTCATGAAATGGTCCATGAGGAGCATTTGTAGCAATGTAGGTAAAGAAATTCTTCTTGGCGTTTACGCTTTCATCAATAAATTGCATAGCTGCATCAAAGTAAATGTCGGTGCAGTATCCTTTCATCGGTGTTTCAATTCCGTTTTTAATCAATGTCGGATCTGTGTATTTCCCCTCGGCACCGATTGGATCAGAAGGCTGACCAATTCCTCCACCCCGATGGACGAGGCTATCCTGAAACCCCTGATCATTGGCACGTAGTGGATAATTGTCACCGAGATGCCACTTGCCATAGATACCCGTTTGATATCCTGCATCTTGCAAGTATTCTGCAAGAGTTTTTTCATCAGAGTCCATCATTGCTCGTCCGATGTAGGTATCGATGCACCGCGTTCGGTAGTTGTATCGCCCCGTCATGAGACTCGCTCGGTTCGGAGCGCAGACAGGACTGACATAAAAATTTGTCAGGCAGCCACCATTTTTGAACATGGCATCGAGTGCTGGGGTTTCGATAAGCGAATTTCCTTGAAATCCGTAATCGCCTCCACCTTGATCATCACTCATAATAACAACAACATTGGGACGTTTACTTTCTGCTTGCGCGCCACTGGGAATCACGCAGCCCGCGACGATACCGAAAAATAAAACTTGCAGATAACGAAAACGAATTGATGAATAGTTCATAAACCGGTGTTTTCCTGTTGAGGATTTTCAGAAACTTGCATCTCTTTTCAACTCGAGCAATTGCAAAGTGAGTTATTTCATCCTAAGACACCCCGCCTGCTTGCAAAACAGTGTACCTGAGAGTGGCCCCGTTGATTACGCAAGAGGCTTCCTACCATCAGAATCTGGTATTGCCTATGCTCGTGAGCATGAACAGCAGGCTGCATGCCTGATTCCCAAGCAGGTAAACAGTGGTTTGAGATTACTTCTTACAGAGCTTTCTCACATTGTTTGACAGATGATCGCAATGTTTCACTGAGCTATATTCTTTACGCTCGGAAACCCAAACCAAATCGCACTGCACTTCCAAAAAACACAACATCATGAGCAACTATTCGGCACCATTTTTTTCAATGATCACCAACACAATTTTGATATCATTAACGATAACTAATTGACATTCTCAAAAATAAGGAAGCATCATGAACACCAGAATTCTTTGGCTGTTGGCTCTTGGATGGGGAATGTCATTGAGCTTGACGCACACGGTCGCTGCGGAATCGATCGATCTCCTGGCTGACGGCATGCAGCTGACTGACCAATGGGTGATCACTCATGGTGTGTTAAGCCCTTCTGAGAATCCCGGCGGTATTATTTGGTCAAAGGATGTCTTCGATAATTTCGAAGTATCGATTGAGTACAAGACCTCTCCAGGGTGTAATAGCGGCTTGTTCTTTCGGACCGACCCAAAGAACCCTGTACAGGGTGGCTTTGAGGTTCAGATCGCCTCACCGGGGCTGTACTCTGAAAAGCATGTTGTTGGCTCGCTCTATGACGCCAAGGAACCGTCTGTTGATGCCGGTAGGCCTGACGGTGAGTGGAACAGCCTGACAGTACGCTGCAAAGGCCCACACATTCATGCAGTGCTCAACGGAAAAGAGATTCTCAGTCTATCCATCGACAACTGGACCACACCGAGACAAAACCCTGATGGAACGAAAAATAAATTCAAAACTGCACTGAACGATCTGCCGCGAACGGGACACATCGGTTTCCAATACCATGGCCATGAGGTCTGGATTCGTAATGTGCAGGTCACAGTCCCTACAGATTCGCAGGAGTGATCGTAAACAACTTAGAGTGACAAGCCCGCCGGTGACGTGAGCCTTCTTCCCTTTGGCCTCTTTCACTTCTGGCCCATTGTCGGAACGGAAACGAAGAAGTGTATTAATCGCAATGCCCTATTTCCTGAGACTCTTACGAATACGTTCGGCTTATCCGTCAAGCTCCGTGCAGCGCGACAGAAATGATCTTTAACTACGCCTCGTGCAAAACAGATCGTATCTCTCAAGTCTCGAACGTTGATCCCGAATGAATACTTGATCCCAAATGAATATTGGAGATGAATATTACAAATCGCTTCGCTGAAAATTACGACTTTCAAACCATTTAATTTCTTTGCATTCTCAATTCTTTCATGACGTATTGTGAGCGCAGAGTTATTTAACACCATATGTAATTAGCTTATTCATGTCAGACTTTTTTATTTTCAGTAACTTGGAAAGCATGAAAGATACAACCACTGCACGGCAGTCGGATGGATATGGACAAACGACCACGTCAGTAAGATTTTTACTTTCACCAAAAATTTTTACATCGGGCACCTCCATATCGACGCCCCTGAAATACACAAAATCAATGCGATCGCGGTGGGTCGTAGGATCATCGGCTTTCAGGATAGGCGTCCATGTGTAGCCGGAGTTTTCCATCTCGTCTGGCCGGAGTTTTCCATCTCGTCTGGATAGATCGTGCGAAAGGCATCAGCGGAGCCTGCCTTTGCCGGTGCCAAAGAAGTGGGGTACACCACTTTGATAGGGTGGCGGCCAGACCTGGCAGCTTTTTCCGTCCATTCACGATGCGAAGGCACGTCAAAATCACCGATGACACAACCTGGTATGTCTTTATCTGAGAGCGATTGTATCTGCTCAAGATATTTTGAAAGATCTCTGCCGCGTGTTTTTTTAGAGCCTGTTGACGCTTTTTTTCTTGCTCTGCAGGCATTTGAAACCGAAGGGAATCGAGGTAATGATTGGATCTCAGAAACTCATTCAAAGATACTTCTAGAAATTGAAAGATATTTCCCCATGGCACGGCTCATAGCTCTTACAAAGATCCTGCTTTTCTGTGTTGTCGCAATTGGTTCGCAACATGCTTGTTTTGCTGCAGCAGAAACCAAAGAATCATCGGATACGAAAAAAGAAAAGAATCCGGCGGCATCAAAAGCCAGCGAAGACCACACCCAGCCAGCAACTGTTCCAGATGCATCTGATAAACCGGTAATGACGAGTCACTCAGTTACCGTAGGGAAGACCAAACTGTCATACACTACTGAGACGGGCATGTTACCGTTGTTGAAAAATGACGGTACAGCGAAAGCATCGATGTTTTATATCGCATACACCCTCGACGGAGGTGATTCATCACGCCCCATCATCTATTGCTTCAACGGTGGTCCAGGGGCATCGGCAGTGTGGCTACATCTTGGTGGCCTTGGTCCAAAGCGAGCACAGGTGAATCCAGATGCGACCTTACCACCTCCCCCATATGAGCTCGTTACCAATGAGCATACGATTCTACCGTATGCTGATCTTGTCTTTATTGATCCCGTTGCAACTGGTTATAGCCGGCCCACAAAGGATGAAAAAGCTGAACAGTTTTTTGGAAAAAGACCAGACATTGAAGCCATGTCTGATTTTATTGTGTTGTATACAACCCGGCATCATCGCTGGGGCTCTCCAAAGTATCTGTGTGGCGAAAGCTATGGGGTATTTCGAGCTGCAGGGATCGCAGAATATTTGCAGGATCAACATGGAATGTTCCTCAATGGGCTCCTTCTTGTTTCTGGGCTGGTTGACTTTGGAACAATTCGGACCGGTTCCACGAATGACTTGCCGTATTCGATTTTTCTACCGACGCTAACCGCAGTTGCTCATTTTCACAATCGACTGCCTACAGATTTGCAGCAGAATCTGCAGGATGCCATGAGAGAATCGAGGAAATTTGCCTCCGGTGAATATCTTGCTGCACTCTTTGCCGGTGACCGTTTGGAAGATGGTAAGCGTAAGCAGATTGCAAGCAAATTATCACGTCTTACAGGACTATCAGCAGACATCATTCTTGAAAATCGGCTTCGGATAAGCCCATCCACTTTTCGTAAGAAATTACTCAGCGAGGAAGGACTCATCTGTGGACGATACGACGGTCGTATTACCGGTCGAGATGGAGATCAGTCCAGTTCATATCCTACTTTTGATCCCTCATACATGGCGGCACTTGGCCCACTCGCTGCTACTATGAATGCGTACGTTCGTGAAGAACTGGCATTTGAAAACGATCTTCCGTACAAGGCACTAGCAGGCGTACGGCCTTGGAAATTCGAAGAAAATACGTATTCAAGCACAGCGGCTGACCTAGGCTCAGCCATGTCAAAAAATCCACACCTGAAGGTGCTGGTCATGACAGGCCAATGTGACTTGGCAGTCCCACCGGATGCAATGCGTTTTAGTATCGATCACCTTGAAATTGATCCGGCGATCAAAGCAAATGTCTCTTTTGTAGAATACACTTCCGGCCACATGATGTATCTCAATTTGCCAGACCTCAAAAAGCTTGGTCAGGATGTGTCTGAGTTTATCAATGCAAGTAAATAATAAAGCTTGTATAAGCCACGTGAGTGTTATTAAGAAGAAACGAGAAGTGGGCGATTGAGGACCCAGACCTCCCAACTACATACCGTGAGGTTTGAACTTGAGCTCAAAGACTCTCGATGCGACCCTAGACTCTGCCAGAATGCCAACACGTTGCATAAGATTTTTTCAATTTAGCTCGCAGTAACGCCCTGCCTCGATTTACGTTGGGCGATACAACTGAAGCAGTGACACCATATCCTTTCGTCACACCATATCTATTGAGTAGGTTGAAGTAATAACCAAAAAGATCATTACCATATCTATCACTCGACACAATCCGACACATTGGTGCCGTTTCAAGTGCTTGCACGTGTACCTTCGGTAAAAGTCGTACTCTCACGAGGCAACACGTTCTAACGGCAGCAATTCCCAACGATTGTGATACAGAGAAAATCACCGAGACGAAAACTCTGCCATCTACAATGATCCGACTGACACTCCAAGCCATGTGCCTTTTCATCTCGTGTTCTGCTGGCCTACTCTTTTGAATTCCACTCATGAAACATGAGGCAGAAGAAGAGAATCAGCACACACTACTCTCACCACTCATACGGGGAGCAATGGCTGCTATCCGGCACGAATCTGCACCGAGTTTAATGCAGGCTACAGACAGATTCCCCGCAGCGTGCAAACTACTTGATGTCTTTATCAATACTGCCTATTCGATCAACTTGCTCCGGGCAGTTATGGCACACATTGCGAGAAGAGTCCGAGAAACTCTTTGCACCAAGAACAAGAGCTGCCGAGAGCGTGAGTAACCACGCCGCATTTGCCAATTGTTGTACGGAAAGATACTTCAGCATGTGCTAGCTCCTCAATAAATTCATTTCACGACCTACTCAACAGGGGCACTGTCTGCAGCAGGCTGCTGACAGCATGAACCACAACACCCACCCGTAAAACTTCGAATTCCTGCGGCGGCCGTCGCACTAACAACAATAATCCCTATCAATATCCCAAGCTGTTTCAAAAGCACACTACCCATATCGTCACCTCCAAGAAATGCCGTTTCTTTATGTATCGGCAAACACAACCAGCATTTTTTAACGTAGAGAAATAACTATCGCTATTCCCCGAAAAACGCATCCTGAGGGCAGTCTTCCAGCTCATGGAGTCAATGCTGAGAATAAAATAAAAAGAATTGGAGGTGACCGAGTCGTTGGTGATGAATTAACAAACAGATGAGTCAAAGCAACAGGCATCCCGATACCTCAACTTTTATATCACCCTGAGTTGACGTCTTCATGACCGAATTGATGGCCTCGTATCGTTCAGTCAGACAACATTCACTTCAGTCAAAGATCTGCAGACAAAGCTATGTATCAATCACGCTTACATCATTAAAAGGTTTGCATATTCAAAAAGAAGGTCCAAACATTTCTTCCACACCATAAGCAGCACGCGAGTGACACTTTTCGTGTCGTCTTGATTTATCCTTGTTCAGGATTGTGCTTCCAACTAATATGTCTAGTCAAAAATCTTGAATGCGAACAATAATGAACAACCCTGATCGATATCAAATCGACCTCTATCCTCCACATCTGGCTGGATAATCCTTATTCGCTTCTTTATTCAGCACCTTTTAGCAAGGGCCTGTTTTTCTGTTTTTTGTCATCAATTTTCCCCGACTTGAAATCTACCCGACGGCTCAAAGAAGCACGGAGCCTACAACACGAACGCTCAGCCCTTCATTCAATTAGTGAACATGGAGCTGACTCTCAATGAAATCCTTGCACGATAAATTTTGAACTTGTTGATATTTCCGAACGAGCTTCGTCTTCAAAGAGCGGTTTCTTTCTGTGCTTGTGTGGACGTGCTACCAACCCAACCAGAACACAGCCAAGATAATTGAACCGAGAATCGCCACCGTCTTCTTTTGTTCATTATTACCAACAGGACAAAATATTCAGAAAGCAACTCCTGAAACGCCCCAAAGACAAAATGCAAGAATGCCTATGAGCCAGAAACCCCTAAGATAACACCGAGACAGTATGGCATTGGTGGTTCACATTGACCCCGGACTTGCCACAACATAGGTCTGCCAGAAGTCATGCTTGGTTGCCTTAAGAATTGCTGCAA
>ERZ1047472.2612-NODE-2612-length-12553-cov-9.514402_pt1 | contig 12553 bp, 8 predicted proteins | sample MGYA00383095_ERZ1047472 | MGnify/ENA primary metagenome ERZ1047472 (study PRJEB29581, sample SAMEA5548365) | metagenome | biome: marine; feature: coastal; material: water | depth 1 m | study: Short-term variability in the microbial, nano- and picoplankton...
GTTTTCCCTATTTTTGAATCGAAATGAATACTGCTTAAAGTTGAGCTGCCGCATAAAGTAAAAATAACCTTTCTTGGAATATTAGCTTTGTAAAATCTACATAACTTGTGTCCAAATTGCTAACATTTCATCTGTATATCTATGTCTGCACAAGCAAAAGAAATTGTAAAAAACATCAAACAAGGTGTCATTGCTCCTATCTATTTTTTAATGGGTGAGGAGGCCTTTTATATTGATGCTATTTCAAACTATATAGAAAAAACTGTATTGGATGAGAGTGAAAAAGGCTTTAACCAAATGGTGCTCTATGGCAGAGATGTAACTATAGATGATATTGTAGGCAATGCCAAACGCTACCCAATGATGGCTCAAAGGCAAGTGGTGATTGTGAAAGAAGCGCAAGATCTCTCCCGAACTATTGAGAATTTGGTAGCCTACGTTGAGAATCCTCAGCCTACCACAGTACTGGTTATTTGTTATAAATACAAAAAGCTTGATGCTAGAAAAAAGTTAAGTAAAGCCGTTAAAAAAGCGGGTGTTTTATTTGAGAGTAAGAAACTCTATGAAAATAAAATTCCAGATTTTATACAAGCAACCCTTGCCAGCAAAGGATATACCATTACTCCTAAGGCGGCTCTAATGCTAACAGAGTTTTTAGGGACAGATTTAGGTAAAATAAATAATGAGTTACAAAAATTACAGCTTATTGTAAAGCCGGGTGCTCAAATAACTCCAGAGATTGTAGAGCAAAATATAGGAATCAGTAAAGATTTTAATAATTTTGAATTACAAAAAGCCATTGGTGATCGCGACGTTTTAAAAGCCTATGCTATCATTCAATATTTTGGACAAAACCCAAAGAACAATCCTATTGTCATGACAGTTTCTTTGCTGTACGGTTTTTTTGTGAAGTTGTTAAAGTATCATGCCGTTTCCAATAAAGCAAACGCGGCTAAGGCACTTGGCGTGAACCCATATTTTATAAAAGATTATCAAATAGCTGCTCGCAATTACCCGATGAAAAAGGTAAGCATAATTATAAGCGCCATTCGTGATGTTGATATGAAAAGTAAAGGAGTAGGGGCTTCTAATACCCCTCAGGCAGACCTATTAAAAGAATTACTTGTCGCTATTTTTAATTAAAAAATTAATCCACTCTATTTTCATCAAAAGCAGATGGCAGTAATTTAGGGATAAATTTCACCAATAAAGGCAATAAAATTGCACCTCCAGGAAGCAAGAAAATGGTTAACGATGGGATGGTTTTACAGATGTCCAACAGCTGTTCTTTTACCTTGCTTTTTTCTTCCTTTGATAATTCCCTGAGGGTAGAAACACCTAGAAGTTTTAATAATTCTCCGCTTTCTTGCAATTCTTTTTGCAATCTGTCCTTGTTTCTAACAATAAGTCTTTTTACAGTACTTGTTGATTGAGTGTAAAATTGTTTGATAGGTGTTGCATACTCAAAAAGACTGATTTTTCCCTTAGATTTCAAAGAGAACGCTTTTATGTTATCAATGCTTTTTTGCACTATGTTTTGGTCTAACTCTAGGGTACTTGCCAGCACTTTAAGATTTGCAAGCTCTTTGGCGTCTAGGCTTTTATCTTCCCAAACCGCTAGCGTGCTAAGCTCAAAAATGTATTTTCTTGCCTGGGTAGAAAACCCATTGAAATTCTCTTTACTATTTGCTGTTTCTATGCTTTGCCGAGAATCCTTATATTGAGAAGAAGCCTCAAAAAGAGATAAAAGCATACTGTCATACTCTGTTTTTTCTTGCTTAGCATTTAGCGAACCAAAACAACACAGCATTGTTTGAAGCTCGAGGTTTTTTGTAAAGCCTTTGCTGTCAACACCCTCAGATAGCCAATACTCAAAAGCTAAAACATCTACATATAGTAGTGCATAGGTTAATAAAGAGACCGCATTTGTTTTGTTTACTGTATTTATTTCATGGAGTCTTTTTGATAAAATACTTTCAAGGTTGGAAGGCTGAGAACTAGAAAAAGTAATGGCCTGCAGAAAACCTGTTTTTGCTTTGTCAAGCGCTTTGTAGTATTCAACAATACTACTTATAATTTCTTGAGGTGTAGCTAAGGGCTTTTTACTCAAACCTATATATAGTAGGGCATGAAATAAATTTACCTTGGTGCACTCCCCGTGAGAAAGCGTTAGGTCTATATCATGTTTTATAATAAGACTGTTTGCATTGCCGTATAAAAAGCCAGTGTCTTTTAACAGATCATAAAAAGTATCTTTTGGAGTTAAAGGTAATGTTAGCATCTCCTTTTTATAGATGCTTAAAAACTTTTTTATCCAATCTTGCGCAGAAGGGTTCATTTATGTGCTACATTTAAAAATTACATTTTACATTTAATGGAATATAAAATATCATATGTACTTTTACTAAAAAGTATCTTTTTTATTAAAACTAGTGGGTGTACATTTGTTGCTAGTTGGGTAAAGAAAACAATATAATTTTTTAAAAACTAAATCTATTATGAAAAATACAAAACTATTTTCTGTGCTAGGAGCAATAGGGATTGCCTGTTTCTCTGTGTTTTTAATTTCAGCAGATCATATGGATGCTCCAAATGTAGCAGCAAGCTCTGCAGATATTGCAGATTTCTTTGCCTTTGAGGGGAACACTCCAGATAATACTGTTTTGGTAGCAACGGTTCAAGGGCCACTAGCACCTATGGAACAAACAACCAACGCAAGCTTTGACCAAGATGTTGTTGTTACTTTTAATATAGATAATACTGGAGATTTTGTTGAAGATTTAGTGATTCAAGCAGTTAAAAGAGGAGATTCTATGTATTTCTTTGGTCCTGTAGCGCCACTTCAAACAGGTGCCCAGACCAGTATTGTTACCACCGCCACAAGAACTGTTGTTAAAGTCTCAGATATTGATTCTGCAGAAACAGCTTCAAATAATGGCATGCAGGTATATGCTGGCCCTAGGCGTGACCCTTTTTATTTTGATTTTAACCGCTATAATTTGGTGAGTAGTGGAGCAGTTGCTCCAGAGGGTTTTTTGCCGCCACAAGATGCCAATGATTTCTTTGAAGATTTAAACGTATTGGCCATTGTGGTAGAGGTGCCAAATTCTATGCTTGGAACGGCGCCTACTCATGTAGCAATAGCAGAAGGTTATCTGCCTGTGGGATCTGCTCCAGATGCATACAATATTTGGGTAACTACAAGCAGAAAACAATAATTATATCACATTAATACACTGATTATGAAAACATATAAATTAAACCTATTATTAATTGCCATTTTTACTTCTTTAGTATTTGTGCAATGTGTAGATGATGACGATAACGGAAATATTCTAAACGATGCAACTTGTGATGATGGTATTCAAAACGCAGATGAGACTTCTATTGACTGTGGAGGATCTTGTGAGCCTTGTGATGGTGTTTTAGATTTCTCTGGAACCTATGACCAACAAGACAGCATGGGGCGTCCAGCTATAAATACAGTTTTTAGCGCATCAGACGCTATAAAGAATTTATACAATAAAGTACCCCCTTCTTTGCGAGCGACTTTGCAAAGCGAAGATGGCCAAACACAGCTTTTTCAAGTAGCATTTCAAAATCAACTAGAGGCCTATCATGATGTGTATGCTGTAGCTTTAGGGCTTGACCCAGAGACGGTTAATTATCAGACCAATATTCTTGGGCTCGATGCTACAGGTTTCACTACACTACTTGCAGATTTTGACGCCCTACAGGTTGCCCCTGTTGGGCAAACGGTATATTATGACCCAGCCACAGGGTTGGCCCTTACAGGAAGAGCTCTGCAAGATGATGTTATAGACATATCACTTACACTTATTTTTGGGGGTGAAGATGGCACCAGGTTTAATGGAGAGAATGACACTCCTTTGCTAACATCAGATAATGTGTCTATAGGCACAAGAACCTATGGTGATTTTCCTTACTTAGAGGCGCCAGTAATGATGAACTAAATTTTTAGTATTGGCAACAAATTAGATCACTCAACTATGAAAAACATCTTTGCATGTATTTGCTTTACTTTAGTATTACTAGGTTGTAATGGGAAGGGTGATACAGATATTGAGTTTGTTACAAACCCAGAGCATTACACCTCTTTTTTGGAGGCAAATCCAATAAAGTCATACGCAGAGGCCCTGCAAGAAAAAGAGTTCTGGTCCAAAAGATTAGGCGCAGACTCTACGGGAGTTGGTGATTTAGGACCTCTAGCTGGAGCCTATTCAAAACTTTTTGAAACCAGTGGTAATATACAACACCTTAAAGATGCAGAAAAGGTGTACAAAAAAGCCATTACTGTTGCTGCTATTAAAATTCAGGACGGCTATAAGAGAGCCTTGGCAAAAAACTATATTACACAGCATCGTTTTAAAGATGCAATTACTTTATTAGAAGAAAGTTATGCAGGTATTTCAAATAAACACGCAACAGAGCTTCTACTGTTTGATTGTTACCTAGAAGTTGGCGCGTACTCAAAAGCAGAACAATTTTTAAAAACATTAGAAAACACAAAGCAGTACAATTACCTTATTAGAATATCAAAATGGAGTGATTACAAGGGTAATTTATCTAATGCTATTGGGTATATGGAAAAAGCCTTAGCTATTGCTAATTCTAGAGAGAACTTGGCTTTGCAAATCTGGACTAATTCAAATATTGCAACATATTATGGCCACCAAGGAGACCTTAAAGCTTCTTACAATCATTATTTAAAAACACTAGCCTTACAGCCAGATCATGCTTTTGCAAAAAAAGGGATTGCCTGGATTTTATATTCCAAAGAACATAATACAGCTCAGGCCAGTGTAATTATTGATCATTTATTGAAGAATCACAAGGTGCCAGATTATTATTTATTAAAAGCTGAAATGGCAAGTTATCAGGGTGATTCTGTCTTGAGTGAGCAGTATATGCAGCAGTTTTTTACTCTGGCAAACAACCCTTTATATGGTGATATGTACAATACCCATAAAATTATGGCCTTGGTTACAACCGATCCCGAAAAAGCACTACAATTAGCCCAAAAAGAAGTAGCTAATAGACCTATCCCTCAATCCTATCATTTATTAGCACTGGCGCAATTGGCCTTAAACCAGAAGCCGGAAGCCTTGGAAACTATTACAAATTTTGTAGTAGGTAAAACAACAGAGCCAATGGCTTTGCTGCATAGCGCCCTGGTGTATAAAGCCAATGGCAAGCTAGAAAAAGTAGGCGTTTTTAAAACAGCGCTATTGCCCACAAGTTTTGAGCTTGGGCCAGAGATTTACAAGCAAGTGATAGCTCTTTAATACATTATTAATTAGCCGCTTTTTAAAAACAACTTCAGCCTTTAGCTTCTAAAAATGTGTTTTTAATAATATCTTCACATAATTATTTATTAATATGTAAAATATAGCGCCGGTAGGGTCCACTTGTGCAATAATCGCAAATTTGAACCAAGGGTTCACAAATTTTTGTTGCGATTAAAGATCAAACACCTATACATTACTACAACAAATATCACTAAACTTCTCTTTTTTAATAAATTTGGTTTTTTACTCCATAAAACATCGGTGTATAGGTTATTTAGTTTTGTATACTCATTGTAGCGGCATTAATTATCCACTAAAAAAAAAATAAAGTATTTTGCGTAGCATCTTGGTCTAATAATCAATTAACCAAAACTAAACTCAAAAAGTAATTAAAGAATGACTCAAAATAAAACCATACATATTGGTGCTCACTCAGCCCAGTTCGCAGATTTGAATGTTAAAGGCGAACAGATGAAAATTGACGGAGAGCGTTTTTATAAAATTTCCAATGTAAATGGTATGCGGCCTTTTTTTATGAGCATTGTAAGCCATTCAAACCATTGGATGTTTATATCTAGTACCGGAGGATTATCTGCAGGTAGAAAAGACAGTGACTCAGCGTTATTTCCGTACTATACCGATGATAAAATTACCGATTCTTTTGAAACCACTGGAAGCAAATCTATTTTCCTTGTTGAAAAAAACAGTCAAATATTTTTGTGGGAGCCTTTTTCCGTAAGACACGTGTCTTTGTATAAAATATCAAGAAATCTTTACAAGAATGCCTTTGGTAACAAAGTGATCTTTGAAGAAATTAATCACGACCTAGAAATCCGTTTTACTTATGAGTGGAATTCCACGGATCGTTATGGGTTTGTTAGAAAATCTTCGCTTTCTAATACAGGAGCCTCTGGGGTTAAAGTTCAATTTATTGATGGGATTCAAAATGTATTGCCCTTCGGTATTGAGCAGGCCCTTCAAAACAGTACCAGTAATCTGGTAGATGCTTACAAAAGAACCGAACTTGTAGCGGGGTCATCACTTGCTGTTTTTGCATTGAGCGCTATTATTGTTGACAAAGCAGAACCCAGTGAGGCGTTAAAATCTAATATTGCCTGGTCTCTTGGGCTTGACAACCCAACGATTCTTTTATCTTCTTTGCAGTTAGATACTTTTAGAAGAGGGCATAAAGTCTCGCAAGAAACCGATGTAAAAGCTGAAAAGGGAGCCTATTTTTTAAACTCAGAGGTAGCCTTAGATCCACAGCAATCCAAAGAATGGTTGTTGGTCGCTGATGTGAATCAAAGCATCTCAGATGTGGTTGCTATTACATCTGAAATTAAAACTGTTTCAGATTTAAAATCAAAGATCCTTAGAGATGTTGAGTTAGGTTCTGAACACCTAACTGAGCTTGTCGCAGCCTCTGATGGACTTCAAAAAACTGCCGATGGACTTCGCAACGTTCGTCATTTCTCAAATACCATGTTTAACATTATGCGTGGTGGGATTTTTGATGATAATTATCAAATCGAAAAAGCAGATTTTGTTCCTTACATCGAAAAGCTAAACAAAAAAGTATACCGTCATAAAGAGCTGGTATTAAAAGCCTTACCAGCACTTTTCACTCTGCAAGACTTAAAGGCCTTATACCAAGACGATGCCGATAAAAACTTTAAACGTCTTTGCTGTGAATATTTGCCTCTAAAATTTAGCCGTCGCCATGGCGATCCAAGCCGTCCTTGGAACAAGTTTTCTATAAACACTAGAAACGAAAATGATGGCTCTAAAATATTAGATTATCAAGGAAACTGGCGTGATATTTTCCAAAACTGGGAAGCTTTAGCACATTGCTATCCAGAATTTATGGAAGGGATGATTCATAAGTTTTTAAACGCGACCACTTTTGAGGGCTATAACCCATACCGTGTTACAAAGTATGGATTTGATTGGGAAACAATTGAGCCAGACAACCCGTGGTCTTACATTGGGTATTGGGGAGATCACCAAATCATATACTTACTTAAGTTTCTTGAGTTTATGGAAGCTTATTACCCAAGTAAATTAGCGACCTATTTCTCTCAAGATTTATTTGTCTACGCCAACGTGCCCTACAAGATCAAACCCTACGAGTCTATTTTAAAAGATCCAAAAAATACGATAGATTTTGATTTTGAAAAGGAAGAAAACATACAATTCAAAAGAAATGAAATTGGGGTTGATGGTGCCTTATTAAGAGACACAACCTCCTTTATTTACAAGGTTAATTTTGTAGAGAAAATACTAGCAACCGTCTTGGCAAAAATGTCAAACTTTATTCCAGAAGGGGGAATTTGGATGAACACCCAACGCCCTGAGTGGAACGATGCAAATAATGCGCTTGTAGGAAATGGAGTCTCTATGGTGACCCTATATTACTTAAGACGCTTTTTAAACTTCTTCAATAAAGTATTGGATCAGGACACCACAAGTGAGTTTGAGATTTCTAATGAACTGTTGGAATTTTTCAGCAAAGTATCTCAAACCCTGAAAACGCACAAACAGCTTCTTGAAGGCCGTTTTACTGATGAAAACCGAAAGCAAGTCCTAGACGGGCTTGGACAAGCAGCGAGCGATTACAGAACACAAATTTACGATCACAAATTCTCTGGCTATAAAACAGCCGTTTCTAAGGCGTCTTTATTAGAATTTACAAACACTGCCTTAGATTACTTAGAGCATTCTATAGTTGCCAATAAACGAGCTGATAATTTATTTCATTCTTACAACCTGATGACCGTAACAGACCATAAATCTGTTTCTATTTCTTATTTACCTGAAATGTTAGAGGGGCAAGTTGCGGTGTTGAGTTCTGGTTTTTTATCCACTAAAGAGAGTTTAGATGTTTTAGACGGTCTTAAAAGCAGTGCCTTATTTAGAGAAGATCAGTACAGCTATATTTTATATCCAAACAAAGAGCTTCCAAAGTTTGTTCATAAAAACACCATTGCCACAATAGATGTTACCTCCTGTGAATTACTAAGGCAACTTATTGCAGATGGGAATACCCAATTAATAAATCAAGACGGAAATGGCGCGTACCACTTTAATGGTAGTTTTAATAATGCCGCATCTGTGGAGGTAGCCTTGAGTAGTCTTTCAGGGGTATATGCCCCCCTTGTAGAGAAGGATTCTAAAAAGGTGCTTGCTATATTTGAATCTGTATTTGACCACAAATCATTTACAGGAAGATCGGGTACTTTCTTTGGCTATGAAGGGCTGGGGTCTATTTACTGGCATATGGTCTCTAAGTTATTATTGGCGGTGTATGAGGTGACTCAAAAAGCACTCTACGATTCAGAAGATAAAAAACTTATAGGTAGATTATACGATCATTATTTTGAGGTTAATGCAGGTATTGGAGTTCATAAATCACCTGAGCTTTATGGAGCATTTCCTACAGATGCCTACTCACATACACCAGGAGGTAAAGGCGCTCAGCAACCAGGGATGACTGGACAAGTGAAGGAAGATGTCTTGAGTAGATTTGGAGAGTTAGGAGTCAAAGTGCGTCATGGTGCTGTTGAGTTTAACCCGGAGATACTAAGATCGGAGGAGTTTTTAACAACTAAAGAAGTATTTAATTACATCAACCTAGCCAAAGAAAAGTGTTGTATAGACCTCGCAGTTGGATCGCTCGGTTTTACCTACTGCCAAGTACCTGTAATTTATCAGAAAGCGACTCAGGCGGCAATTAAAGTGTTTCTAGCTGATGGTAGCGTCAGCTCTTTTCAAGGGAAATCTCTAGATGTCGAAACTAGCCAGATGCTATTTAATAGAGGTGGAAAAATAGAGAAGTTAGTCATATCTGTTGTTAAAGCTTAATATGAAGTACTCAAGATCCCTACTAAGACTCGTGTTAATTTTCACTTTAGTTCTTGGTGTTGGGTCTTGTAAAGAAAAAAAAATGAATAATAACCCTATACATACTAATAAATCAGCCGCTGAGTTTTTAGGCAACCCAGAATATCGGGCGATTTCCTATGGAGGGTATCGCACCTTAACAAGAGAAGATCAGCCTTCACTATCTCAGATTAAAGAAGACCTTAAGATTTTATCAGCCATAGGAATCAAAGTTGTACGCACCTATAATTTACAGCTAGATCAAGCGACAAATATTTTAAAGGCAATTCGGGATTTAAAATCTGAGGAAGCTGGTTTTGAAATGTATGTAATGCTTGGGGCTTGGATAGATTGCCAGGGAGCTTGGACACAAAGCCAGCCCAATCATGATATTGAAGACCTAGAAAACAACACCTCAGAAATAGCCAAAGCAATTGCACTTGCAAACCAGTATCCTGATATTGTAAAAATCATAGCTGTTGGAAATGAGGCTATGGTGCACTGGGCAACGTCTTATTTTGTAAAACCTGCAGTAATTTTAAAATGGGTTAGCTATTTACAAACTCAAAAAGCAAAAGGCAATCTTCCTGAATCATTGTGGATTACTAGTTCAGACAACTTTGCATCCTGGGGCGGGGGCGGCCCAGAGTACCATAATGAAGATTTGAAAAAGCTTATTGCCACGGTTGATTATATTTCACTTCATACCTATCCATTTCATGATACGCACTACAATAACAATTTTTGGCTAGTACCACAACAGGAATTTTCTGGCACAGAAAATGAAATTATTGAAAAAGCTATGCAGCGTGCACTACACTATGCAATAGATCAATATCAAAGCGTCAAGAGGTACACTACCTCACTTGGTATAGACAAGCCTATTCATATTGGAGAAACTGGCTGGGCCACAACCTCTTGGGGGCTTTATGGCGCAAATGGTTCTAACGCTGCAGATCAGTATAAACAAGCATTGTATTATAAGTTAATGCGTCAATGGAGCGCTAAAAACAACATTTCTTGTTTCTTTTTTGAAGCATTTGATGAACATTGGAAAGACCCAGGCAATAAAAACGGCTCAGAAAATCATTTTGGCTTATTTACCTTAGATGGTCATGCAAAATATGCACTATGGTCTTTGGTTGAACAAGGAATTTTCAAAGGGCTTACCAGAGACGGAAATCCAATCAAAAAAACTTTTCAGGGAGATCTAACGCTTTTAATGAAAGAAGTTTTCACTCCAAAACATGTACTAACCCAAAGCGAAAAATAAAGTCTTATGAAATTTATATCCTTAGTTGTAATTTTCCTTGTATCGATGCTATTTTTCATATGGCCTTTCTCTGCCCAGAATGTTGAAATCTCTGGCAATCAATTATTGGTAGACAACCAACCATATTTTATGAAAGGAATTTGCTACCATCCTGTTGCTAAGGGAGAAACTACTCGTAGTTTTAATACTATAGATCAGGATTTAAAATTAATGACCCAAGCTGGAATCAATACCATTCGTGTATATGCTCCTATAGATGATATAACTATTTTAGATAAAATTGATGCTGCTGGAATCAAACTCATTGTTGGGTTTGGATATAACCAAAATGGCTTTTTTGACATCCTCTCAGGTAGTTTTTTACAATACATCGAAAAATACAAAGATCACAATGCTATTTTAATTTGGGAGCTGGGTAACGAGTATAATTACCATCCAGAGTGGTTTGATGGCAATATTCAAAATTGGTATAACGCCCTTAGTCAGGCCACAGACCTGATCCATAAGACAGATTCTACCCATCCTGTAGCAACAGCTCATGGAGACATGCCAGATAAACAAGCACTTGCATCAAACCCAAATATTGATATGTGGGGATTAAATGTGTACAGATGGGATCAACCTCAGTCTATTTTTAAGGAGTGGGAAAAAGTAAGCGATAAGCCCGTTTACCTCTCTGAGGCAGGTGCAGATAGTTATATGAAAATTGAAAAAGACGGCTTCAAACAGGGTGAAAACCAAAGAGCGCAAGCAGTTGCCAATGGAAAAATTATTGATGCTGTTTTCAAACAAAGTGATGTGGCTTGTGGGATTTTGATTTTCTCGTTTACAGACGGCTTATGGAAAGCTGGAAACCCTGCTACTCAAGATGTAGGGGGTTGGGCGCCAAATAGTAGTGGCGTGCCTTATGATGGCGCACCCAATGAAGAATATTGGGGGATAGTGGATATCAACCGCGTCAAAAAACAAACCTATGAAATCATTAAAGAGAAATTTTTAAACTTTTCTTTAAATGCTCAAAAAAAATAACACCCAAACATGAAGTTTAAAAGTATTCTTTTATTAAGCATTTTATTTACAATTTCAGCTTCTATGAACTCTCAAAAAGAAACGATAACTGTTTTTGAGACCTCACAAAGTGGAAACCAGCTCACACAGCGCACCAACTTTACCTCTGAGCTTACGCCCTCTTTAATAGCACTTGATTTTGAGAAAAAATTTCAAACAATATCAGGATTTGGGGGAGCCTTTACTGAAGCATCTGCCCATCTTTTAAACCAAATGAGTCCAGAGAATAGATCTGAAATTTTAGAGGCTTATTTTAGCAAGAAAGGGGCCAATTACTCTTTAACTAGAACCCACATGAACTCCTGTGATTTTTCTTTATCTAATTATTCTTACTCGCCCGTTGAGGGAGACAAAAATTTAGAACATTTCTCAATAGACGAGGATAGGGATGACCTCATACCAATGATAAAAGCAGCGCTACAGACAAGTGAAGATGGATTTAGGCTATTTGCATCTCCCTGGACAGCTGCTCCTTGGATGAAAGACAACAACCAATGGGTTGGAGGTAAACTGTTGCCAGAATATTATGACACCTGGGCCTTGTTTTTTTCAAAATATGCAGATGCCTACAAAGCAGAAGGAATCGATATTTGGGGCTTCACCATAGAGAATGAGCCTCACGGAAATGGGGGCAATTGGGAAAGCATGCACTTCTCTGCTCAAGAAATGACAGATTTTGTTCAAAATTTTTTAGGACCAAAACTCAAGGCCGATGGAAAAGGCGATATGGTACTACTTGGCTATGATCAAAATCGTGAGGGTATCAAAGAATTTGTAGATGTAATGTATAAAGACCAAGAATCTTCAAAATATTTTGATGGAACAGCTATACATTGGTATGAGAGCACGTATGATTATTTTCCTGAAGCATTACAATACGCACATCATAAAGCACCAAATAAATACCTTATCCAGACAGAGGCATGCATAGACTCTGAGGTACCAGTTTGGAAAGATGATAGCTGGTATTGGAAAAAAGAAGCCACAGATTGGGGTTATGACTGGCGTGAGGAGGATAAAAAAT
>ERZ1047472.2613-NODE-2613-length-12553-cov-4.074092_pt1 | contig 12553 bp, 9 predicted proteins | sample MGYA00383095_ERZ1047472 | MGnify/ENA primary metagenome ERZ1047472 (study PRJEB29581, sample SAMEA5548365) | metagenome | biome: marine; feature: coastal; material: water | depth 1 m | study: Short-term variability in the microbial, nano- and picoplankton...
GCACGGCCCAATTGTCATGAATACCCGTGATGAACTGGTTGAGGCGTTTCAGGAATTGAATAACGGTAAGTTTATCAAAGAAGGCGCTGAAGACTGGATAGGGAAAACCCGCAAATAATATGACATTCCGGCAACAATAATTGCTTTGTTCATGTCATCTATCTCACTAGCCGGGCATATATCAGACTATACAAAACCAGAAAGAATATGGCAGCAATAGCGCAAATCTTACTGGATGTATGAAATGCAAGCCCGGTAAAAACAGGAATAGTTGCCATTGGCAGGATGATCGCCGTAGCAATCGGGTTTGACCATAACCGTGGTATCCTGCCCTTGCTATAAATCTCAATCCGGCGCATCAGAACATGATGAAAATGCATCATATCCGGCCGTGTTGCATCAGTGTTTTTATAAAACCGCCTGAAAACAGAATGAACCATATCCATCGCTGGCCAGAACACGATTAATAGCACCGCCCAGCCCGATAATTCCGGATGCCGTGATTTTAATGCGATCAGCGAAATAGCAATTAAAAACCCCAGAGCATAAGCCCCGGCGTCACCCATAAACAACCGGCCAGTTGGGTAATTCAGCATAAAAAACCCTAATACCGATGAAAAAATCAACATATTAAGAATAACAATACCCGGTTCGGCAAAATGATTAGACAAGCCAATAATGGCGGCTGACATGATTAATGTTTTGCCGGATGCTAAACCATTAATGCCATCAATCATGTTGATAGAATTGATTAAAATCAGAATAGCAAATACGGTAAAAGCCACCCCGAAAACGGGATATTGTAATAACATATCAAAATAGGGAACATTAATTTCCCGGAGCCATGTCCCGGTAAAATATACACAGATACCAGCAGAAATAGCCCCAAGACATAACCGCATATATGGATGTATCGGATAATTCAAATCTTCCATAATGCCAGCCATAAAAATAGGCATGATTGCCATTAGAAGATACCATTTAACCGGTATTTCAAGCATGAATAAACCTGCGAAAATAGCAATAATAATTGCCAGCCCACCCAGCCGTGGTGTAGCGATTTTATGCGCTGCCCGTTTTTTTGTTACATGATGATCCTGGCTATGGATAAATCGCGATATGCCAACAATAACAATAGAGATAAAAAAGCTAAGACCAAGAGTAATGAAAAACGGAATGGGAATATGCATAATCAACACCCAATAGGAATCACTAAATCGGAATTATTAAATGTGATATCAACATGTAAAACCAGATGTTCCATGAAGAATTATATCATTTTTATTCTGTGCAACATAATTAAAATTGGCGAAACTTAATTCATCACAGCTGATCCGGCTATAATCGCATCACATCGGATATATTCATCCTGTAAATGTGACATAACGATAACTCGCAGATCATATGTTTCTGATCATGAAAATCTATTTTAAGACTTGCCTAACCTATACGGCAAGTGTCCTTTCTGCTACATTCACGGCATGATTACATCTGCCCCTATTCTTGTTACTGGCGTTGCCGGATTTATCGGTTTTCATCTGGCAAACCGTCTGCTTCGTGATGGGCATAGTGTTATTGGTGTGGATAGTTTGACCAGCTATTATTCCACCAAGCTGAAAAAAGACCGGCTAGCACAGCTAGATCACCCAAACTTTCAGTTTATACATCTTGATCTGGCCGATCATGATGCGGTTATGGCATTATTTGCAGATATAAAACCCCAGAAGGTAATTCATTTAGCGGCGCAGGCCGGCGTCCGATATTCCATCGAAAACCCCGCCGCTTATATGGATAGCAATATGACCGGGTTTTTTCATATTCTTGAGGCAAGCCGCCAGCATGACATTAAGCATCTGATCTATGCCTCATCATCATCGGTATATGGCGCGTCAACGGATTATCCGTTTTCCGAACAACAGCCTGTTAATCATCCTGTCAGCTTTTATGCGGCAACCAAAAAAGCCAACGAAGCCATGGCACATTCCTATGCCCATCTTTATGGCCTGCCCTGCACCGGATTGCGGTTTTTTACCGTTTATGGCGCTTGGGGGCGGCCAGATATGGCGTTGTGGAAGTTTAGCGACAGCATCATGAAGGGCACACCTATTCAAGTATATGGTGATGGCAATATGAGCCGTGATTTCACTTATATCGATGATATTATTGAGGGGATTACCCAGTTGATCCCGCTGCCACCAGCACCTAACCCTGATTGGGATAGCACCACACAGGATCAAGCGACCAGTTCGGCGCCGTGGCGCATTCTCAATATTGGCAATAACAATCCCACCCAACTAGAAGATTTCATTACCGTTTTAGAAAACACTATCGGCATCAAGGCGATTAAGGAATATCTGCCAATGCAGGATGGTGATGTTCACCGCACCGCCGCAGATATTAATGCCATTCAACAGCTAACCGGTTTTGTGCCATCAACCAGCATTGAAACTGGCATCCCGCAATTTGTCGAATGGTATCGCCGCTGGCATGGCAATGGCTGATCCGCGTTGTGATGATTGCAACCCGTATCATAAATAGTGTATGAAATATTATTACTTCTAATGATCAGGATTTTACATGTCAGCCAGAATCACAAAGGCTATTTTCCCTGTTGGCGGGCTTGGAACACGGTTCTTACCTGCGACAAAATCCATGCCTAAAGAAATGCTGCCTGTTGTGGATAAACCGCTTATCCAATACGCGGTAGAAGAAGCTGCCGAAGCGGGCATCACGGAATTTATATTTGTAACCGGACGCGGCAAAACCGCCATAGAAGATCATTTTGATCATTCAACCGAAATCGAAGATACTCTGGAAAAACGTGGCAAGGATGACGGGCTAACCGCTGTTCGCGGCATGATGAAACCGCCGGGTTCAGTAGCCTATATTCGCCAGCAAGAACCCGCCGGACTTGGTCATGCCATATGGTGCGCCCGTCACTACACAAATGGTGAACCGGTTGCGGTTTTGCTTGCTGATGATTTGATCCAGCCTGATAAAGGTGGCGTGGGATGCCTTAAGCAAATGGTTGCGGCATGGCAGGAAACCGGCGGCAACATGGTAGCGGCGATGGACGTGCCAAAGGAAAAAACCGCGTCTTACGGCATCATTACCCCCGGGGTGGTTGATGGGGCATTAACCGAAGTCAAAGGGTTGATTGAAAAACCGCATCCAGACGATGCACCATCCACACTAGCCGTCGTTGGCCGCTATATTCTTGAGCCCGGCGTTTTTGATGAGCTGGAAAAAATGGAACGCGGCACTGGCGGAGAGATACAAATCACGGATTCGCTAGCCCGGCGCATTGGCCATGTTCCTTTTTTCAGCCATCAGTTCTCTGGCACCCGTTTTGATTGTGGGTCTAAACTGGGGTTTCTTCAGGCAAATATTTCCTATGCCCTATCCCGTGATGATCTGGCCGACCGGCTAGAACCATGGCTAAAGAGTCTTAATCAATGATAAAACATCTTTTTGATCCCACTATCCTCAGAGCTTATGATATTCGCGGTATTCTGGACGAAACCCTAACCGGTGATGATGCCTATGCTATTGGCATTGGTTTTGCCGCACATATCCGCGCAAAAAATGGGCATAAAGTTGTTATCGGGCGTGATGGCCGGTTATCTTCGCCTATGCTGGCTGAACATCTGGCCAATGGTCTGGTTGCTGGCGGTATGCATGTCATTGATATTGGCATTTCTCCAACACCTATGCTGTATTTTGCTGATCGGATTTATCAATCTGATGGTGCTATCCAGATTACCGGCTCACATAATCCACCGAATTATAATGGCTTTAAAATGGTTGTCGGCCATTTACCATTTTATGATGCTGATATTACCGGTCTGGGACAGATCATGGCGAATGGCGTAGACAGCGCCAAAGGCGGCCACCATGATCATGCTGATATCTCGGATCAGTATATTGCCGCACTTAAAACATATGCCGGTGATCTTAACTATTTGGGGCAACCGCCGCTTGTCTGGGATTGCGGTAATGGGGCAACTGGCCCTGTGGTGGATAGGCTAACCGCAGAATTGCCCGGCCAGCATCAGGTTCTTTTTTCTGACATTGACGGCACGTTTCCCAATCACCACCCTGATCCGGTTGATCCGGCGACATTGCATCTGTTGCGGCAAGCCGTTGCTGATCATGGCGCGGTTATTGGTATCGGGTTTGATGGTGATGGCGACCGCATCGGATTAATTGACGGCAACGGCCGGCAAGTCGCTGGCGATGTGCTGACTGCTTATCTGGCCGACGGCGTGTTGCGCCGTCATCCGGGGGCTGAGATTCTGTTTGATGTGAAATCGTCATCCGTAGCACTGGATCACGTTAAGGCATCCGGCGGCCAGCCGCAATTATGGAAAACCGGCCATAGCCATATGAAAATGCGCTTGAAAGAAACCGGCGCCCCACTTGCGGGCGAAATGAGCGGCCATCTGTTTATGGCTGACGGTTGGTACGGTTTTGATGATGCGTTATTGTCTGCTGTGGCGGTATTAAAAGAAATGGCAGAAACCGGACGTGATATTACGGCGTTTGTTGATACCCTGCCGCCAGTTTTTGCCACACCGGAATTACGGATACCGTGCATGGAAAGCGAAAAATTTGCGCTGGTCGATGCTGTCACCAAAGCCGCCAGAACCGATCCGGATCATGGCACGCTGGATGTTAATGCCATTGATGGTATTCGTGTAACTACTGATCAGGGATGGTGGCTGATCAGGGCATCAAACACAGGTGCCGAATTAGTAGCCCGCGCCGAAGGCCATGATAAAGCGGCGCTGGATAAACTGGAATCCAGCATTTACCACCGGCTTCAATCAGCGGGATGGAAAAAACCTTAACCACCTAATTGAAACAGAATTGCCACAACACGTTAGAATCGCTATAAATAAATCGTAACTGAGGCATCTATCATTCATGGAGATCATTATGTCGGAGCGCGTAAACTCATTCGGCTTACAAGTGGATAATTCGCTTTATCAATTTATCAATCAGGATGTATTGAAACAGCTGGACATAACCGAAGATGATTTCTGGAAAGGCTTTGCCGAAGCCGTAACAACACTAACACCGAAAAACCGTGATCTGCTAGCCACACGCAAATCATTGCAGGATCAGATTGATGCATGGTTTTTAGAACGCCGGGGCAAAGCTATTGATCAGGCTGAATATGTCAGCTTTCTTAAAGACATCGGGTATCTGGTTCCCGAAGGTGAAGATTTTCAAATCACCACGGATCAGGTCGATGAAGAAATGGCACTGGTCGCCGGCCCGCAGCTGGTGGTACCGGTATTAAATGCCCGCTTTGCGCTGAATGCGGCAAACGCCCGTTGGGGTAGCTTATATGATGCGTTTTACGGAACAGATGCTATTCCACAAGACACGCCAATTGCTAACGGTTTTGATCAGGCGCGTGGCGCGAAAGTCATTGCCGCTGTTCGGGATCATCTGGATCAGGTTGTCCCGCTAGATGGGGCTAGCCACCGCGATACCACCGGCTATGTTATTGCCGATAATCAGCTATCTGCATCATGCAAGGATGGCTCAACCGTGGGACTGCAAGATCACAATCAGCTGCGTGGCTGGCTAGGTGATCCCACAGCACCAACATCTATTCTGCTGGCGGTAAATGGTCTGCATCTGGAAATAGTCATTGATCGGGCGGGGGTTATTGGCGCTAATGATGACGCTGGTATTAATGATGTGGTTATTGAGTCTGCGCTGACAACAATTGTTGATCTCGAAGATTCCGTGGCGGCTGTCGATGCCGAAGACAAATGCGATGTCTATCGCAACTGGTTGGGGTTGATCATGGGTGATCTGACCGCCAGCTTTATGAAAGCCGGAAAGGAATTGAAGCGGACGCTTCATGCTGATCGCGTTTTTAACGGTATCAATGGTAAGCCGCTAACCCTGCACGGGCGGTCATTGCTTCTGGTGCGAAATGTTGGCCATCTGATGACTAATCCGGCTATTCTTGATGCCAATGGTGATGAGCTATTCGAAGGCATTATGGATGCGTTTATTTCTTCTGCTATCGCCGCACATGATATCAAAGGCCATGGCAAATACCGCAACAGCCGAAGCGGATCAATCTATATTGTTAAGCCGAAAATGCACGGCCCCGAAGAAGTCAGCTTCACCGATGAATTATTTGCTACGGTGGAACGCGTGCTTCACCTGCCTGCCAACACGATTAAAATTGGTATCATGGACGAAGAACGCCGGACATCCGTTAATTTGAAAGAATGTATCCGTGCCGCGTCAGCGCGTGTAGTGTTCATTAATACCGGTTTCCTTGATCGTACCGGTGATGAAATTCATACCGCAATGGAAGCCGGCCCCATGATCCGCAAAACTGCCATGAAAGGCACAACATGGATTGCGGCTTACGAAGACTGGAACGTTGATATCGGGCTTGCTTGCGGGTTGTCTGGCAAGGCGCAAATTGGGAAAGGCATGTGGGCAATGCCTGATCTGATGGCAGATATGCTGGAACAGAAAATTGGCCATGTTAACGCCGGTGCAAATTGTGCATGGGTACCATCACCAACCGCCGCCACTTTACATGCGTTGCATTATCATCAGGTGGATGTATTTGATGTTCAAAAATCATTGATGGGCAAGCGCCGCGCCAAGCTCGAAGATTTGCTGACTATCCCCGTTGATACCGAAAGCAATTATTCTGCCGAAGATATCCAGAACGAACTGGACAATAACGCACAGGGAATTCTGGGTTACGTTGTGCGCTGGGTTGATCAGGGGGTTGGTTGTTCCAAAGTGCCGGATATTAATGATATCGGACTCATGGAAGACAGAGCAACGCTTCGTATTTCTGCCCAGCATATTGCTAACTGGTTGCATCATGGGATCACCAATAAAGAACAAGTCGTTGAAACCATGAAACGCATGGCAAGTGTCGTTGATCGCCAGAATGCCGGTGATGCCGATTATCATCCTATGGCAGATCATTTTGATCAGTCCATCGCGTTTCAGGCCGCTTGTGATCTGGTACTCGAAGGCCGGAGCCAGCCATCCGGCTATACCGAACCTGTTCTGCACCGCCGCCGGCTTGAGCTGAAAGCAAAATAGGCATTATTCCATTGTTTGATCTGGATCAGCATATTGCGCGATATCCTGATTTCCCTAAACAGGGGATCACATTTTATGATATCTCGCCTATGCTGGAAAATCACGATGCCTTGAAATCCTGTGTTGATGTTCTGGCTGATCTGGCGCAGCCATATCAACCAGACCTTATTGTCGGGCTTGATGCCCGTGGTTTTCTGTTTGTAACGCCAGTTGCGCTAGCGCTGAATGCTGGCGCAATCATGATCCGGAAAAAAGGCAAATTGCCGGGCGCGGTGAGCCAGCAATCCTATGCGCTAGAATATGGAGAAGCCACGCTAGCGCTTCAGAATGATCGTGATATTGCTGGCAAAACCATCGTTATCGTTGATGATTTGCTGGCCACCGGCAGTACTATCGCCGCCGCCAATCAGCTCATTTCTGATCATGGGGGTATAGTGGCCGCCAATCTGGTGTTGATTGAGCTGACCGGATGTAATGGCCGCGCGCATCTGACCGGTGATGTGCACGCCGTCCAGCAATATGATTTTTAACTGGATGAGTTGGCGCGGCTTAAAGCCCCAGATTTGATCTGGCTTCTTGCCGCAACGCGTCAATAATTACTGTTTTGCGGTTCTGTTTCGTGTACCAGAATGTCCATCCATTACAGCTTTGTCGGCCTTGCAATTTTGCGGCAAGGCTATGGATTGATCCGCTATCATCACCTGCTTTTAAACTGCCATCGACGCGAACCGTGGCTTTATAATCGCCTTTTTCGCAAGTCAGTTTATCCCCCGCTTTAATCAGACCCTGATCAAGCAAAGCACCAAACGGAATCTTCACCTCAGCCCGGCGTTCCGGCATTTCTAGCAGATCAGGATCACCCACCGCGCGAGTGGCTTCTATCCGTTGTTCGGCCAGTGTTGCATATTCGGGATCAGCCTCAATCCCGATCCAGTGCCGGCGCAACCTTTTAGCCACCACGCCGGTTGTTCCCGTGCCAAAAAACGGATCAAGAATCACATCACCCGGACGGGTTGATGCCATCACGACCCGCGCCAGCAATGCTTCCGGTTTCTGGGTAGGATGCGCTTTAACGCCATCACTTTTCAGCCGCTCATTGCCAGAACAGATAGGTAACCACCAGTCTGAACGAAGCTGGCGATCATCATTAAATGTTTTCATGGCCTGATAATTAAACGTATAGCGGGAATTACGCTGGCGTGATGCCCAGATCAGCGTTTCATGGGCATTGGTCATCCGGCGCCCACGAAAGTTCGGCATGGGGTTACTTTTCAGCCAGATCACATCATTCAGCGTCCAGAATCCCAAATTCTGCATGACAGCACCAACCCGGAAAATATTATGGTAAGACCCAATGACCCAGATTGTGCCATCTGGTTTCAATATACGCCGTGCTTCGGTCATCCAGTTGGTGGTAAAACTATCATAAGCGGCAAAGCTGCCGAATTGATCCCATGTATCGCCATCATCGATACCGTCGACGCGGGAATGATCAGGTCGGGTCAGGACAGATTGCCCCAATTGCATATTATAAGGAGGGTCAGCAAAAATCATGTCAATGGATGCATCATCCAGCTGGCGCATGGCATTAATGCAATCACCGCGCATCACCATATCTTGCCTGGCTTTGACCATTCTGATCACCCTTTTCCTTGATCTATTGTTGATCTGTTGTTGATCTGTTGCTCATATTTGCGCAGAATAACCTACTCAATTGATTACCATATTCTTATAATTATATAATAAGTCAATGACTTATAATCAGAAATTGATTCGTAATCTATATATAGTGGTCAGACAGGAAAGGGATTCCCTATCTTGTGGCCATGACAACAGTAAAATATTGATGAACCGGTGATCTGATGCTTATTCAGACAGAAATGCCGATAGTTTCGCTATCATGTCTTCCATATCCTGTGACGGATGAAGCGTAATATCCGGATGTTCGGGTTCTTCATATGGTGATCCTATGCCTGTAAAATTAGGGATATCACCTGCTCTTGCTTTTTTGTACAGCCCTTTAGCATCACGTTGTTCACATATATCCAGCGGCGTATCCACAAAAACCTCTATGAACTCATCGCTTTCAAACATCTGCCTTGCCATATCACGTTCGGATCGAAACGGTGAAATAAAGGCTGTTAGAACAACCAGACCTGCATCAACCATCAGTTTTGCCATTTCAGCTACACGCCGGATATTTTCAATCCTGTCGGCATCACTAAATCCTAAATCCTTGTTTAATCCGTGACGGATATTATCACCATCAAGCAAATAGGTGCGAATACCTCTGGCATGGAGAGCGCTTGCCATTGCATCGGCAATAGTGGATTTTCCAGAACCGCTCAGACCGGTAAACCAGAACACTTTTGATGTATGCCCATTAAGAATGCGTCTGGCTGTTTTATCTACATCCAGTTTCTGGCGATGAATATTACCGGCGCGCCGCAAGGCGAAATGGATCATGCCCGCCGCCACGGTTTGCTGGCTTACTGGATCAATCAGAATAAACGCGCCTAATTCCGGTGTCTGGTTATAGGCATCAAAACAGATTTGTTTTTGACAATTTATGGTTACACGCGCGATATCATTCAGCTGAAGCGTTTTAGCCGCCAGATTATTTCCCGTATTAATATCCAGTTTGTGTTTAATGGATAGCAGGCTTGCCGATACGGTTTGCCCCGCCAGTTTAAGCTGATAGCCACGGCTAACCATGCCATGATCTTCGCTCATCCAGACCAGATCAACTTCAAACTGATCTGCGACTTCTATCGGTTGATTATGCGAGGCAATGACCTCACCGCGTGAGATATCAACATTATCTGCCAATTCAAGAGTGACAGAAAGACCTCTTTTTGCCTGATCCAGTTTTGTGCCAGCCAGCCAGATATGTTTAACACTGGTCACGGTGCCGGATGGTGCTATGCGAACCTGTTCCCCAACAGACACATGTTCCCGAAGAATAACGCCGCTGTAACCACGGAATTCGGAATTCGGCCGGTTTACCAATTGAACCGGCATAGCAAAACCATCGGCATCGGCGGTGGTCTGATTAGGGGCTGTTTCCAGCTTTGATATTAATGTCGGGCCTTGATACCAACTCATTACCGTTGATCGGCTATTAATATGTTCGCCTTTAAGCGCGGATATGGGAATAGCCGTTACATCGGCAAAGTTCATGTCGGCAGAAAATGCTTGGTAATCCGTGACAATGCTATCAAACGCATTTTTATCATAATCCACCAGATCCATTTTATTTACGGCAAGAATGATCTGGCGAATACCCATCAGATGACAGATATAGGAATGGCGGCGGGTTTGTTCCAGAATCCCGTGTCTGGCATCTACTAATATAATAGCAAGAGCGGCGGTTGATGCACCTGTTGCCATATTCCGCGTATACTGGCTATGGCCGGGGGTATCCGCCACAATGAACCGGCGCTTATCGGTCGTGAAAAACCGGTAGGCCACATCAATGGTGATCCCCTGTTCCCGTTCTGCTGATAATCCGTCCACAAGCAGCGCAAAATCAATATCTTCGCCTTGTGTGCCATGTTTTCTGGAATCCGCTTGTAAGGCATCAACCTGATCATCAAACAATGCTTTTGCTTCAAAAAGCATACGGCCTATCAATGTTGATTTCCCATCATCCACAGACCCGCAAGTGATAAAGCGGAGCGTATCTAGTTCGGATTGTTCTTTCAGATAAGCCGCAACAGAAATCGTGTCGTTCATATCAGAAATATCCTTCTTTTTTCTTTGCTTCCATACTGGCATGCGCATCTTTATCTATGGTTCGCCCTTGCCGTTCGGATGTCCGCGCGGTGAGCAATTCCAGAATGATGTCTTCGATATTGTTTGCCTGACTTTCCACAGCACCTGTCAACGGATAGCAACCAAGCGTCCGGAAACGTACTCTTTTCATTTCTACTTTTTCTGATTGGCCCAGTACCAGACGATCATCATCTACCATGATCATTGTTCCATCACGTTCAATAACCGGACGTGGCGCGCTAAAATACAATGGAACAATAGGTATCTGTTCGCGATAGATATATGTCCAGATATCCAGCTCTGTCCAGTTTGATAATGGGAACACCCGAATGGATTCGCCCTTGGCTACTCTGGTATTATACACGTTCCATAATTCTGGCCGCTGGTCTTTGGGATTCCACTGATGATTTGCTGTTCGGAACGAAAACACGCGTTCTTTAGCTCTGCTTTTTTCTTCGTCACGTCTTGCCCCACCAAATGCCGCATCAAATTGATAATGATCCAGCGCTTGCTTTAATCCTTGGGTTTTCATGATATCTGTATGCAGGGCAGAGCCATGATCAATGGGGTTTATGCCCTGCTTTACGCCATCAGGGTTTTTATGCACCAGCAAAGTCATTCCTGTCTTTTCCACGATCTGATCACGGAATTCATACATGGCTTGAAACTTCCAGCCAGTATCAACATGCAATAACGGAAATGGTGGCACCGCTGGCCAGAATGCTTTCCGCGCCAGATGCAACATCACTGCGCTATCCTTGCCGATAGAATAAAGCATGACGGGATTTGCGGTTTCTGCCACGACTTCGCGCATAATCTCAATACTTTCGGCTTCAAGCCGGTCGAGATGCGATAAAGGTGTCGCCGGTTTTGCCGGAACCAGTTGGTTATCAATGGCAATATGATATTGCTCATGATATGCCATAGACGCGATTTGAAGCGGCTTTGGTACGATCAGCTCATGACGAAAAGCCGCTAATTCCGCGTGCAGGCATAATAATAATGGCTGGGTGATTTTATCAGCTAGCATATGGATAAAATCCTGCAAAGCCTCTTTCCCGCTTTGGTCTTTATTGGCAAAGCGCCATGTTCTGGCACCACGACCATCATGCGCGCAAATCATAGCTGGCCGTTGATCCGGCTGCCATAGCTGGACAATGACATATTTTCCGCGCCGCGATTTAATCATATTCATTTCGGCTTGGATCAGATTTTTCTGAACAGGATGATTGTCTTCATCTGTTACTTCTGTTGTATCAATCAATGGCGGAAAATACCGGGCGTCCGATGTTAACCGTTCCAGTTTTTTCAAACCTGCCGCATCGCTGGCTAGATCACATGCATGAAGCAGGGTATCGCGCGTCCATAGACCATCATTATTCTGTTGATAAGGTAACATAACATTGTCGCAATATGTGTAAAAAGTAAATACTTATATAATATAAGTAAATTTAACAGTCAAATATTAAATATAAATCTAATATTCAATATTACGACAATGTTATAAAACACCCTATCTATATTGCGCTAATGGCCGAAAAGACATGCGGTGATAGGGCGTTGCCCCGTGATTGGCCAATGCTGATTGATGTTCTGCCGTGCCATAGCCTTTATTTTTTTCCCAGCTATATTCCGGATGAACATTGGCCAGGTCAACCATCATATGATCACGCGTGAC
>ERZ1047472.2619-NODE-2619-length-12539-cov-9.210750_pt1 | contig 12539 bp, 18 predicted proteins | sample MGYA00383095_ERZ1047472 | MGnify/ENA primary metagenome ERZ1047472 (study PRJEB29581, sample SAMEA5548365) | metagenome | biome: marine; feature: coastal; material: water | depth 1 m | study: Short-term variability in the microbial, nano- and picoplankton...
GGCAAGCCGCTACTTGGCGAGACGGTACACGAAAGCGGCAAGGTCTGGCTGATTAACCTCGAAGACCCGCTCGAAGAAATGCAGCGCCGCGTCCTCGCCGCGATGCAGCACTACGGCATCAAGCGCGAGGAGATCGAGGGCAAGCTGTTCATTGACGCGGGCCGTGACTTCCAGATGACGTTTGCCACGCAGACGCGCGACGGCGTCGTTCCGAACGACGCTCTGGTCGAATACATGGAGCGGCGGATCACGGAGGAAGGTATCGTATTCGTTACCATTGACCCGTGGGTTGGTGCGGTGGACATCAGCGAGAACGACAACAGCGCGATGAACACCGCCGTAGCGGGGGTCCGTCGGGTGGCTGACGTGGCCAACTGCGCGTTCTGCCTCGTTCACCACATCCGCAAGACGAACGGCGAAGACGCGACTGCGGATGCGATCCGTGGTGCGGGGTCGCTTCTATCTGCGGCTCGGGCCGCGAGGGTCATCAATAAGGTCAGCGAAGAAGACGCGGGCAACCTCGGACTGCGCGGCGAGGAGGCGCGTGGGATCTTTCGTGTGGACGATGGGAAGGCAAACCTCGCGCCGCCTGCGACCGAGGCCGTGTACCGTAAAATGGTGGGCGTGCAGATCGCCAACGGCGAATACGTCGGGACGTGTACGCCATTCAAGATGCCGGATCTATTCGACGGGGTGACGGCGAAGGATGCGATGCGGTGCCAAAAGGCAGTCGGGATGGCCGCGCAGGAAGACGAACCGCTGCGCGCAAACGTGCAGGCCAAGCGGTGGGTCGGACACACAGTGGGCGAGGAGCTGGGGCTGGACACGACCGACCGGGCGGAGAAGTCGCGGGTGGCGGCCATCGTCAGGAAGTGGATCGAGACAGACGTGCTGCGGACGGAGATGTTGCCATGCACGCGCACTGGGCGAGACGTCCCGTGCGTGGTCGTGGGGACGTGGATCACTGGCGACGAAGCGGGGGTGTAGGTTTTTATTGCGAGCCTTCGGGTGCCTCATAAACCGCGTGCCTTCGGGTGCGCGGTTTTTCTTTGCGTGGGTGCATTTATTTTGTTGACGGGGGGCAACTGCTCCCGTAGGGTGAGGGTGTAATAAGAAATTAAGCAAGGAGAACGACGATGGAAATGACACGCACCGAAGCCCTCACACTGGCCCTCAAGCTGGCAGTGCAGGCACCTACACAGCAGCAATCTGACGAAGCGCTGGCGCACGCGCGCGACATCGCAGTCGGTATGGACGACCACGACGTTGACCTCTGCAAAAAGGCTGCTCAGGCCGCCATCGAATACGAACGCGAGCACGGAGAATTGGTATGAGGCTGCGCGACATCATCACGGACGCCGTTGGCGCCATCGCCGTGTTTGCGGCCCCATTTGGGCTGCTACTAATCGGCCACGCGATTGGCCTGTAACTACTAAGGGGGTGCCAACTTCACGAAGTGACGCCCCCCATAAAAACAGAGGAGGAGAACGAGTATGCCAACTAGAGAGGAAATCGAGATTGAGCTTGGAAAGCGCTGGAAAGCGCTTGCCGCGAGCGAGGGCCACGTTGCCGCCGTTCCGAAGCGGTTTGTGGGCGCCGAGAACGATAGCGACGCGCGTGCGGACACGTTGCTGCGGCTTATGAAGAAGCGACCCGGCGCAACTATGCGGACCCTATCGGCGCAATTAAATACTACAATCGACGACACGCGCCGTCGCATGGCCAATCTAATCCGACGGGGCGACGTGCGCTACGTCAACCAAAAATACGAGGTGACGAAATGACTACTGCAGAAACAATCAGCGACTTGCGGAAGTTTATCAAAAGCACACGCAGGCAGCGTGACGGCCTCGCCGAGCGGTACGGTCACGGGGTGCGGCCAAGCCACGTGAGTTGTGACCTAGCTATCTTAGGTCAGCGCATAGAGCGCTACGAGGCGAAGATAAAAGCACTGGAGGTGCAAAATGGCAAGCTGGGATAACGCTTCGTACCTACGGAAATGCACGGACGTGAAATTCAAAGGCATCAGGCTGGGGTCGGTGAACGACGTGGGCCACAATATCTCGGACGAGGAGGCACTGTGGCTGCTGTCCAGCGCTGAACGTCACAACGTGAGTGTGGCCGAGTTTCTGGCCGCCGTGGTGAAGGACGCATATTGGGAGGAGAACGAGGAATGACCCCACTTATCACAATCATGATTATGTATGTAGGCGAAGGCGGCACATACATGGTCCCGTTTGGCGACCAAATGAAATGCTCACGTGCGCTTCTGGAATTCAGCGCAATCGCTGACGATCTGGCGGAGCAATATAACGGTGACGTTTGGGCCTCCTGCGTCAGGACATGGGCACCCAGCGTGTCGATCCGCCCGAAAGCGCGTCCAATAGATACGTGAAGTCGTGCGGGGCGTGGTGAATGCAAGTCGAAATCGTTGGCGCAATTTTGGCAGCGCATCCCCAACTCAAAACGCGGTGGAATTGAACGCCCCGCACGCGCAACATATCAGCGTGGCCGCTGGCCGCAACAGAAAAGGAGAGCAACATGACAGCCGAGGAACTGCGCAACGCACGCGGCCTTCTACGCCTCAGCCAGAGCCAAATGGCCAGAATGCTGGAGACAGACGCGCGCACGTACAGAAAATACGAGCTGGGGCAGAGGGCAATGGCGGTGCGTATCGGACGCCTCGCCACAGCCTACCTGAACGGCTACAGACCCAGCGATTGGCCCGAAAGACCACTCGGACAACTGCGCAGCATGGTTATGCCGCGAATAATGGAGAATGGCGATGAATAGCACCCAATTCCACACTTCCACACCTTACCACACTACGTGGTGTGGAAGTGTGGATCGTCATATAAACAAGGGAGATTGCAGCGTGGGAGCGGTGTGGAGTGGGCACAAAAAAACCGCCCCGAAGAGCGGTTCGTGCGGTGTTGCAAATATGTCTCCACACCTCGTTTGGCTGAATTTGCTACCGCAAATTTACACACTGGTGTGGAAGGTGTCAACCCACGTGATGGGGAACAACCAAATAGAGCGGGCGCAAGCACCCGCGCTCTATGTTTTGGTGGATGCTTTCCACACCACGGCCCTTCGCTGGCGCTACGGCCATGGAGTGGACGCAACCACAGCGTCCACGTTTAGCGAAGTAAGAGGGAGCGCGTCGCATGGTGATTGAGGTGGAGGTCAACGGGTGGATGCTGGGAGCAGCGGACGACCTCGCAAGGCAGATGGGCGTGCTGAACAACAGCTTGGTGTCGGGGTCAGGTAATCGCGCGGGGGCGATAGGCGAGATGATCGTGATGGATCACATCGAGAGCATGGGCATCGGGGCTGGCATTGTCAGCGAATACACGCACGACATCGAGACGGAGGACCAGAGGAGCGTGGAGGTGAAAACGAAAAGGCGCAAGCACCCACCGCGACCTGAGTGGACCGTCAGCATGACGCTGGCGTCTTGGCACCGGCAGAGTGCCGCCGCAGACGTGCTGGCGTTTGCGCAGGTTACGCCAGACCTCAGCAGAGGATGGCTGTTGGGCTTTTGCACGCCAGAGCATTTTGAGAGCCGGGCGTGGATCGTCCGAGCGGGTGAAGCGGATGGAGACAACGGGTTTGTGGCCCGGTGTGATATGATGAATATGCAAATTGGAGACTTGGAGGAGAGGTTCCCGCTATGGTGATTAAAAAAGGGCGCAAGCCGACGAAGAAGCAGATCGAGGACAGCAAGAAGCTGGATCTGCCTAAGAGTGACACGCCGACGTATTCAGCGGCTGTGATGGGCGCTGTGGCGCCTCTACAGCGCGTTGCGGACAATACGAAGGCCAAGTGGGGCAATAGGCTGCCCAAGCTGGTGCCTCCAGCGCTATCGGCGCGGTTTGCGCAGGTGTATGACGATCTGCACGCCGAAATGATTGGCGGCAGTGCGGTGAAGGTGCATGAGATTGCGTCACGCCTGATGACTGCGTGGGGTGTCATGGAGAAGGCAGCGATGGACGCTGGCCATCGTCCGATTGATGGGCGAACCGGCTTTGTCGTGGACATCGAGGGGCGCCGCACGGTGTGCATATGCGCGCCCGACGCTGACGTGGTGGGCATAAAACGGGACAACCCCGACTGGGTTGTGTATAGCGCTGACAACGCCGCGAGGATCATCGCCAGAGACTTCAGCGAGGATTTCATCACGGCTGCGCTGGACAGCTTCCCAAGCGCGAAGGTGACGCGCGTTAGGTCGCGCACAGAGTTGGAAAGGGAATTGGATGACGAAATCCCATTTTAAGATACTGCGGAAGTGGTATCCAGAAGACGCGAAGGCCACGTTTCTGGCGATGGAGAAGGGTGACGACGCGCGATACCACGTTGGCGTGTCGCTCGATGGCTGCGGGATGCTCGGAAGCGTCATGATGCTCCTGAGCGACGAGGGGTACGTGGTCCTGTATCAGAGGAACAGCGAGCCTCCCAAAGACAGGCACCACGTAAGGAAGACCGCATACTTCGTCAGGCGGACAGCGAAACCAACACGGCGTGACGTCGTGGACAGAATATTCAACACATATGGAGTGATTAGATGAACAGAAATACAGTGCTTCAGATAGCGGGAGAGCTGATCGACGGGGATCGGCAGGAGACGTACGGCAGCGCTCTGGAGAGTCACGCGAGGATCGCGCGTCTATGGCAGACGTATCTGTCTGGCGTGCTGCCAGAGCGCGGTGAGGCAGGCTTACAGCCGCAGGACGTGGCTGCCATGATGATCCTGCTCAAAGTGTCCCGCACGACCGGGAAGGCGCACCCAGACAACTGGATCGACATATGCGGTTACGCTGCATTGGCAGCAGAAATGGAGGGCGAAAATGGGTAAGATCACAAGGCAGAAAGTAGCAGCGCTGGAGAAGATCGGGGAGGAGGATCTATTTGATCGCATCCTCGACGGTCAGACAGTGCGATCAATCATCGGTGAGTTTGGTTGCGGATGGCGTGTGTGGACGAGCTGGGTGAAGAGCGTGCCGGGGCGATACGAGAGGTATCAGGAGGCGCTCCGAGACAGTGGCCATGCCTACGCTGCGCGTGCTGTGGATACAGCGCAGCTCGCAACGCCTGAGACGGCCAACTTAGCGCGCCTTCAGATCGACACGGACAAGTGGATCGCGTCCAAGCGTTTGGCCGAATACGACGTGCGTCAGCGCGATGTGAACGTGACCGTGAGGGTTGAGGATCTGCACGCACAGGCTGCTGCGTTGATTGCGCAGGAAGCGGAGATGCAGACGATTGATGGCAGTTATGAGGACGTCAGCGATGGCTACGATGACGCGGACGACGATGAGGCGTAAGGCGCGAAATCGCACATCGCTGTGCGCTTCCCGCCTGCCTGCGGGAGAGGTCTTTCGATGCTGCGCTGCGGCGTAGCGGCGTCGTGCTGCAGCGCAGAATACAACCTAAGGTTATAAATGCAGCGTTATCAAGGGCCTTTATTTGTCATATGTACCATTATGCGCATTACTATGCCTCTAGGTTGTGCTGCAGCGCGGCAACTCTCCTCTAAGTTGTGCTGCGGTGCAGCGCAAATACCCCCCCCCTCTATACTTTCGCCGGGGGTGTTGCATGGGCCAGCCCCCCACACACCAAGCCGCCCACCCCCACGCCCCCCGTCAAAATGCTTCACCGACCCCCGAAATTTTTGTAAAATCGCAGCCAGAAGAGGAGAACCCACATGCAGATGCCTGAACCCGGCCCCGGATCTCGCAAGGACGACAACCCATTTTTGGCTCTAGCGCGGCGATACGGCAACGATCCCGTGCTGTTCGCCAGAGAGGCGCTGGGCATTGAGCCGGACGAGTGGCAGGTTGAGTTCCTGCAGGCTGTGGCCGACCCCAAGAAGCGCCGCATCAGCGTTCGTTCTGGCCACGGTGTGGGTAAATCGACGGCGGTGGCCATGGCGGCTGTCTGGCACATCCTCTGGCGCACGCCATCCAAGGCTGTTCTGACTGCCCCGACCAGCGCGCAGCTATTTGACGCCCTGTTTGCCGAGGTGAAGCGCCTGATTAAGCGCCTCAAGCCTCCGCTGAATGATTTGCTGGAGGTGAAGGCGGATCGCATCGAGCTGAAGGCGAACCGGGCGGATACGTTTATTTCGTGCAGAACGTCCCGCGCCGAGCAGCCAGAGGCTCTCGCTGGTGTTCACTCTCCGCACGTATTGCTGATCGCGGACGAGGCCAGCGGTGTCCCGGAGGCGGTGTTTGAGAGTGCCGCAGGATCTATGTCTGGCCACAGCGCCACGACGATCCTCACTGGCAACCCGACACGTAACAGCGGTTTGTTTTACGAGACGCACCACCGCTTGAAGGGTAAGTGGCACACGATGCACGTGTCCTGTGTGGACAGCCCCCGTGTCAGCGAGGATTTCGTCGCCGAGATGCAAGACCGCTACGGTGAGGGTTCGCCAGCGTACCACGTCCGCGTTTTGGGCAACTTCCCGCCGTCTGAGGACGACACGGTGATCCCCGTTGACCTGATCGAGCGCGCAATGGCTAACGATATTACGATCCACGAAGACACGAATGCCATCTGGGGTTTGGACGTGGCGCGTCACGGCAATGACAGCAGCGTTTTATGCAAGCGTCAGGGGCCAGTGATCCACCCAGTCCGCACGTGGCAGGGTTTGGATCTGATGCAGCTCGTGGGCGCTGTGAAGTCTGATTTCGACACCACACCCCCGTCCAAGCGCCCTGTCGAGATCATCGTGGACAGCATTGGTCTGGGTGCGGGTGTTCTGGACCGCCTGCGTGAGCTGGGATTGCCTGCGCGCGGCTTAAACGTGTCCGAGCGAGCTGGCGCGTCCGCGACGTATTTGAATTTGCGCGCGGAGCTGTGGTTCAAGGCCAAAGAATGGCTGGAGGGCATGGATGTGAAGCTGCCGCGCGACGATAAGCTGTTTGGCGAGCTGGCGGCGCCCCGTTATACGTTCCAGTCGAACGGAAAGATCAAAGTGGAGGGCAAGGACGACATGAAGCGTCGCGGCATGAAGTCGCCCGACCGCGCCGACGCTGTGTGCCTGACACTGGCGTCCGATCACACGACGATGGCGTATGGCGTTGCTGCGTCGGGCGGGTGGGCAAAACCCCTCAAGCGCAACATCCGTGGCGTTGTGTAATGCCTGAAAGGTTTGAAAATAATTCTTTCAGGCATTACAGCATAAAAACGCAATTTTCGCTGTTCATCTTGAAAAAAATCCGTTAGTCTGACCGTACCAACACCTCCCTGTTAAACTGGCCCGCCTGCTCTCCCAAGCGCATGGCGGGCCTTTTTTTATGCTCTGCAATCACGTAGTCTGAACGTGCGGCGATTTCTCCCCGCTGCGCCTCCATTGGGTATGTTGAGGCGGCCACCGCAGGATCTCCTCCCGTTCCTGCGGTGGCCTTTCAATGATCTGGATGTAATGCTATGGTTGCATTAAATCTAATGGAGACAACCTATGGCAGAAACAGAGCGCACCGGCTTGTTGCGCCGCATTTTGGGCGGCCAGAGCGAACGCACTGGACCCGGATTGGGCGGCTACGGCTACAACAACGCCGAGGGCAACCGCGTGGGCGCCCTGCGCGATATGTTTGATGGCGGTGGTCGCGGCCAGTCTGGTCCACGTTTTGAGGGCGGCGGGATTTTCTCCGCAGCGGCTAACGCTGTTGCGCGCCCCTCTGGCTCACGTGAACGCGGAGAGCCTGACATGCGGACGGGTGTTGGCGGTTTTGCGCGTGATATGGTTGACGGAGGCGGCTTCGGCCAGTCTGGACCCACGTTCCAAGGCGGCATGTACGGCGGTTTGCTCGGATCAATTCTGAATAGCGCGGGCGTGCGTCCAATGGGCTATCAGGGGCGCCTCGGTTCTGTGCGCCCACAGATGCGGCCACCAATGCCGACATCGCCCGCAGCGGCTGCCTACACACCGCCTACGCAGCCTGCTGCGCCTATGGAGATGCCTGCGCCTGCGCAGGGGCGCGGTGCCCCGATAAATTATGCGACTGCCTCTCCTTACGTCCTAGCACTTTTGGCGAATAGGGGAGTTGGCGAGGCTACCGAAGAGTTCCGTCGTAGATATTCTGGCGATGTTGTGCCCGAAGGTGCGAAGACGTTCCGCGAGTATTTAGGCAGCGACAGGGACATCGGTGTTATGCGCGACCAAGAGTGGACGCCGGATTTCATGCGGGGCGTGTACGAAGATTATCTCGCCGGCTTTGCTAGCCAATAGCAGTTTTGTCCCACGATAAGGAGACCTCGCAATGGCAATGACACAGTATTCAAAGGGCGGCTTTAAGCCGTGCAAGGGATGCCCCACGGCGTCCAAGTGCCGCGCCGCTGGCATGTGCATGGGCAAGGGCCGCAAATAATGCCAGCCAAGCGCGGTCTTTACAGCAACATCGCCGCCAAGCGTAAGCGCATCGCGTCAGGATCTGGCGAAAAGATGCGCAAGGCGGGCAGCAAAGGTGCGCCCAGCGCCAAGGCGTTTAAGCAGTCGGCTAAGACAGCGACGAAGCGAGGCAAGTAATGGGCATTCTAGACTTCTTTTCTGACGAGGCTGGTCAGCGCCGCCGCGCCGCTCTTGATGAGTTTGGCCGCGATGTAGGCTACTACGTCCCGCCTAACCTGCGCGGCCTTTTAGGCTCTGCGGCAGAAATGACGCCGTCAGCTACGCTTGACCGCGCATCGCAGAAATCTAGCCGCATGTTGGCCCCTAATCGCACCCCAATGCAGCGCGTCGGCGATTTTGGCGACATGCTGGTCGAGACGGCGGGCATAGCTGCGCCGGCGATGGTTGCTGGCCGTGCTGGTATGCCTGCCGCACAGGCGTTGCAGGAAGCGCTTTTGGGCTTTTCCGCGCCCGCCCGTGCAACCGGGCGCGCTGTGGCCGACCGGCTCAACCAGCCCGGCCCAATGCCGACGGTATACAGCAACCCGCTAGTGCCCAACATCAGCCCCACGCGCGGGGATAACGGCGGACCCCCGCTTGTGGGTTTGCTAGACGCTCTGAACGCGCGATCCGCCCAGATGGATTTGAGGCCGGCAGACCGCATCCAGCCCGCCACAGGCGGCGCAGGATTTTTAGACCGCGATTACCAAACCCCCGCGCCGGGCGCCATTTTTGACAATCTGGCTGATGCGTATCCTCGAAATCCAGACCCAACCGCAGCTCTCCCGAAAAATGACCGCGCACGGGTGTTGGTGGACCGAAGAGACGAAATCGCAGAGGCTCTGGCCCGCCGCATTGAGGCTACCGGCCAGATGGACGCAGACACACGTTACTTCTACCACAGCGATGGCCCTCTCTACCGCGCTGCGATTAACGCGGGTTTGAGCGACGAGGGCGCGCAGGCTTATCTTCGTGACTTGAGCAACAATATCGCCGCGACCAGCCCGCGCACTCAGGTTGAGGATAATTTGCGCAGCGCCACATTGGCGATGGCAAAGGATGCGCAGGGCGTACCGTTCCGCGACGTCCTCGGCCCCGGCACTACTCGCCCCGACGGCACTGCCGGCATCAGTGAGCGCGGATATCCAATGATGACGGGGCCGGGCGGAATTCACGGAAATCTTCTGGACGACGTGGCGGAAACAGGCACGATCAACACGCTGACCAACCCGAAGCCCGCGACATTCGGGCCTAATCTAGCGGGCAACCGCAGCGGCGTGACTGTGGACACGCACGCCATTCGAGGTACATTGCAAACGCTCAACGAGATAGAGCCGGGCGCAGTGCCAGAGGGCTTTATCCTGCCGCAGCACCGCGATGCTTACGCGGCTGACCCAACAATTTTGACCCCCGACATGATCGACGACACGCTGGCCAACCAAATGGTCGGGCCGCGTGGGGACACAACCAGAATGCAAACTGAATATCCAGTGTTTGCGGACATTTGGCACGACGCCGCTGATCGCTTAGGCGTGTCTCCAGCCGAAGCACAATCAATGGGCTGGTTCGGGTTTGGCGACCAGACCAACTTGGGTAGCGCTCGCGCCACGCCTGTGGATATTTTTGACGAGCGCCTGTCTGTCACCGCCCAAGCACTAGGTGTCCCAGTCGATGAAGCTGCCCGACTTGTCTTCAACCGCCAAGTCCCGCTTTTGGGCGTCGGCGGCCTCGGCCTACTGGGCCTCGCGGCAGGTAACCAGCCAGCGCAAGGGGATGGCACCTAATGCCTAAAGACCCCCGCCTATCGCGCGTCGGCGTGTCTGGCTACAACAAGCCCAAGCGAACGCCCGGCCACGCCACCAAGTCGCACGTCGTGGTCGCCAAGTCTGGCGATCAGATCAAGACGATCCGCTTCGGGCAGCAGGGCGCGAAGGGTTCACCCGACGGGTCTGCACGAAACAAAGCCTTTAAGGCTCGCCACGCGAAAAACATCGCGAAGGGCAAAATGTCAGCGGCCTACTGGGCCAATAAGGAGAAGTGGTGATGGAGCCAGAGATCAACGACCTGACCGACGAGGTCAACGAGCTAATCAACCCGGATTACATGGACGAGACGGAGCTGCAGGGCATCGTCGCGGGTCAGATCGACGACGCTGTTGATTTCATTGACAACACGATCTCCCCGATCCGCGCCAAGGCGACGGAATACTATCGCGGCGAGCCGTTTGGCGACGAGGAGGATGGCCGCAGCCAAGTGGTCAGCATGGACGTGCGCGACACAGTGCAGGCCATCATGCCGTCGCTGATGCGTATTTTTACGTCGTCCGACCACACGGTTGAGTTCATGCCGACGAACGCCGAGGACGTGGAAACCGCTGCTCAGGCCACGGATTACGTCAACTACATTTTCAACAAAGACAACAACGGCTTCTTAGAGCTTCACGCGGCGTTCAAAGACGCCCTGACGCGCAAGAACGGCATCATCAAGTATTACTGGGACGACGCTGTGGACACCACAACGTCGGACATGACCGGGCTGGATGATGCTGCTCTGGCCGCGCTCTCCGCCGATCCCGACGTGTCTCTCGACATCACGACCAGCTACGCCGCGATGGAGATGACTGAAGAGATGTCGATGATGGGCATCCAGCCGCCATTGCTGCACGACGTCCGCGCAACGCACCGCGTGTCTACTGGCCGCGTGAGGTGTGAGGCCGTGCCGCCGGAAGAGTTCCTGATCGACCGCCGCGCGAAGAGCATCGAGGACGCTGAATTTGTTGGCCACCGCCGCGTTGTGACTGTGTCCGACTTGGTCGCGATGGGCTACGACGAGGATCTCGTTTCGGGCATGGCGTCCGACAGCGACACGCTGGACATGAACGTCGAGCGTTACACGCGCAACCCGGCGCTCACATCCCAGCGCAATGACCGCACCGACGACGCGATGCGCAAGGTCACGTACATCGAGGCATACATCCGCGTGGACCGCGACGGTGACGGCATCGCTGAATTGCGCAAAGTCTGCGTAGCCGGCACCGGCAAGGAGATCCTGCAGGACGAGCCGTGCGATTTCGTGCCATTTGCTTCATTCTGCCCAGACCCAGAGCCGCATGAATTTTTCGGCATTTCCGCCGCAGACGTGGTCATGGACATCCAGCGCATCAAGTCTGTCATCATGCGCAACACGCTGGACAGCTTGGCTATGTCCATCCATCCCCGATTGGCCGTGACCGAGGGTCAGGTCAACATGCAGGACGTGATGAATACAGAGGTCGGCGCGATTATCCGTCAGCGCGCCGCCGGTCAGGTCCAGCCGATCACAATGCCATTTGTCGGTCAGGCGGCTTTCCCCGTTCTGCAATACATGGACGAGATTAAGCAGCAGCGCACAGGCATCTCAAAAGCCGCTGCCGGTCTGGACGCCGACGCGCTGCAATCATCCACCGCCAGCGCAGTGAATGCGACGGTGAATGCTGCGGCGCAGCATATTGAAATGATTGCCCGCATCTTTGCTGAAACGGGAATGCGCAATTTGTTCCGTGGCATCCTGCGTCTGGTGTGCAAGCACCAAGATCAGGCGCGAATGGTTCGCCTGCGCAATGAGTTCGTGCCGATTGATCCAAAGTGGTGGGACGCCACAATGGACGTCACTGTAAACGTCGCACTGGGCCGTGGTTCGGACACAGAGCGCATGATGATGCTGCGCCAGATCGGCGAGATGCAGAAAGAGGCAATGGCCACTATGGGGCCAGTCAATCCGCTTACATCCATGCAGCAGCTCTACCACACGCTGGCCGAAATGACGAAGCTGGCAGGCTTCAAGGACACGAACAAGTTCTGGAGCGACCCGCAGAACTTCCAGCCGCCACCGCCTGAGCCAGAAGAGCCAGACATCAATGAGCAGCTTATTTCTGTGCAGATCCAGCAAATCCAAGCGGACATGCAGAAGAAGGCCGCAGAACTGGCACTGAAGCGCGAAGAAATGACAATGGAAGACGACCGCAAGCGCGACGAAATGGAGATGGATCTCTACGTGAAGGCGGAAGAGCTGAAGGCCCGATACGGTTCCCAGATCAAGGCTGAAGAAATCAAGCGCAGCACTGCCATTGATCGCGAAACACTCAAGGCTCAGAACGATCTGATCC
>ERZ1047472.2620-NODE-2620-length-12537-cov-5.128024_pt1 | contig 12537 bp, 5 predicted proteins | sample MGYA00383095_ERZ1047472 | MGnify/ENA primary metagenome ERZ1047472 (study PRJEB29581, sample SAMEA5548365) | metagenome | biome: marine; feature: coastal; material: water | depth 1 m | study: Short-term variability in the microbial, nano- and picoplankton...
TACACCACTACCACCAAATGTGGGATAACAAACGATACCAATATTCATACTTATGCAGTTGCAAAGATTAATGTATTCTTGTTTGAAAACTAATAGATTAAGCACAAAAAAATTAGTATTAAACTCAATACCTTTTTGCCTTGCACATTCCACAAATCGTATAAGTTGTTATGTTCTATTATATAGGCATTACGTATTATGGCTGTGTATTCGTGTTTAGGTTTTTGGTATACGCTATTTCCATCCTCAGTGTAGAGTAGAATTTTGTCAGAAGTAAAAGGAAACCATTGTGCGGTAAGCTCAAAAGTCTGACATTAGGATTAGTTAGGCAAACTTTTGGTTTAGTTAATGTCTTTCCTAAGAAGATGTAGAACACTTGCTTCAGCCGTGAGCTCCTTTGTATGCTAAAATAAATTTGGAGCAAGCCATTTCTTGGTCGCTTTTAGGTCAGCTTTTTTGCGCTCTGCGTAGTTTTCTGCCTGGTCATTACTAATCTTGCCTACGGCAAAATATTTACTCTCTGGATGTGAAAAATACAGACCAGAAACAGAGGCGGCAGGATACATCGCAAAACTATCTGTTAAGCTTATTCCGGTATGTTTTTCTACGTTCATTAGCTCCCATAAGGTAGCTTTTTCGGTATGATCAGGACTTGCAGGATAGCCAGCAGCAGGTCGTATACCTTGGTATTTTTCTCGGATGAGCTCATCATTGGTAAGTTGCTCATCCGAAGTGTAGCCCCAGATGTCAGTTCTTACTTCATGGTGCAGACACTCTGCAAACGCTTCTGCAAGTCTATCTGCAAGAGCTTTTACCATGATAGAATTGTAGTCATCGTGATCTGCCTCATATTGCTCTACCATATCTTTTATGCCTATTCCCGCAGTTACAGCGAAAGCTCCAAGGTAGTCTTTCTTACCTGTGTGTTTTGGCGCTATATAATCGGCAAGCGACAAGTTAGGTATCCCATTGCCCATTTTTCGCTGTTGGCGTAAGAAGTTAAATTTTTTGTTCTCAGTAGGCAGTACGATATCACCGTTCTCTTCGTGTGCTTCATATATTCCGAGCACAGCTTTAGCTTTTAGTTTTTTATGAGTGATGATATCATCTAGCAATTCCTTAGCGTCCGCAAAGAGTTTTTTAGCTTCTTCGCCTACATATTCATCTTCAAATATGTTAGGGTATCTGCCACGTAGTTCCCACGTTTGAAAAAATGGTGTCCAGTCTATATATTTTCTGAGTATTTCTAAATCAAAGTCTTCGTAAACTTTAACTTTTTCATGGTGAGTGGGAGCAGGAGGCGTGTAGCTGTCCCAATAAAAATTAGGCTTATTTGACAGTGCTTGCTCAAAGGGTAGAATATTTTTATCTGCTTGGCGTGCAGCGTGCTGTTTGGCCAATTCTTTATACTCTGCTTTGGTATCCGCTTCAAACTTACCACGGGTATGTTCTCCAATAAGCTGACCGGCTACAGGCACCGAGCGAGAAGCATCTAGCACATGCACAGTGAGGCCGGAGTAGTTTGGGGCTACTTTTACTGCGGTATGTACACGGCTGGTAGTGGCTCCACCTATTAGCAATGGATACTTCATGCCACGTCTCTCCATTTCAGCTGCCACATCTACCATTTCGTCCAAACTAGGAGTGATTAGACCACTTAGCCCGATTACGTCTACATTATGTTTTATTGCCTCGTCTAGTATTTTAGCTGCAGGTACCATTACGCCTAGGTCTACTATAGCGTAGTTATTACAAGCGAGTACTACGCCTACTATGTTTTTGCCTATATCGTGTACGTCTCCTTTCACAGTGGCAAGGAGTACTTTTCCTTGTGTCTGTCCTTCGGATTTTTCTGCTTCTAAGTAAGGCTGCAGGTGAGAAACGGATTTCTTCATTACTCGAGCACTTTTTACCACTTGAGGTAGAAACATTTTACCTGCTCCAAAAAGGTCTCCTACTACATTCATGCCGGCCATTAGTGGCCCTTCTATTACATGCAACGGTTTTTCATAGTTGAGTCGAGCTTCCTCAGTGTCCTCGTCTATGAATTCGGTTATTCCTTTTATGAGTGAGTGCTTTAGACGCTCTTCTACCGATTGTTCCCTCCAGCTAAGATCTACTGCTATTTTTTTACCATCTCCTTTTACTGTTTCGGCAAGTTCTACTAGTCTTTCGGTAGAGTCTGATCGTCTGTTAAGCAAAACGTCTTCTACGGCAGTGAGCAGTTTTTTAGGTATCTCTTGGTATACTTCAACCATTCCCGCGTTTACTATTCCCATATCTAGTCCGGCCTTTATTGCGTGGTAAAGGAATGCGGAGTGCATTGCTTCACGTACTACGTTATTTCCTCGGAAAGAGAAGGAGATATTACTGACTCCTCCACTTACTTTGGCAAAGGGTAGATTTTCTTTTATCCAGCGTGTAGCTTTTATGAAATCTACCGCATAATTATTGTGCTCTTCTATCCCGGTTGCTACTGTCAGTATATTCGGATCAAAAATGATGTCTTGCGGAGGAAAATTTATTTCATTTACGAGTATTTCGTAACTCCGTTTGCAAATATCAATTCTCTTTTGGTACGAGTCTGCCTGTCCTTTCTCATCGAAAGCCATGACTACTGTAGCAGCTCCGTAGCGTTTTATGCTCCTTGCACGCTGTCTGAAAGTTTCTTCTCCATCTTTTAGACTAATGGAGTTGACAATGCCTTTACCTTGTATTGCTTTCAGTCCAGCTTCAATTATTCCCCACTTGCTGGAGTCTATCATTACGGGCACACGGCTTATGTCTGGCTCAGCAGCAATCAGGTTTAGAAATGTTACCATCGCTTCTTTACCATCAAGCATTCCTTCATCCATATTAATATCAATCACTTGAGCACCGTTTGCTACTTGTTGCCGAGCTACGGTTAGTGCTTCGTCATAAAGATTATTCAGTATTAGGCGTGCAAATTTTTTGGACCCCGTTACGTTGGTGCGTTCTCCTATATTAATAAAATTGATGTTTGGCGTTTGGACCATCGGTTCCAAACCACTCAATCGTAGATAATTTTCGATTTGTCTAGACATAGATAAAATTTGTGAGCAGAATTAGGAGTACAGAGAGGCTTATCTGTTCGCGATTTACAGTCGTGATAGGATGTAGCACCTTGTTGTCAGTGTTGACTCTCAGGTTGCTAAGACTTCTGTGGGCCTAATCCCTCTGTCTTTCTTTATAAGCTATGCAAAGGTATCTTAAATTAAGGCATAAAAAAACCGCAACTAAAGCTTAGTCGCGGGTTTTTTTATTTGTTTCGGATTAGCGAATTAGATCAACGGTGCCTTCGATTGGTCCGTTATTGTCATTTTCTTCTCCAAACTCGAATGTATAGTTAATAATGTAAAAGTACGTTCCACTTGGGCATTCTATCCCTGTATTGTTTACCTTACCGTTCCAAGATATATTAATATCTTCTGACTCAAATACTCTCTCTCCCCAACGGTTGAATATCTTAATGTTGTACTCTGCTATGCTTTCACCATCTACTATAAAGGTATTATTATTTACGTCGTCTCCAGGAGTAAATACATTGTACGGTACTAGTTTTCTAAAAAACGTATTTTGTATCAACTGACATGTGTCGTCCTCGCATCCTCTATCATTTGTTACCGTGAGACATACTTCCCAAGTACCTTTTCTATCGTCCCAGTTGTAGCAAGGATTTTCGTCGGTACTTCCTCCTGGTACTGGCTCATCCTCAAAAGTCCAACTATAAGAAGTGGCTCCTGTAGACTTGTTTGTGAAGCAGAATTCTGGTCGGCCAGAGCTGTCTATATCGAAGCTAGCATTAACAGTCTGTACTTCAACGGTTACAGTATCTCTATCCCAACATCTAGGTAATTCATCATATTCTGGAGCGAGTATTACGTCGTAAATGCCTGGCTGTGAATAAGAAAAAGACCTAGTCAATGTAAGTGGATCATCGTTGTCTAACGTTGAATCCCCATTACCCCATAGCCACTCTGCTCTGGTGTAGCGATCATCGAGTGTAGCCGTAAAATTAATTAGCTCTTCTGGGCATACGATCAATGGATCTGCAGCAATTGTTACATCCGGTCTTGGGTATACGATCACTATAATCTTACGTTTTACAAGTAAATCTTCACTAGTATCTGGGAAGATACGCGAGCAACGATTGGCACTACCTGGCACTCTGTCTTCTTGTATGATGTACAATTCGTAGGTCCCTGGAGTAGTGTAAACATGCCCGAATGTGTCACCAATTTGTCCTGGAGTCTCATTTGTGTTGTCTCCCCAAATCATTTGGAAAGTTGGAGTATTAACATCTCCTTTTCCAAAGTTTATTATCTCTATTGTGTCACCCAAACATATTACAGCAGAGTCTCTTTCTCTATCCACGACGTTTCTAAAACCAAACTCTGGTTGTGGTCCGGGTATGTAAATAGTTTTCTTGATACTATCTATACACCCTAGTTCAGATGTTACAATAAGCGTAATTTCAAAATTGCCGGTTGAGGTAAAGTTGTGTACTGGATTCTGAAGGATACTTTTTCGGGTGTCATCTCCGAAGTCCCATAGCCAAGAGGTTATTTTTTCACATGATAAATCGGTACCGTTAGAGCAAGTATCCTTGACGGCACATGGATCTACAAACCAGGTACTGTCTTTGAATGATACAATCGAGGCACAATTCACTATGGAATTGCCAAATGTGAAGTCAGGATTGAGCTTAGATATAAATGCTGTAAGACGAGTAGTGTCCGTACAACCGATGCTGTCTTCCGCAACTACAGTAATTTCATACTCTCCGGGGGCGTTGTACGTCCAGCGCAATGGTAGTGATCTAGTACTGTCAAATAAAATAGTTGAGGCATCCCAGTCTGCGTGGAACGTCTCTAAAGGAGGACTAGCCACGTAACGAATTGGGTCATTCCAATATTGTTTGTCTTCCGCTATTGGATAGGTAAATGGATCTTCTTCACCATACTGGTAGTAACGGATATAATCATCAACAACTACTTCTAAACCATTACACAATGTTTCGTTTTGCAAACTAAATCGGTTGGTAAAGCCTACGTTTAGAAATTTTGCTGCCCGAGCGTCACACCCTGTAGTGCTATTGAGGATAGGTCCAGGAGTCATTGGACCGTTTCCGTAAAGCAATACGGTATCCAATACATCTGGGTTGCACTCATCATTGCTTATGAGTTCAGTGTATTTATAGATATGACGGTATAAACCTGTGAGGGTATCTTTTACTCCATTAAAGGAGGTATCCATTAGTAGGGTGTCAAAACCGATGACAGATGAATCCCTAAAGTGCAAGATGTGCTGGGTTTCAATATTTAGATTTGGAATAACAGTTGTATCCAGTCGATAGATTCTGTCACCTTGTCGCGTCACACCAAAGTCCTTATTTTTGTCAGAATATACTTGAATTCCAAAACTAAAGAATTCACTTAAGCCTGAAGTGTCTATACAAGTAGTGCCAGATGGGCCTAAGTAGTAAGCAACTTCGTCTGCAGGAATTTCGCTGTAGTTAAGACCTAATTGTTGTTCGAACAAGTCCTTAATAATTTGCTCTGCATTAGTTTTTATTGCAACTACTTTCCAATCCTTGATGATGGAGGTAACTAGGGTCTCTATAGTATCTGTTATGAATACATCTGTCTTGCCCTCTCTGCGCACTGCATATGTATTTGTGCGCACAACATAGTTGTAAAGCCAATCTTCACCATTGTAGACAACATTTTCATCATTGCGTCCTAAAACAGGTCCGCTGTAAGGTTGGTAATACTTAAAATCTTCGAAGTAGTAGGATACAAGTGGGCCACGTCCAAATCCGTTGGCTGGGTAACCCCAATTCCATCGAATGTTCTTGATACTATCTTGTAGTGAAGAGTTGAATTTAAAATAAGCAGTATCTCCCGGGCACATGTAATATTTCCCTTCTGGAGTAGGCAGGGGATATATAATCTCAAACGCTGCATCCAAGGGTAAGATTCTAAATAAATCCGGATAGTAGAACGTATCTAAACATCTTGCTGGATTGATTGTATCGCCTGGTATCGGAGTACCATTACCAACAATAAGTCCAAGGCCGAAAGAACCGATTGGGTTACGGGCATATGGGTCCCCTATTTGTCCTGGCGTATATCCTCTGAAGAATGTAGTACCTGTATTGCCGACATCGTCATATGGCAGTACAAATGGTATTGGTATGTTTGGTTTTTGACCAAATACTCCCCCACCGTTATACACATTCCACGAAGCGTCTAAAGTTGGGTCAAAACTAAAGGTATCAAAGTTGACAGCAAACCATTGTTGTGTACAACCGGGTTTTGTATTTGCTATGCTAAATTCTAAAACATATGTGAGATTTACACCGTCAAATGGACATGGGAAACCAGAAACCAACTCTAGGCCTCTAGCATTCGGCGGTATAAGGGCCAACTGTTTTGTGCCTTCAGATTCGCACTTTAATGGATGGATCGTATCTTTTTGCCAAAGTTCGACAACGTGACAGGTAGCATTATCTAAGAACCAATTTTCTCTATGTGCAGCAGAATCGATAAATACTGCTTGTTTTACTACACGGGTCAGGATACCAAATATCACTTCTTGGGTTACGTAACTAGAAGGTTGAGCATACGTGGTGTCTGGTCCGTCTTCTTTTACTGTAATGCGTGTAAAGAGACTATCTTCTGATGCAACACAAAATTGCCAATCTGCATTTATTGTCACTGTTTGCGGTCCAGTAAGAGTTTGAGTGGTGCCTGGGGCAGCTCCTCCGGGGGCAGCACCTACGGGTGGTTCTAATTTTAACAAACTAATTGTCACCCCAGCCGGAATGGTAAATTCCATCTCGTGATATGTTACTGTCCATTTCGTAGTTCCATTACCAGCAATAGGGTTGTTTCTGCCTAGGGAGTCTGCACTCCAGTAGAGTGTGTCGCCTTGATTAATATTATTGGCAGTGATGAAGGAATCTCTGACAGTATCGTAATACAACTTGGTCCCGTAGAACGCGGACGGAGGACGCCTCACTATCCAATTGCCTAACCTATTTTCGTCATATTTCACTCCAGCAGGTATGAGTACACCTCTGTATGTGTAAGATGAGTCTATTGGGATAGTTAAAATCGTGTCCCCAGCAACTATCATGCTATCGTCTGCATAAATATTTACCTGATAACATTCTTTTAGATTTTTATTAATACGTGTTTCTCGGAAAGGCTGGGTGTAGTTCCTTCCGTCCTGGAATGTTCTGTAAATTTCGTCCCAAGGAGTGTACCAATGACACGGTGCACTATCTATACGGTAGTTGCAATTGATACCCACATTTTGATTTACCCAAGGTCTACTATCAGTAGTACATTGCGGGGCAAAGTTGTCTCCCATGGACCATACTCGCCATATATTTGGCCTGTAGTCTCTGTTAGGCACTGGCGGAACTGCAGGCGGCAAAGGCACTGCTACTTGTGCAGGGTCAAATACATATCTAACTCTATTGTTAATCCCGAACCTGAAACTAATACCTGGTGCGCCTGAAATAACGTCCTTATGCCACGTTGTATCTCCACTTGAAGATATTGCGGCTATAGAATCTTTTGAGACATCATAATATACTTTATACCCTTGCTCTGTGATAGTATCGCTTGATGAGGCATATACAGAATCTGCAATTATATTGTTGCCATCAGAATCTTCCTCCCATTCACGGTATATCCAAGAATATTGACCCGTACCTAATTGGAAGATTCTGTCAAAACTAAAAGAAGGGTAGTATACAATAGAATCTTCATCGGTACGGTCAAAGTCATTTCTGTAGAACGAAGAAGCATTAGTCATACAGACGGTGTCTTCAATAACACACTGGTATGTTTGGGGGATTGGAACTCTATTGCCAGCACTTTCTATTCCAGTACCTGGACCTACAACCTCTATGGTGTCATAAACTGTAACGTTGCAAGGGCCAGCAACAACATTCAAACTAATCATATATACTCCGGGACCATAGGCTGGCTGTGGTGAGTTGGGAGTAAGTTCTTGGTCATTTACATTTTGTTGTCCCCACGGAGGTTGTCCATAGTTCCACAAGAATCTACTTACAGGGGCTCCATTGAGACCAGTAACAGTAAATACTGGCTGATACGGCGCGCAGGAAGGTGTAATTGCATTTATTTTGGGTTCTAAAATAATATTGACAACAGACACGTTTGATGTGAACGTATCTGAACAGCCGTAAGCACTCACAATAAGTGTCGGAAAAAATGTGCCGGCAGAGGTATATAGGTGGTCAACTATCTTGTCGCCTGCAGGGCCATTAAACCACTGCTGGTTTGTTGTTTGATCTCCACTCGTTGTTGTATTGTCCCCCCATTCCCATTTGAATGAAGTTACTGCTGAAAATGGAACATTAGAAGTATTTTGAAAAACCCCATTAATCTGGAAACATCCAGGATTGGGTGGAGGGGTAAGGTTGGCATATGACGCACCGATTTTTGGAGATACCTCAAAATAGTCTGAAAAGATCATTTTGGAAATACATCCACTCGTATCTAAAGCCTCTACGATTAAATCGTATTTTCCGCCTATCGGATCGGCAAAATTTATACAATGTTCAAACGGATAAGTTGGGCTGTTGAAAGTATCTGCCTGGCCATCACTCAAAGAGTATATTACCCGGGCTACTTCACCATCTGGCGTCTGTGTTGAATCAATAAAACAAAATGAATTATCGTTATAACATTGCACTGTATCGTTAGATCTTCTTATGTGTATTTCTGGTGAAGGTTTTATGACTACAGTGAGCGTTTCAGAACAAGTACCCGCAAAGCCAGTCCCGTCAAAAGTGACGGTATAATTGCCTGCTTTGGCGTAACTGTAGCTTGCATTTTCTGAATTACTCGTTCCTGGAGTGGGGGAATCACCAAAATTCCAGCTAATTGTGGTTGTGTAGCCTGGTGAGTTAGCTTCAAACGTGATTAATTGTCCTACGCAAAATATACCAGAGGTACCCTGGGTCCCATCTGCTAAGGTAAGTTGTGGAGCACATTGCGAGTAAGCCGTAGTGCAAGCAAACACTAGCATAAGAGCAATAATTCCTTTGAATAGCATTTTAGTTGGAGTGAATATATTCATACGTTTCTTCGTTTGATTTGTGTTTTCTTTTCTAGGAAAAGAGTCGGTAAATTTAACTTGCTTCATCATACTTTTCAAATTAACTAGCGTTTAAGTGCTAATTTAATGGTTTTTACTTGTGGCCTTTCTCCTTTTAACTTGTAGCTAATCTTGGCAAAATAAGCCCCAATTGCACATGCTTCACCTTCATTATTTACTCTCCCATTCCACTTGTTTCCTGGATCTTGAGATAAAAAAATGCGCCTATTATTCTTATCAAATATTTGAATAGAATAATTTTCATATTCGAATATGTCTACAGTATAAAAATCGTTTATTCCGTCGCCATCTGGGGTGAAAATTTCGTAAAACGTGATACTACCTGTTGGCTCTATTGTGATTGTCTTGAATAAAGTAGCATCACACATGTGACTTACGATTGTTGATTGCACTTTGTGTGTGCCTACATCTGGGATTTCTAAGTCCACCGTTGAAGCATTGGTATGAACTAACTTATCATCTAAGTGCCAATTCCCCGTGAGTCCATCTTCTAGTTTGCATCTGAATTGACCTGTTTCTAATTTCTCTACAGTGATATGTGCTGATAACGCGCTTACGTCAATGGTTTTAGTTTGAGTACCATTAGATACAAAATAAACCCCAGCCTCAGATGTTTCTATACTGTGGGTGGCCGTACTCTGTGCAACTTTTACTTCGTTTACATACCAATTGGTCGGGTTAGCTTGAGATAGCGTTACTACCTCGCCTTTGCAGGGATGTGCATTTGAGATTTCAAAATCCATGTCTGCAGTTGCGACTATTTTTTGCGTTGGTGAGGTTGCTTCAGGTTTACCTGTTGACTTGAACGCTTTTGGGGTTGGCACCTGACTTAAATTTATGGCACCAACTTTATTTATATTTTCTTCGGATTTGGACGCAGTCTTTTGTTTGTTTTCGTTTTTTTGTTGAACGCTATTCTCCAAATTTAATAGTTCGTTTTTTGTTGTTAGAAGAAGGGGATTTAGAATATTCAGCGGAGTTTTTTCGGTTAAAGAGGACTGATTCGTTGCTTTTGATCGGTAATTTTTTACTCGAGAAGGGGCTTTGTTTTCGTTGTATATAACGATGCCTACTGCTGCAATACCGCCAACAAATAGTGCAGCTTTCAGAAGGTTAGTTGTAGAGTTAAGGAAGCTCATAGCTTGACCCAAAATACCTGCAGACTGAGCTGTAGAAGTCGCTACATTGCTCCATACTTCTGTAGGTGCAGGTGTACTGTGACTTTGAAGATTGTTTTTCAACAAGTGCTCAAACTCAGATATATCTTTAAATTTATTCATTATTCAAACCAACCTTCTAGCCAGATTTGCAATTGCTTACGCGCTTTGAACAGTTGAGACTTACTTGTATTTTCGTTAATGCCGAGGTGCTCACTTATTTCTCTGTGTGAGAAACCATCAATCGCAAACATATTGAACACAGTGCGGTAACCTTTTGGCAGTTGTTGAACGAGGAGCATCATTCTTTCAGCATCTATTATCGTTTCTATTTTATTGGTGAGTTCTATCTCATTGGCATTTAGCTCGGTTACGTCCAGATGCGATTTGCGCTTGCGTATTTGCTCTATACTGGTATTTACGAATATCCGTTTCATCCATCCTTCAAAACTTCCTTCAAATTTGAACTTGCCAATATTTTTGAATACTTTAATGAAACCCTCTTGGAGTGCATCCTTTGCTTCATCGTGGTTACTCATATAGCGTAAGCAAATACTGTACATTGTTCCTGAGTGTTGGTCGTATATTTTTTTAAATGCCTTATTATCTCCATTGCCGCAAGCCTTTATCAATGATATTTCATCGTGGTGGTCATATATGCCCATAGCAAAAAATCTTAATATAGATGTACTAATGTTTCAGATGGTTGCCTGATTATTGGATTTTCTTTACGTGGTATTTTTCGGCTAGGTATTCACGTAAATTTTCTGCGTAATATCCTACTGCTTCTAGCGGTTCTATGATTTCTATTTCATTAAGCCCATCTAGGACTCGTTTGAACTGGATGCTTACTATTTTTTGGTCTGAATTGGCAATAAAACTGGCTGAGAAAAGATGAAAATTGAGATGAGCTAGTTCTTCCATAAACATGCCCAGGTATTCATCCTCGGGATAGTGACAAACGGGTGCTACTATTTGGAATACTCCTGCAATATTCTCTCTATTGAAGTATTGCCATTGAGTACTTTCGGCAGGCTGCCATATATCAACATAGAGTTCTGTGTCTTTACCACGCAGCACGATGTACTCGCCTTCATTTTCACATCGGATCTGTTCAGATTTTAGACTTAGGTGTTTCTCTATGGTTTTTTCAAACAAGAGTATGGCTTCTTGTGCTTGCATATGTGGACGGCAAAAATAGGCTACTTCACGATAAAATTTTGCTTCTTCTTACTTCCATTTCTGGTAATGACTAGCGTATACATTCCTTTTGAGGGATAAAATTTGCCTCGCGTTCCACGAATTAATGAACCACTGACATTCTCCAAGAACTCGAGTTGTATGGAGTTACTGTTGTACCCATTGGTGCAACTTATAGATGTACTGAGTAGTTCTTTGTTTTCACTATCAAGTATTGCTAGAAGGATACTGTCTGTCTCTAGTGTAAAAAAAACGGCATCAATAGTTGGAATACGTACATCCCACTTGTAATTCAATTTGCCCCAATTCTCATCGTACTTTATCGCTGGCACTGGCATTAGAATAAATGCAGAATCCTCATATATGACACTCTGATATACTGGTTCTAGCTGTACCTTGTACAAGCTTCTGCCATGAGTAGCAACAATTAAGTCTCTATGGCCTTGCTGTATGGCGAGGTCATGTACAGGTACTAGTGGCAGATTGGTCATGGGATAAAAGGAGGTGCCCTTATCCAAACTAATGTACAGGCCTGCGTCTGTGCCAATGTAGAGAATATTCTCATTGTTTGGATCTTCTACCAAAGTATTGATGGGTTCTGCGGGTAGATTCTTGCCTATGCGTCTCCAAGTTGTACCATTATTTTTGGACAGGTATATGTAGCTGTCAAAGTGATCCCAAATATGCCCATTGAGTATGGCAAAGACTCTGTTTTGGGCGTACTCACTTGCTATTACCTCTTTGACCCATAAGTTTTGTGGTAAACCAGTGGTTCTGTTATTCCAGGTCTTTCCACCGTTTGACGAGTGATATATGAGTCCATCATCACTCCCTGTGTAGAGCATCCCTCTTTTCAACGGGCTTTCCTCTATACAAGAAATTGTGCCGAAGCTTACGTTACCCTGTTTGTAACCTTGTGTAAGGTCCTTACTGATGGCTCTAAACTTTTTAGCTTTGTTTTTGCTGCTGTGTAGTTTATTGCTTCCTATGTACAGTTTGT
>ERZ1047472.2622-NODE-2622-length-12526-cov-4.341272_pt1 | contig 12526 bp, 10 predicted proteins | sample MGYA00383095_ERZ1047472 | MGnify/ENA primary metagenome ERZ1047472 (study PRJEB29581, sample SAMEA5548365) | metagenome | biome: marine; feature: coastal; material: water | depth 1 m | study: Short-term variability in the microbial, nano- and picoplankton...
TGATAATGGCGCATTTGACATCTTTTACATGCCAGACGGCATGATTGGTGACAGCCTGCCAGAAGCAATTGGCCCTGATCTGAACGGTTCTATCGGTGACGTACCGGGCACAGACAGCCCCGGCGCCGCTACATTTGAAACCATGGCATCAGATGCCGGTTTCAAGGCTGGCCCATTTGCACCAGAATCATATGACGCCGCCGCGCTGATTATGCTGGCCATGCATAAGTCCGGTTCAACAGACAGCCAGACATTCAAGTCGCATATCGAAGATATTGCCAATGCACCGGGTGAAAAAATCTATCCGGGTGAGCTTGGTAAAGCGCTTGACATGATCGCCGCTGGTAAAGACATCGACTATGTTGGTGCTTCTGCGGTTGAGCTAGTTAATGGTGGCGAGTCTGCTGGTAACTATCGCGAGATCGAAGTTCAGAACGGCAAAAACGTAACTGTTAATTTCCGTTAATCCAACCATATGTCAGGACGGTCGGATCATATGCGGCCGTCCTGATATTTTTATTATTATTTATATCTCATGATTACAGTCAAAAATCTGGTCAAAACCTTTGGCGGCATCAAAGCGGTCAATGGTGCATCGCTTACGATTGAAGAAGGTTCTATCACCGGGCTAATCGGCCCCAATGGTGCTGGCAAAACGACCTTGTTCAATGTTATCGCCGGCGTTTACACGCCAGATAGCGGTCAGGTCATGCTTGGCGAGCAGGATATTACCGGTCTTGCGCCGCATGCGCTGTTTCATCATGGTGTCTTACGAACATTTCAGATCGCGCATGAGTTCAGCTCATTAACCGTGCGTGACAATCTGATGATGGTACCAGCACAGCAAGCTGGCGAAAACCTGATCAATGTGTGGTTCAGACCACAAAAAATCAAACAGGAAGAAATGGAAATTGCGCGAAAAGCGGATGAAGTCATCGACTTTCTGCAACTGAGCGCTGTTCGTCATGAATATGCTGGCAATCTGTCTGGTGGTCAGAAAAAACTGCTTGAGCTTGGCCGCACCATGATGGTCGATGCCCGCATTGTTTTTCTGGATGAAGTCGGCGCAGGCGTTAACCGGACATTATTAAAAACAATTGGTGATGCTATCTTGCGGCTGAATAAAGAGCGCGGATACACGTTCTGCATGATTGAACATGACATGGATTTTATCGGCCGGTTATGTGATCCGGTGATTGTCATGGCAGAAGGCGATGTTCTGGCATCTGGCACCGTGGAACAGGTGAAGTCAAATCCGCAAGTGATCGAAGCCTATCTGGGCACCGGCGTCAAAAGCAAAAAGGAGCGCGTAAAGGCATGAGCTTCTTAATTGGCAAAGACATGATTGGTGGATATGGCGGCGCCATGATTCTCAACGGCTGTACCATTGGCGTTGAGAAAGGCGAGATTGCCGTTATTGTTGGCCCTAATGGTGCTGGCAAATCCACCGCCATGAAAGCTATTTTTGGCATGTTATCGCTAAATCAGGGTGGCGTATTTATGGATGGCGTGGATATCACCCATCTGAAACCGCAAGAACGGGTCATGCTTGGCATGGGATTTGTGCCGCAAACAGCCAATATCTTCACAGAGATGACGGTCGAAGAAAATCTGGAAATGGGCGCGTTTATCCGCCACGATGATTATGCCGATACGATGGAACAGGTCTATGCGTTATTCCCCATCCTTAAGGAAAAACGCCGCCAGCCGGCAGGCGAATTATCCGGCGGCCAGCGTCAGCAAGTGGCGGTAAGCCGGGCGCTGATGACCCAACCCAAAGTGCTGATGCTGGATGAACCGACAGCGGGCGTATCACCAATTGTTATGGATGAGCTGTTTGACCGCATCATTGATATTGCCAAAACCGGCATTGCCATTTTGATGGTGGAACAAAACGCACGGCAAGCGCTGGAAATTGCTGATAAAGGCTATGTTCTGGTACAGGGCGAAAACCGATACACAGATACAGGCGCGGCGCTATTAGCCAATCCTGATGTCCGGCAAGCGTTTCTGGGAGGCTAGCCATAATGACCGATGTTTTAAATGCTATCGTCCTGATTACCAATTTTGTGCTAGTGCCGGGCTTTACCTATGGAAGCCAGCTAGCGCTTGGTGCGCTTGGCATCACCATGATCTATTCCGTGTTACGGTTTTCCAATTTTGCCCATGGCGAAATGATGTCATTCGGTGCCATGATTACTATTCTGATCACATGGTGGATGCAATCCCACGGCATTTCATTTGGCGTTCTGCCCACCGCATTACTAGCTTTGCCTTTTGGCATTCTGGCAACAATTATTCTGGTGCTAACCGCCGATAAGATGGTGTTTAAATATTATCGGTCGATTAAAGCACCGCCGGTCACATTGTTGATTGTATCCATGGGGTTGATGTTCTTTCTAGGCGGTTTGATCCGGTTTATTATCGGCCCGAATGATCAGCGGTTTTTTGATGGCGAACGGTTCATCATAAAAGCCCGAAGCTTCAAGCAGATGACTGGCCTGAACGAAGGATTAGCCATTAAAACCACCCAGGGCATTACCGTGGTTCTGGCTGTTGCTATGGTGGCGTTTGTGTTCTGGTTTCTGACCTATACGCGGACAGGCAAATCCATGCGTGCCTATTCGAATAACGAAGATTTGGCGTTGCTATCCGGCATTAATCCGGAACGGGTAGTGTTGGTCACATGGGTGATTACGGCGGTTCTGATTACGCTGGCCGGAACATTATACGGGCTGGATAAAAGCTATAAGCCATTTACCTATCTGTCTTTATTATTGCCGATATTTGCATCAGCGATTGTGGGCGGTATCGGTAGCCCGATTGGGGCTATCCTTGGCGGTTTTGTTATCGCCTTTTCCGAATTATTTGTCACTTTTGCCTATAAAAGAGTGCTGGGGTATTTGCTGCCCGAACAGATGGAACCGGATGGATTGATGCAGTTGCTAAGCACGGATTATAAAATTGCGCTGTCATTTGTTATTTTGGTGCTGGTGCTGATTATCCGGCCAACCGGCATCGCAGGAGGAAAAACATTATGAGCAGTCGGATGCGCATATTTTCTGTTTTCTTCGTCATGGCAGCTTTACTTGTCATTGTCGGCATGTACCAGAGCTGGAATGTCGCGTTTAGCATTCTCAATCTGTGTGTGATTTCTTCTATCATGGCATTAGGGGTCAATGTTCAGTGGGGATATGCGGGACTGGTTAATTTTGGCGTGATGGGTTTTGTCGCCGTTGGCGGTCTGGCGGGCGTGATTGTATCCATGCCACCGGTTGAAGCCGCATGGGCGGCTGGCGGCGTGCAATTAATGGGCGGCTTTGCCGTGATGGGGCTGGTGATCCTTGCCGCCACCATATTCTGGAAAAAAACGGCACATCTCAAAAACACGCCACGCAAACGCTATCTGGGCATGGCGGGGATCATTATTCTGGGATACGCGTTATACCGGTTTATTGCTGATCCGGCGATTGATGCCATTGAAGCGGTGGAACCGGCAATGACTGGCTATCTGGGCGGATTAGGGCTTCCTATCCTGTTTTCATGGATTGTTGGCGCGATTGCCGCCGGTCTGATTGCCATGCTCATTGGCCGGATCGCGTTAGGGCTTAGATCGGATTATCTGGCTATTGCGACCCTCGGTATTTCTGAGATTATTATCTATGTCATCAAGAACGAAGACTGGATGGCGCGAGGGGTTAAAAACGTTAACGGCTTACCGCGTCCTGTTCCATATGAGCTGGATTTACAAAAAGAAGCATGGGTAAACTCACTGGCAGACAGTATGAATTATTCTGTCATCAACACATCATCGCTGATTGTGAAAATATCCTATCTGATGCTGTTTGTTGCGGTGCTGATTGGTCTGTTTATTCTGGCTGAAAAAGCATTACGTTCACCATGGGGGCGGATGATGCGCGCTATTCGTGATAACGAAGTCGCCGCCGAAGCCATGGGCAAGGACGTCAAATCCCGACATCTGCAGATTTTCATTATTGGTTCGGCTGTACTTGGTCTGGCTGGTGCTATGCTGACAACACTGGATGGCCAGTTTACGCCAGCGTCATATCAACCTCTGCGCTATACATTTCTGATCTGGGTGATGGTCATTGTTGGCGGGTCGGGCAATAATTACGGGTCTATTATTGGCGGATTTATTATCTGGTTTTTCTGGATCGAGGCCGAACCGCTGGGGTTATGGCTGATTGAATTCCTCACATCAGGCATGAGCGCGGATTCAGCATTAAAGGCACATTTGCTGGAAAGCGCGGCGCATACCCGTTTGATGACCATGGGTTTGATCATGATGCTAGTGTTACGATTTGCCCCCAAAGGGCTTATTCCAGAGGCAAAGCGCTAGGGACGCGGGCAATCTGTTTCACACGTTCGCGCCATAAAATAACCAGCCCGGCCGCTATGATTAAACTGCCGCCTAGCCATGCTCTCGGCTCTGGTATTTCATCCCAGAATAACGCCCCCCAGATCGTAGCCCACAGAATGACCATGTATTGCGTCGGTGCAATAACTGATAATTCCCCTAACCGGATGGCCATTACATAGGTAATAAACGAACACGCCACCAACGCCGCCGCGATAACAAACACCGGATAAAGATCGCTTGCAACCGTCACCCATCCCCACGGCAAGCTCAAAAAACCGCCAAAACTAGTCACCATTGCTGTGGTCAGAATAATCGATACCGAAGAAATATCATCATCAATATGGCGGGTGGCCAGATCACGCACCACCAGACCAATAGCTGTTATTACCGGATATATCATTGCCAGATTAAACCCATCACCCGATGGTGCTGCAATAATAACCATCCCAAGAAATCCGGGAGCCACCGCACCAAACCGGAAACGGCCAACTTTTTCCCCGAATAACGGAATGGATACCAAGGTTAACAAGACCGGAAATATGAATACAATCGTTGTTGATGTGGCAATCGGGATCAGCTGGATGCTGATAAAAAAGCAATAGGTGGACACGGTTTCCGCTATGCCTCTGATCAATGCCCAACGATTGGTAATATGGCTAAGCCGGAGCGGATCACGCATCACCCGCATCATCAGCAATAAAATCGCAATCAGAATAATACCGCGAATAGCAATCAGCTGGCCTGCCGGAACAGACGCTCCAATATAGCGCACAATAATGTCACCAACGCTAAGCAGGAACATGGACAACGCCATGATCATCAGAGCAAGACCATTATTTATAGGTGCGGCCGTCATGTCAGATACGGATCAATGCTATCACTTATGCTTCAGCCGCCAATAGTTCAGCGGCGACCGCCAGCACAGCTTCATCACCTGTCATGATGGTTTCGGCCAAGGCATCTGCTTGCGGCATACGCTGTGTGATAAACACATCGGCAAGCGTCCAGCGGGTCGTCAGAAAATTGATATCAGCCCCTTGTTCTTTGCTCTGTTTTATTGCCATAGCCGCCCCGCGTACCATCTGCCAACCGCCGGTAAGCATGCCCATCATCATGATAAAATGATGGCCACTTGCCGCCGCTTTGCGCGGAGTATTTGCCGCTGCCAGCAAATGACTGATCGCATCCCGCGCGCATGCGGTGGATGTACGAACACGGCTAGCCATTGGCGATATCTGCTCTTGGTTTTCGGCAATAATCGCATCCATATCTGCATCAATATCATCCAGCAACGCGGTGATAGATGCCCCACCATCCCGCAAGGTTTTGCGGAATACCAGATCATTAGCCTGAATAGCGGTTGTTCCTTCATAAATAGGAAGTATCCGCGCGTCCCGATAATGTTGCGCCGCGCCCGTTTCTTCGATAAAGCCCATGCCGCCATGCACCTGAATAGCCTGTGAGGTGATTTCAAGCGATAATTCAGTCAGCCAGCCTTTGATAATCGGAACCAGAAGCCCTAGCCGATCCTGATGATTTTTATCCGGATTATGGGTAGCCATATCCATCGCCGCCGCCCCAATGCCAAGCAAACCACGCATCGCCATAATATCCGCACGCATGCTGGCCATTAGCCGCAACACATCGGGATGCCCGATAATGGCATCACCATTATTACCGTCTAGTGGTGTTCCCTGTTTTCTGTCCATGGCATAGGAAATGGCTTGCTGATAGGCACGTTCACTAATGGCCAATCCCTGCAACCCAACCATGAAACGGGCGTGGTTCATCATGGCAAACATGATCTCAAGCCCTTTATGTAATTCCCCCACCAGATATCCGACAGCACCACCATTGTCACCATATTGCAGAACCGCGGTCGGCGAGCCTTTAATGCCCAGTTTCTTTTCAATGGAAACGCATGTTACATCATTGCGCTCACCAAGGCTTCCATCCGGATTAATCAAATATTTTGGTACCAGAAAAACCGAAATACCCTTATGGCCTTCGGGCGCGTCAGGTGTTCGTGCCAGCACCAGATGCACGATATTTTCCGCCATATCATGTTCACCATAAGTGATATAAATCTTCTGGCCGCTGATCCGGTAATGATCGCCGTCAGGAATGGCCATACTGCGGATTGCCGCCAAATCCGTTCCAGCTTGCGGTTCGGTCAGATTCATGGTGCCTGTCCACCGGCCTTCGACCATTGGCTGTATATATTGCGCTTTGTGTTCAGCAGAAGCATATTTTTCCAGCGCATAAATCTGGCCTTGGGTCAGCAAATGACAAAGCGCAAATGACATATTGGCCGATTGCCACATCTCATTAACAATGGCCGATACCGCCATCGGCATCGCCTGCCCGCCATGTTCTTCGCTGGCATCCATTGCCGTCCAGCCGGCCGCGCCCATAGCGGCATAAGCATCTTTGAATCCGGCTGGCGTGATCACCGCTCCGTTCTCAGACCGGACTGATCCTTTATCACCGCCAGCATTAGTCGGGGCAATAATGTCTGATGCAAATTTAGCCGCTTCGTCAAAAATAGCATCTGACAGATCATCGCCCCACGCATCATGATCATATGTGCTGGCCAAGGCCTGCCGGTCAATCAAATGGCGAAAAACAAAACGCATATCTTTCAGTGGTGCATGATACATGTACTTATCCTAATTCTGCTGACTTGCCCAAAATAATGGCCCACCACGGAAACCGGGGAAGCCTGTTCCAAAAATCATTCCTGCATCTGCAATATCGGCATTTTCAACAACGCCTTCGTTAACCGCAGACTGGCATTCGCTGATCATGGGTTGTAATAATTCTACTGCTAGTGTGGCGGCTTCGCTAGCCGGATATGCGGCGCGTGGCCGGATGGCTTTTTTGCCATCCCATTCATAAAAACCACGTCCGGATTTACGCCCCAGATTACCCTTGCCGATATGTTCCTGCAACGCGGCCGCTACATCATCAGCAATGCCCAGTGGCACACCGGCATCATGGGTTACATCCAGCCCGATCTGATCAGCCAGCTCAATTGGCCCCATCGGCATGCCGTAATCCACCATCGCTTCGTCAATGCAGTCGGCATCTGTTCCGGCCAGCATCTTGGCTATGCCGCCATAGATATATGGCAAAAGCGCACGGTTAACCAGAAAACCGGGTGCCGATTTACAGCGGATAGGCATTTTTTTCAATTGGCCAGCAAACTGCATGGCGCGTGTCGTTACCGCATCCGCCGTCGTATCCGCCCAGATAATTTCAACAAGCGGCAAGACCGGCATAGGGTTGAAAAAATGTATTCCTACCAACCGGTCGGGATGTTCCAATACCTCAGCAATAGATGCCAGCGGAATAGAAGAAGTATTTGTGGCCAGAATAGCATCCGGCTTGGCTTTCTGTTCCATATCACGGAACACCACTTGCTTCACATCCACACGTTCGGCTACCGCCTCAATAATCAGATCAGCTGTCGCCATGCCATCACCAGCCGGATCAGCGGCTAGCCGCGATAGCGCATCAACGATTTTATCTTCGGTTTTAAGCCGGCGTTCATATATCACTCTGGCACGGTCAATAGCGGCATTGATAGCATCTGCATTCTGATCACTTAACGTGACCCGAAATCCCATCATCGCGGTATAAGCGGCAATATCGCCGCCCATCACGCCGCCGCCAATCACATGCACATGCTTGATCCCGCTATCACCACGGCCAGATTTGCGCACCTTGTCCTGATAGTCGAATAACCGCCGCAAGCCTTTTGACGCAGGGCTAGTCATTAGCACCGGAAAAATAGTCAGCTCAGCATCGGTCATGGCTTGCGGGTCTGTCATGTGATCTCTGATATGATCCATAATCGCAAACGGTGCTGGCGTATGATCTGGTCGGGCGCGTGACAAATAGGCATCACTGGCCGCTTTAAAAATAGCATCCGCATCCGCCGGAACCGGTTTCATATCACGCACAGGCTTAATGTCATTCTGGGCACCATTCTGGGCATCCAGCCATGATTTAGCCGCGCCGCGCAAATCGCTTTCGCTGACGACCAGTTCATCAACCAGACCTGTTGCCAAGGCTTTATCAGCATTGATGCTTTTACCAGTCAGCATCAGCACTAGCACTTGTTCCAGCCCAACACGGCGATAAGCACGCCCAGACCCGCCATATCCGGGCAGAATTCCTAGCCCGACTTCGGGGAAACCCAGCTGTGTTTTTGGTGATGCTGTTGCAATGATCCGGTCAAAGGCCAGCGATAATTCCAGCCCACCACCAACAGCCACGCCATCAATGCCAACAACAGTAGGATAAGGCGCGGCGGCCAGCCTGTTCATGGTATGATGAACAGAACCAATATGATCAGCCACGGCTCCGGCATCTTTGAGCAATTCAAATTGCCGCACATCGGCACCATAGACAAATCCACCCGGCTTACCCGATAACAATGCCAGACCGTTTATATTGTCCTGTTTAACCAGATCGCCGATAATCTGATCCAGTTCTTCCAACACGGCATGGGTCAATACATTCACGGATTTATCAGCGACATCAATGGTCAGCCAGACATATCCATCGGCATCACAATCCATTTTCCAATGTGACATAACTTCTCCTTCAATTCTTTATCCGGCCAATATCCGGCCAGTATCCAGACATTATACAGGCGTTGCAATCAGTCTATCCAGAGTATCCAATATCTGTTGCGATACCGTCAAGCCATCGCGTTCAATCTGTTGCCGTTTGGCCATGCGTCCGGCACCGGGCAATCGCGCGCCGTCATCATTGATAAGCCCAGCCATAGCCGCGATACGGGTTGTGGTTTGTGGTGAAAATGCCTCAGCATCTATCATGATCATCAATTGTCCGGCATGCGGCGGCGCACCCTCAGCATCCAGAAATGAGGACGCTTCGTAAGCAAAATTGGCGCCTGTTAACGCCGCCGCCAGTATTTCAATCATCAACGCTAATGCCGCGCCTTTGGCTTCTGCCATTGGTGTCATGGTTCCCTTGAGCGCGGCGGTCGCATCAGTGGTCGGATTACCGTCAGCATCTAGCGCCCAGCCTTCGGGGATCGGTTGATCATTTGCCGCCGCTTTCATAATGCCGCCACGGGCAACTGAGGACGTGGCCAGATCAATAACTATCGGCGCGGCATTGGCCACAGGCGCGGCAAAGGCAATCGGGTTTGTGCCCAGCAATGCTGTTCGCCCACCCCATGGCGCCATTGCCGATGGTGTATTGGCAAATAGCAACGCAATCATACCCTGATCTGCCGCCGCCTCAACATGATGACCAGCAACGCCGCAATGATGTGAGTGATGCAATCCTGCCATCGCCAGCCCGTGGGTTCTGGCCAATGCTGGCAAATCACGATTAACCGCGGCCAGCGCCGGATAGGCAAAACCGCCAGCCACATCAACCGCCATTGTTGCCGGCTTCGGGTGAGTGACCGTATATCTGGCAAAGCCATCCACCTTACCTGATCGGGCTTGTGCCGCATAACTGCCAACCCGTGACAGACCATGTCCTGATTTACCATCACATTCTGCCCTGATCAGCGCATCGGCAACACAATCCGCGATATCCGGTGCCACGCGACTAGCGGTAAACGCGGCTTTGACCCGGCTAGTCATGTCAGCAATAGATAAAATCTGATCTGTCATATTTTATGTCCCAGCTTATGTGTTCCAGTAATAATTAGAATTTATGGTGTTCCGGATTACCCAAGTGAAAGATGCTTTGCCACGGCTTCGACTGTCATCCATGACACGCGTTTGGTGGCTTCTTGCGTGACTCCTGCTATATGTGGCGTTAGCCATATATTGTCCAGCCCGCGAAACATATCCAGCGCATCCTTAGCAGGCGGCTCATCTGTGAAAACATCAATCGTGGCACCGCCCAGATCACCGGATCGCAAGCTATTCGCCAAAGCCACATGATCAATCATACCGCCACGCGCCGTATTAATCAGCACCGCGCCTGTTTTCATCTGGCTGATCGTTTCGGCATTAATCATATGACGGGTATCATCGGTAAGCGGCATATGCAGACTAATCGCATCAGCCGCCGCCAGACATTCTGGCAATGATGCCGCTATTACTTCAAGCCCTGCTTCTGGTTGAAACGCCGGATCATAAGCCATGACCTTCATCCCCATTGCGCTTGCCCGCCGTGCCACATTACGGCCAATGCCGCCAAAACCAATGACGGCCAGAACCTTGCCGCCAATTTCACATCCCTGCCCCATCAACTGGCGCGGAAACGTGCCATCAATCATCGCTGTGGTGGCATTCCATACCGGCCGCATCATGACCAGCATCGCTGTCATGACATATTCGGCAACGCTATCGCTATTTGCACCAATCGCCGGAATAACGGTGATTTGCCGATCCCGGCAAGCCGCCATATCAATATTATCAAGCCCGACCCCAAGCCGGCCAATCACCGCCAGATGCGGTGCCGCATCCAGCAATCTGGCATCAATAATGGTGCGATTACGAATAATTAATGCCCGCGCCATGCCAGCAACAGAACATAATTTGTCCGGATCAAATGCCAGCTGATCATCACAGAATACGGATGTTTTATTGGTCAGAAACCGCTCGGCGTCTTTGTCCAGAAACTCCGTGATGATAATATCAGCTGTCATATGGATGCGGCGCCTTTTGTTTTATGCGCTTCGGTAGAGTTTGGTCATGACGAACTCTTTGTGCCCCAGTGCTTCGGCGGCGGTGGCGCGGCCGTTTGCTGTTCGCCGGATCATTTCGATCAGCGCATCACCAGCCTGATCAATCGTCATCTCCCGCCGCAGAACACCGGATACATCCAGATCAACATGCTCGCTCATGGTACGAACCGTTCTGGGATTACCGGTAATCTTGATCACCGGAACAATCGGGTTGCCCACAACATTGCCCTGACCGGTCGGGAATGTATGCACAACATACCCCGCCGCCGCCATCAGCGTAATACATTCCGCCGCCGCCGAGGATGTATCCATAAAATACAGCCCTGCCCCTTTGGCTGGCTCTTCTGCTGGCCCAAGCGCATCAATATAGGTGCTGGTGCGGCCAATCTTTTCCAGATTGCCAAGTGCCTTTTCCTCAATCGTCGTCAAACCGCCCTCAATATTGCCTTTGGTCGGCTGGGACTCCGACAGATCAGATGTCTTGAATTGCTCAATCACATCATCGGTATAGGCTTGCCAGATATGCATGAACTTCTTCGCCGCTTCCGGATTCGCCGCACGCGCTTCGCATAAATGCTCCGCACCGGTGATTTCCGACGTTTCCCCGAAAACACCATAAATGCCTTTCGGTAACAGCTTATCATACATGTTACCAACCGTCGGACAGGATGACAGACCCGTGGTCGTATCGGATTCCCCGCATTTGGTTGATACCCATAACGTGCTAACGTCACATTCCTCGCGCTGATATTCGCTGGTCATATGAACAAACTCCTTGGCCGCACGCGATGCCGCCGCAATCGTGTTGATATCACCATTCTGCTCAATGGAAAACCCGACAACAGGCTTGCCCGTCTTGGCAATGCCATCAACAATGCGCGCCGTCCAGCCCGGTTCAATCCCGATCACCACACAAGCCGCTATATTCGGATTACTGCCAGTCCCGATCATCGTCCGGAAATGCAAATCAAGGTCTTCGCCAAACTGCAACCGACCATAAGCATGCGGTAACGCCATCGTGCCTTTGATATTATTGGCCACCGCTTCGCAAGCCGCGTTCGATATGTCATCAACCGGTAGGATGGCAACATGATTACGAACACCTACACGGCCGTTCTCACGCACATAACCCATAAAACTGTTATTCAGTGCATTCATTATACTCTCCCTACCAGCGTTTGGTTTTTAGATTCTGAACATGGACATGATCGCCCTTACCCGCAGGCGATACTATCTTGCCTATATCCTGTCCATATTTGATCACCGTGTCGCCTGCCGCAAAATCCTGCAAGCCAACTTTATGCCCTATGGGTACATCATGATTTACCGTCAAACGAAAATCACTGTTATCTTCCGTCACAACACACAACATCTCAGTGCCAGCAGTCAAATCCTCAACCACTACAACTCCAACATTATCCACCTTATGATGGACCAGCAAATGCGGATCAGCCATAATA